>ERZ772942.1080-NODE-1080-length-11478-cov-3.431148_pt1 | contig 11478 bp, 8 predicted proteins | sample MGYA00511135_ERZ772942 | MGnify/ENA primary metagenome ERZ772942 (study PRJEB29015, sample SAMEA2738099) | human oral metagenome | biome: human oral; feature: human-associated habitat; material: saliva | place: China | collected 2265 ... | reverse complement strand
CCGTCGTGCTGACAGGTAAATACTATACGGGGTTTTTGAGTGTTTGCCAAATCCTTTGCGGATTACCCTGTGTTCCGCGTGTTTCCGGGGCAGAACGAGGTGTTTTGCTTCATTTTTGAGGAGTGCGAGCAAAATTTATTTTCATGGTGCCGGTCACATTTTCGGGGTTTTGGCGTGGTTACTGGTCCCGTGAGGGTAGCGGCGGGCGCACGATGCCCGCTGAGCATCCACGAAATCCACTGAGCGTCCACAAAATTTTTCGCAAGAGAACGAAAAGGAGGGGCGGAGAACCATGTCCCCGCTCCTTCCCCATGAAATCCGCACAGGAAATCCGCTTCAAAAATCCGCACCGGCAAAAACGCCAGATTGGTTTCTCTCCAGACCAGTTTTTCTGGAGCCTCTAGAGTTCTTCGAAGAAGAGTCGTTCGTAGACCTTGCGGGCGTTGCGGGTTTGGCGCAGGTAGTCCTCTTCGAGGGCGCGTGCGCTGCCGGCGGGGTATCCGCACCAGCGGGCGATTGCTTCCAGGTCGGCGCGTCCCGAGGGCAGGATGTCAGATTGGCGTACGCCGCGCAGTACGTTGCCGCCGCGAATCTTCGTGGCGAGCAGCCAGGCGCCGCTGAGGATTTCAGCGTCCGCGGCCTCAACCAGTCCCGCCTCAACCGCCGCATCCAGCGCCTTCAGGGTGGAGGTGGTGCGCAGCCCCGGCACGGCGTGCGCGTGGCGTAGCTGCACGAGCTGGACCAGCCATTCCACGTCGGAGAGTCCGCCGCGGCCGAGCTTGAGCTGGCGGGTGCGGTCGGCACCGTGCGGCATGCGTTCGTTCTCGACGCGCGCCTTCATGCGGCGAATCTGCTGCACCTGTTCGGGCGTGAAAGTTGCCGGGTAGCGGTACGGGTTGATGAGCTCCACGAAGGCACGTCCGAGCGCCTCGTCGCCGGCGATGGGGCGGGCGCGGGTGAGCGCCTGGAATTCCCAGGTTTCCGCCCAGCGTTCGTAGTAGGAGCGGTAGGAGTCCAGCGAGCGCACGATAGCGCCCTGTTTGCCTTCGGGTCGCAGGTCGGCGTCCACTTCGAGGGGCCGTTCGGCGCGGATGGCGGGCTTGACGGGCTGCTTGAGGAGCGCCAGGGTGCGGTTGACGATGCGTGCCGCCTGTTCCTGTGCGGCGTCTTCGTCGGCCCCGTCGAGGGGTTCGTGGACGAACATGACGTCCGCGTCGGACCCGAAGCCGTTCTCGGCCCCGCCCAGGCGACCCATGCCGATGATGGCGATGCGAGTGAGTAGTTGCTCCCCCGCCGTCTCCCCGGCTTCGGATTCTTCCGCGGTGCTCTGGAGCTCGCGCAGAGCAATCCGCAGCGCCGCGTCAATCGTGCACTCGTCAATAGCGGCCAGGCCGGCGCAGGTGTCCTCGATGTCGACGATGCCCAGCGTCCAGCCCATGGCCGTACGCAGGGTTTCGCGGCGGCGCAGGTAGCGCACGGCGCGCATCGCCTCGACGGCGTCCTCGTGGCGCGCCAGCAGCGAGGAAATCTCGGATTCAAGGGCCTCCTCCCCCAGCGCTTTGAGGTCGTCGACCTTGTCCAGCCAGGCGATGGAGGCGGAGGCGTCCTCGAGCAGGTCGGTCATGGGGCGCGAGCTGGAGAGCAGCTGGCTGAGGCGTTCGGCGGCTGCGGGTGAGTCGCGGAGCATGCGCAGGTACCAGCTGGTGCTGCCGAGCGATTCGGAGACGATGCGGAATCCGAGCAGGCCGGCGTCCGCGTCCACGCCGCGGGCGAACCAGCCCAGCAGCACGGGCATGAGGTGCCGCTGAATGTCTGCACTGCGGGAAAGTCCCGTGGTGAGTGCCTTGATGTGGCGCATGGCGCCGCGCGGGTCGCGGTAGCCGAGGGCTGCGAGGCGGTCCTGTGCCGCCTGTTCGCTGAGCACCACTTCGTCGCGGCTGAGCGTGGAGACGGCGGCGAGCAGCGGGCGGAAGAAGATTCGCTCGTGCAGTGAACGGACGTTCCGTTTAATTTTCTGCCACGCCTTGAGCATCTGCTCGGCGGAGAGCGTGCCGTTGCGTTCCGGGGACAGGATCGAGCGGGCGAGGGCGCGCTGTTCGGCGTCCTTCTCGGGCATCAGGTGGGTGCGGCGCAGCTGCTGCAGCTGGATGCGGTGCTCGAGCACGCGTAGCTTCTTGTAGTCGCGGCTGAACGCTTCGGCGTCGGTGCGGCTAATGTAGCTGACCGCCGTCAGCGCCGCGAGAGAGTCCACGGTGGATTTAGTGCGCACAGCGGGGTCGGTGCGGCCGTGCACGAGCTGTAGCAGCTGCACGGTGAACTCGATATCGCGTAGGCCGCCCGGGCCCAGCTTAATCTGGCGGTCCACCTGGTGCGAGGGGATATTGTCGGTCACGCGGGCTCGCATGGCCTGCACGGATTCCACGAAGGATTCACGGGCGGCAGACTCCCAGACGAAGGGGTCAATCGCACGGGCGTAGCGGGCACCCAGCTGCGCCGAACCGGCGATGGGACGCGCCTTGAGAAGCGCCTGGAACTCCCAGTTTTCGGCCCAGCGCTTGTAGTACTGAACGTAGGATTCGACGGTGCGAACCAGCGGGCCGTCCTTGCCTTCGGGGCGCAGGTTCGCGTCGACTTCCCAGAGGGCGGGTTCGGGTGCGGGGCCCATGATGGCGCGGGTGAGGGCGTGCACGAGTTCCGTACCGATGGTGACGCACTCGTTCTCGGTGAGCTTGAGTGGGGCGGACTCCTCGTCTACCCCGGCGCTGGGTGCGGTGCCAGCGGCGGCGGGTTCCACGGGCGCAACCACGTACACCACGTCAACGTCAGAGATGTAGTTCAGCTCGCGGGCACCGCACTTACCCATGCCGATAATCGCCAAGTCCAGGGCGTCTACGGCTTCGCCTCGGCGAGGAGCCGCCAGGCCGGGGCCCAACCCCTCCGCCACTTCGGTGCGGGCAATGGCGAGCGCACCCTCCAGCGCGGCAGCAGCCAAATCAGCGAGGTGACGACCGATGGTGGGCATCATTTCGACCGGGTCTTCACAGCACACGTCGAGCAGGGCGATGCGCGCCAGGGCGGCGCGGTAAGCAACGCGCAGGGTCACGTAGCCGTCTTTGCCGGTCTGCTCGGCGGCAGCGCGCGGACGCTCCGCGTGGGGGTCGGCGCCGAGGGCGGTGAGGATATCGCGGCGGTAGGGGGTGTCCAGCGGTGCGATGGGGGTGAGGAATTCCCAGTCGGTTTCCGGCAGGATCGACGCCGGGTGCTGGGAACGAATCAGCGCGCTCTCAGCCGGGTACACCTGCGTGTCGAAGAGCGGGTCAATGTGCTCGGGACGGCGGTAGAGAAAATCGCCAATCGCCTGGGATGCGCCGAGCAGGCGGTACATGCCGAATTCTTCTTTGCCGCGGTTGGCGCGCTCGGCGACCGCCGGGTGCTTCTCGATGAGGCGCACGAGGGCGGGCAGGGCAATATCCGGTGAGGGGGCGAGGTGCAGCCCGGCAAAGAGCGCATCCTGCGAGACGTGCTGCAGTTCGGGTGCGTTGAGCCAGCGTTCTGCCTTGGACGGGTCGTGGAAGCCGGTGGCAATCATGCGGGTGCGCAGGCGCAGCTGGGCTTTGCGTTCAGCTTCGGCGCGCTGCTCATCGTCGAGCGCGTCGGGGGCGATGTCGGTGAGCGGTTTGGGTTCTTTGGCGGGGTCGATAATGCGGATGAGCCCGGTGGCCGGGTAGTGGGAGCTGTCAGTCATAGCGTGAGAACCGTGGGTAGAGATCGGTGGGTAGGAGAGTAGATCCAGGGTGGAGAGTAAAAATTTCGGCGGCTAAAAAGCGGCAGTTAAATTTCGGCGGTGAACGGTGCAGCCGATAGGTGCAATTGATAGACCTGTGGGCGGTACCCGTCGGCGTGTTGACCGATAGCGGGTACCGCCCTGAGGCTGTCAGCGTTCACTCATCGTCCGAGGAGGTGAAAGGATCCAGCCGTTAGAGGATTCCGAGGTTGTGCTTGAGCTCGTAGGGGGTCACCTGAGCCTGGTACTGGTCCCAGTCGGCGCGCTTATTGCGCAGGAACTGCTCGAAGACCTGCTCACCCAGAACCTCCGCCATGAACTCGGATTCTTCGGTGAGGTTAATGGCTTCACGCAGGGATGCGGGCAGCGGGTTGTAGCCCATGGCGCGGCGTTCGGCGTTGGTCATGGCGGCGAGGTCCTCGGTCACGGCGGGCATGAGCGGGTACTCGTTTTCGATGCCCTTCAGGCCTGCGGCGAGAATCACCGCGTAGGCGAGGTACGGGTTCGACGCCGAGTCCAGACCGCGGTACTCGATGCGTGCGGACTGCATCTTGTTCGGCTTGTACAGGGGCACGCGCACGAGGGCGGAGCGGTTGTTGTGGCCCCAGGAGACGTAGGAGGGTGCCTCGCCGCCGCCCCAGAGTCGCTTGTAGGAGTTGATGAACTGGTTGGTGACCGCCGTGAATTCGGGGGCATGCTTAAGCACACCGGCGATGAAGTGGCGTGCGGTCTTGGACAGCTGGTATTCGGCACCGGCTTCGAAGAATGCGTTGGTGTCGCCTTCGAAGAGGGAGAAGTGGGTGTGCATGCCGCTGCCGGCGTACTTGGTGAAGGGCTTAGGCATGAAGGTGGCGTACATGCCCTGCGAGTAGGCGACCTCCTTGATGACGGTGCGGAAGGTCATGACGTTGTCCGCGGTCTGCAGGGCATCGGCGTGGCGCAGGTCGATTTCGTTCTGGCCGGGGCCGGTTTCGTGGTGGCTGAATTCGACGGAGATGCCGACTTCTTCGAGCATGGTCACTGCCTTGCGGCGGAAGTCCTGCACGATGCCGCCGGGGGTGTGGTCGAAGTAGGATTCGTAGTCCACGGGCACGGGGAATCCGTCAGCGCCGAGCTTGGAGGATTCGAGCAGGTAGAACTCAATTTCGGGCGAGGTGTAGCAGGTGAAGCCCATCTCGGCTGCCTTGTTGAGCACGCGCTTGAGCACGCCGCGGGTGTCGGAGGCGCTGATCTCGCCGTCGGGGGTGAGCACGTCACAGAACATGCGGGAGGTGTAGTCTTCCTCGCCGCGCCAGGGCAGAATCTGGAAGGTGGAGGGGTCCGGCTGCAGCAGCATGTCGGATTCGTAGATGCGGGAGAAACCCTCAATCGAGGAGCCGTCAAAGCCCAAGCCCTCATCGAAGGCGCTTTCTACTTCAGCCGGTGCGAGCGCAACGGATTTGAGGGTGCCGACCACGTCGGTGAACCAGAGGCGGATGAAGCGGATGTCGCGCTCTTCGATGGTGCGCAGTACGAATTCCTGTTGACGGTCCATGAGTTGCCCTCTCGGTGCGGGCGCGCATCCGCGTGGTACCCGTCTGTGGGTGGCGGAGGCGCGCTAAATTTGTTGCCGAGGTGCGGAAGACCCTGCATGTCCCATGGGTTCTAGAAGATTCCAGAGGATTCCAGAGGATTCCAGAGGATTCCAGAGGGGTTGCGGCGGGCGGCGTGCCAGCGGTGCTGGCGCCTCCTTGCCCCGGCGTGTGTCCTGTTGTTATCTAGCCTATCGGGTTCTGCTGTGCGGCGGGCGGGTGGGAGGTTTCGTTTGTGTAAATTCTCGCGTGTGTGCTCTCGCTTGTGTAAATTCTCGCGTGTGTGCCGCGGTAGCTCAGATTCTGGGCGGCGCCTTTTTTTTGGGGGGGGGTGACTGCTCCCCCGTTTTTCTGCGGTGTGGGTTTTATTCAGATGCCAAGCAGGTTCAGATACTTGGCAGATGACGGTTCGCGGGGCGTGTTCGGGGTCGCCTTGCGATAATGGGGGTATGCTACATTCCATTCTTCTCTCGACTGTGCAGTTTCCGCTGGCGCAGCTTCCGTTGGCGACCAGCATTGTTGCCGCTGATCCTACCGGTTTAGAGTGGCTGCTGCTTATTGCGGCGCCGGTTGTTTTCTGTATTGTCTACCTGGCGTGCATTATGGCGATTGCGGCGTTTGGTCCGCTGGTCATGAGGAACAACAAGTCGGGCGGCGCGACCTACCTGCTGGACCGCCCCTCCCGCGTGGCGTTTAGGACTCGCACCGTGGCGCTTTTTGCTGTGGTGGGTGCGTTTGTGGAGCTTCTTTGGCTCGGTTATACGGGTCGTGTGGGGTCGATTGCGGTCATTCCGATTCTGCTCTTCACGTGGTCGTGGAAGTTCGCGTTCTTCTTCCTGCCGCTGCAGCTGATTCGTGCCTGGTATGTGCACGCAACGCGCGGCAAGTATGATTCTCTCTCCGCTGAGGGTGCTCAGCGCCGTGAGAAGCTGAACCGTAAGAGCGCCTACGAGGTGTCGAAGATGATGCAGCGTAACCCGCAGCAGTTCGCGATGAGCAAGGAGCTGCATACGCTGGCGCGCGGTCAGAAGATTGCGGGAGTGCGTCCGTTCCAGAACCTTGACGAGGCGGGCAAGAAGCGCCGCACAAACTATACGGTGGAGCTGGCTGTGGCGCTCATGCAGGCGCGTGCCATGAACCCCGGCAAGCTTCCGTCGGAGGCGTTCGGTGAGGGCATCCTGGGTATGGGTGTTGGCATTACGTCTGATCGGGCGGTGAATCAGACCTGGTTGACTCTGTGCACGGAGCGTGTCAACGCGCCGGATGCGCCGAATTACCCGGATTCGCTGTACCCGGTGGCGGCTCGTTTTTCGCTGTTTACCACGATGTCGCTGTTGCAACCGGTGATGGGTCGCCCCTATTCGCCGTTTACCGCTGAGGATGCGCGCCGTTTTGTTCCGCGTGATTTCTCGGCGGATACCGTGCTGTTGAAGACTGAGGAGCTGGGCAAGAAGGCTCTGGCGCAGAGCGCAATTTTCCGGCAGCTTCATGAGCGCCTTCTGCCCTTGCATCAGCAGCAGCCTCAACTGGTGGATGGCCGCGCTCTGGCGTATTGCGGTGCCCTGCAGGCGACTGTGACGAAGGCTGAGGCGCAGAGCCAGCGTCTGACGAGCCAGATTCTGGCGGCGGCGGCTTCGGAGCGCGGCATCCTGCCCTATGGTTTGTTCTCGCAGATTGCCGAGGATTATCAGTGTGTTCAGCGTCTGCTGAATCTGATGGTGAAGGCGACCGCCGACATTGAGCGTTTTATAAACGCGGTGGAGGCGCTGGTGCAGATGCATTCTGGTCCGGTTCAGCCTTCCGGCATTGCGTACGAGAAGGTGCAGATGGAGTACATTGCTGCTCTTCTGGACGTTATTGTCTTCTCTTCGCACGCCCCGCTTGCCGGTTCTATTCAGGCGTCTTACGCCCTGCTGAAGGCAGACTATGAGGCGTTTACTTTCAACACCACCGATGAGTTGAGCCGTAGCTACTGGCTGCAGTACGCGAAGAACGCGGTGAACGCCTGCGATACGGGGCTGTCTCAGGGTTATGAGGGTTTCTTCGATAACGATGCGGCGCTCCCTGCGTGGGAGTCCTACGCGGAGGACGTCGTGAAGGAAGTCTGCACCTATTCGATCATGCAGCTGTACTGGGATGCTCTGGTGCAGCAGGCGCTCATTCAGCGCGATTTGCCGCGTGAGTTTGAGGATGCTTCTTCCGCTGTTCCGGAGCTGATGAATAAGAACGCTGCTGCATCGTTCCCGACCTACTACATTAACCTCATCTGGAACTAGGCATAGTTGTTCCCTCGTGGTGAGCGGTACGCCAGGTTGGAGCCGTGCAGGGTTAGAATAGTCAGCATGACTACTGAGCGTTCTTCCGAGATCTCTTCGCCCTACGCGGCACAGCCTGCCGCTACCTCCGCGGATGCTCCCGCTTCTGCTTCTGCATCCGCATCGGCATCGAAGGCTTTTGACCTGGACACCGTCAAGAAGGTGCGTACCGTTCACCTGGCGCAGGCTAAGGCGACCGGGCAGAAGTTCTCCATGCTGACCTGCTATGACGCCCTGACCGCGCAGATTTTTGATCGCGCGGGCATCGACATGCTGCTGGTTGGCGATTCTGCGGCGAATGTGGTGCTCGGTTACGAGTCGACCCTGACCATTACCCTGGATGAGATGATTCCGATGGTTGCGGCGGTTTCTCGCGGTGCTTCCCGCGCCATGGTGGTTGCCGATCTGCCGTTTGGCTCTTACGAGCAGTCCCCGCAGCAGGCTGTGGCGAGCGCTGTTCGCCTGATGAAGGAGGGCGGCGCGCACGCGGTCAAGATTGAGGCGGATGCTTCGATGACCGAGTGGGTTCGTGCCCTGGTGCGTACCGGTATTCCGGTGGTGGCGCATGTTGGTTTCACCCCGCAGGCGGAGCATGCCCTGGGCGGTTTCCGTGTGCAGGGCCGCGGCGATGCCTCTGAGCGTGTTCGTGAGGATGCGGTGGCGTTGGCTGAGGCTGGTGCGTTCTGCGTGCTCATGGAGATGGTAACCACCCAGACCGCGCAGCTGGTGGATGAGGCTGTGGGCGCCGTGCCGACTATCGGCATTGGTGCCTCGAATGTGACGACCGGTCAGGTGCTGGTGTGGCAGGACATGATGGGTGTTCGTGCCGGTCGCGTGCCGCGTTTTGTGAAGCAGTTTGCGCAGGTTGGCCAGGTCATGGAGGACGCTGCGCGTGCGTACCGTGAGCAGGTTCGTTCGGGTGAGTTCCCGGCGGCTGAGCACACCTTTGAGTAGGCTTTAGGCTGAGAAAAGGCTTATGCAGAAAGCCTGAGAAAAAAGCTTGATGAAGAAAAACCCCCGTACCCGGTGCTTCCGGGTGCGGGGGTCTTCTGTATCTCAAACTTTTTGTGGCGTCGGTAGCCTCAAACAACGCCGGGAGCGTTGAATCTTTAGAGCCAGCCGCTGTCCTTGTCCCAGGCGTCGTTGCGTTCGCGGGCGCGGTCCATGGCGTGTGCCGCCTCCTCGTAGGTTTTGAAGGGGCCCCACAGGGAGGTGACGGCGCTCTGCTGGCCGCGTTCCACCTGACCGGTTTTGAGGTTGTACCAGTACTCTTCGGGGTGCGGGCTGGTGGCTTCGGTCGCGGAGTTCAGGGTCTTTTCGACCGCCGATTCGATGGCTTCGCTCAGGCGGTTTTTCTTCTCACTCATGGGTTCTCCTTCGACGGTGCGGGGATGGTGTTTCTAGCTTCTCACGCGCATAGGTTCGTGGCAATGAGGCGAGCAGAGCTTCTCACGGCGCTCCCCCTTTCCCAGACCTGCTGCCCCAGCCTTCTGCACTGCCTTCCGCCCGCGCAGTTTTGCCGCTAGGGTGCATGAAATTTTATTCACAATCTGGGAAAAAGGTACGGCTTATGTATCCGCCGCTTTTTAGCGCCCCCGCAAAGGACACAACCCGCCCACGCCCGGTAAGATGAAACTATGTCTTCAACCAAAACGAATACTTCGCATAATCTTCCCGCAGAGCCCGGTCGAGCACCCGTCGGTTGCCTGACCCCCGGACGCGTCACCCCCATGCGCCCGGTCCCCTCGCACATTGTTCGCCCCGAGTACGTGGGTAAGCCCACCGCCAACGAGGGTAACGACTCGAACATGTACACCCCCGAGGAAGTTGAGCGGGTCCGCGCAGCCGGCAAGATCGCGGCAGGCGCCATCGTTGAAGCATCCAAGATTTGCGTACCCGGCACCACCACCGACGAAATTGACGTGCTGGTCCACGAGTACATTTGCGACCACGGCGCGTACCCCTCCACCGTAGATTACCGCGGCTACCCCAAGTCCGTGTGCACCTCCCTGAACGAGGTCATCTGCCACGGCATCCCGGACACCACCGTGCTGGAGGACGGCGACATCCTCAACCTGGACGTCACCGCATACCTGGACGGCATGCACGGCGACACCAACAAGACCCTGCTCATCGGCAACGTGGACGAAGAGTCCCGCCTGCTAGTTGAGCGCACCGAGGAGTCCCTGAATCGCGCGATTAAGGCTGTGAAGCCTGGCCGCCAGATTAACGTGATTGGTCGCGTCATTGAGAAGTATGCGGCACGTTTCGGTTACGGCGTGGTTCGCGACTACACCGGTCACGGTGTGGGCCGTGAGTTCCACTCGGGCCTCATCATCCCCCACTACGATGCGGCACCCGCCTACGACACCGAGATCCGTGAGGGCATGATTTTCACGATCGAGCCCATGCTGACCCTCGGCACCATCGAATGGGACCTGTGGGATGACGACTGGACCGTGGTCACCCGCGACCGCAAGCGCACCGCACAGTTCGAGCACACCCTCGTGGTGACCGCTGACGGCGCGGACATCCTCACCCTGCCCTAAAGCGCAGACCTCTGGGTTTCCTGCTTGTAGAGATACGACTTGTACAGATACGGCAGATACGAGCCCAGCACCTCACTTTTATATCAGTTCACCCACTAACAAACCCGCCCGCTCCCCCAGTTACACGGCAGTAGGCGGGGCGAAAGAGAGAAAACCATGAGCGATTACGCAGAACCCGGCGTCATCACCGAACTGCCCGCACCCACCCCCAAGGACCTGCAGATTGGTGTCGACATTGGAGGCACCGGCATTAAGGGCGGCATCGTTGACCTGCGCACCGGTAACCTCGTGTCCGACCGCTTCCGCATCGACACCCCCAAGCCCGCAACCCCCGCCGCTGTGGCTGAGGTTGTACGCCGCGTAGTCGACGAGCTGCAGGGTCGCGACCTGGCACCGGACCCCGAGTCCGCTGTCGGCATCGACTTCCCCGCAGTGGTGAAGAACGGCATGGTCTTCTCCGCAGCTAACGTGGACGATTCCTGGATTAACACCGACCTGGAGCAGGTCATGAGCGAGGCGCTGGGCGGCCGTACCGTCTACGGTCTCAACGACGCTGACGCAGCCGGTCTGGCTGAGGCAACCTACGGTCAGGGCCGTAACCGTGACGGCCTGATTGCTGTCATCACCCTGGGCACCGGCATCGGCTCCGCCCTCATCAACAACGGCGTGCTGATCCCGAACACCGAACTGGGTCACCTGGAGATTGACGGCCACAACGCCGAGTCTCAGGCTTCCGCGCGTGCCCGCGAGGTGCACGAGCTGTCCTGGAAGAAGTACGGTAAGCGCCTGTACCGCTACTTCGACCACGTTCAGATGCTCTTCTCCCCCGACCTGTTCATCATCGGCGGCGGCATCTCCAAGAACCCGGAGAAGTTCATGCCCTACTTTGAGGATCAGATTCGTACCCCCATGGTCATGGCTGCCCTGCGTAACAACGCGGGTATTGTGGGTGCCGCGCTGTGGGCCGGCGGTATGCTGCCCGAGCGTAAGCGCCGCGGCGAGGCGTAAGGTCTCCTCAACCCACCCGCGGCCGCGTAAGCGCCGCGGCGAGGCTTAAGGGCCTGCTCCCCCACTAAACCCGCACGGCCACAACGGTATCGCGGCGAGGTGGCTAAACGCAGCAGAAGGGGCCGCCTTCCGAATCATTCGGAAGGCGGCCCCTTCTGTACGTCTCTTGAAGTCTCGGCGCTACTCTACGCTACGGGTTAATGCGGTCCTCACGCAGACGGGCAATTGCCTCTTCAAAGTCCTCAAGGTTC
>ERZ772942.1071-NODE-1071-length-11508-cov-3.690299_pt1 | contig 11508 bp, 12 predicted proteins | sample MGYA00511135_ERZ772942 | MGnify/ENA primary metagenome ERZ772942 (study PRJEB29015, sample SAMEA2738099) | human oral metagenome | biome: human oral; feature: human-associated habitat; material: saliva | place: China | collected 2265 ... | reverse complement strand
CCCTATAATATAGGTAGATAGTCAGACGAGTAGTGACGTCAGGCTCATCTCACAAACTAATAATATGTAGAAATGGCCTTTTCGTTTTATCTAATTTCCGAAGAAACGAAGGGCTATTTTGCTATTTCTAGACAAATAAGCGCCACAAGTGCTCCAAAGGATATCATGACTGATAAAATCCCAAGGATAACCATAATGATTTTATACCCACTCATAAGCACCCCTCCCTTCAAAAACGAAGAGAGGCCCAACCTCGTCTAACTATCCTAAGTCTATTATAGAGCAAACTAATATACGATACAATAAAGACCATATTATATAAATATATGAATAAACTAATAAAAGCCGAGCTACTTAATCAACATAGTAGCTCGGCTTTTTATTTTATCTAACATTTGATAGAGGTTCAAAGGTATATTACTGGAATGCTTAAAATCATGAAAGCTGTAATTAATATATACACTACAAGACATAGCTTTAGCAAAAGCAATAAACTGCCAAATAGGACTTTATAGATAGGTGCTTCTTGTTTCTTGGATCGTATCCAGTCTTTAATTTCATAATATATTTTTGGTTTGTTAAAAGCTGGCGGTAATCGCTTACACCATAAAACAAGCCACAGAATACTGCATATATTACCAAAGAGAAAGAATAAAAATAGTCCGAAATCCTCTAGTGAATATACTTTCAATATATAAATATAATAGAGTAGATGAGTAAACGCCCCTACGAAGTTGACCCATAGATAAATGAGATAAGCCTTAAGCAAAAGCACTAATATAATTTTGATGTATTTGAGTTTACTCATTGGCTCTCTCCTATCTAATATTATACAAGTTTAAAAAAGCAAAGTTTTTTATTGAGTCAACAGTTTAACCCATTCCATATACCAAGGGATAAATACTGGGCTATTTTCGAGTCTCTCCTTATATGACCCGGTCTCTCGCCATTGTGGTTCTTTTCGTAATCTTGCCGCATCATCAAATCCCACATATTCAATCATATCTCTCAGCTGTTTATGTGTATAAGACGTTTTACTTTCATCATAATTAATGCGATAACTGTAATAGTATACAGAATCTTTCATAACATGACGAAGATAGGATTCACGATTGGGCTTATAGGCATCAACTAAAGAACCAGGAATTCCGTTATTCCACACTACGGCGTACTGTGTAGGTGTCTCCAAATCATTATATTTATGTAAATAATATATTATTGGAACCTTAATCAGCGTGTTATCTGTCTCTTTACTCCTGATTGCGCTACGTATTACCCGTATTTTAACCCCTGTATCCTCATAGGTTCTCACCTCATGTATCTCATTTTCTACAGATACACTCACAAGCTTAGCCGTCTTAGGAATACGATAGTTAAAATTGTCCCAATGCTCAATCTGACTGTAATTATCTAATCCAGCTAAGGATTCTATGGACGGAATAATATAATTACTCATCACCACTTCAGGTGCTTGATCTTGATATGGATCTTCTGTATTAACCCAACCACCATAGGTAATGCCATAGGCAGTTTTTGTATCATTCGGTGTGAATTCCGTATACATCACACGAGCACTGTTCGACATAAATTTCCAAGATGTATTCCGTAAACCTGGATACATATATTTTCCTTTACTTTCAGAATATGTATCAAGTGCTTTGCCATGCGGTGGACCTACCACTAAAAACGCACTCAAGCTTCTAACAGCAAAAAAAGGACCTTCTTTTCCAGACGGAGATTCTACAACATCACCACGAAAGCTGATATTTGGCACGGATATTCTGATATTCTTATCCCCTTCATGAATCAATACAACCGTTGACTGAGAATAATTTGCAAGCTCCAAAGCCTTAGCAAAACCAGGATGTTCCAGATTTAGCTTATCAAGCGTAGATGGCGGATTTTTAGGATTCGATTTTACAAATTGACTATATGACTCTGCCTCATGCTCCGCAACCTTATTAATATGCCGATAATTCTCATACGCATTAGCAGGAATGCTCGCATCGGCCCCAGGCACAGGTGCTTGCCCCTCTGGCACTTTGATTTGCACAGCATTTACGTTCATGGTGAAAGTAGTCACTAGTGCCATCATAATCAAACTTTTACGTAACATAAAAACCCTCTCTAAATTTACAACATAAATAAGCACGATTTTATTAGCATAAGTATACTATGCAAATAAGATTGTGCCTATTATTTATAACTTTATATTTTACTATGCATGAGGTTTGTTTCTATTTAATATATGAGGTTCATCTCAATTTGACGATATAATATAACCTTACTATAATATAGATAGATAGTCAGACGAGTCGTAACGTCAGGCTCATCTCTAAAAACAGAAAATCTTAAGAAATGGCCTTTCAGTTATCGAATCATCTAAGATAACGAAGGGCTATTTGTCTTTTCCTAGACAAATAAGCGCTATTAATGCCCCAAAAATCCCGTTAATAACGGGCTTTTTTTATTCCCAATGTATATATATTCTCCAACAAGCAATAAAACTCCTCTTTGTATTTTCCCCAGTTTTTATGGATAATTAAACTATACTTGATATATGCACCGCAAGTAGTAAGGGTGATTTAGTATGAATCTCTAGATAGTGTAAATTTTTGGAGGTGTCATATGGATTCTCTGACTATTATTTGGGTTATTGTTTGCGCCTATTTATTACTGAATTTATTAGTCGGCGTGTATTGTCATATTCGTGTAAAAGATAGTACTGACTATCTACTCGCAGGTCGTCGTATTGGGGTTCTTATGACGGCAGGCACATTAGCAGCTACGGAAATCGGTGGTGGGAGCACCGTAGGTGTAGCAGCAAAAGCGTATGGTTCTTGGGGTTTATCTGCAGGTTGGTACGTAGTATCTGCAGGGATTGGTGTTATCCTCGTTGCTTTCATTGCACCGCTCTTACGGCGTGCCATGGCAACCACAGTGCCAGAGATCATCGGCCGTCGTTTCGGCGCGTCTAGCCATCTCATTACTTCCATTCTGTCCATGCTGGCAACAATCACACTAGCAGGCGTACAGATTACAGCAACTGCAACTATTATTAGCGTTCTCACAGGGCTTTCAACAGAGCTCGCCATCCTCATCTGTGGCGCGGTACTCGTAATTTACACCATGTCCGGCGGTATGTGGAGCGTTACGATGACGGACGTTATCCATTTCTTCGTCCTCGTTGGGGGCTTCTCCCTCGCGGTGCCATTCGTATTGCACAATGTGGGCGGCTGGGAATTGGTAGTTGCGAAATTGCCGCCTGAACAATTAGGATTTACGAAGGTTGGTTGGAAAACCATCATCGGCCTCATTATCATGTACTTCATGACCTTCTCCACCGGCCAAGAATCCGTACAACGGTACTTTGCAGCGAAGGATGAAAGAACGGCCGTTCTCGGTTCTATCATTTGTGGTATTATCATGACTCTGTTCGCCTTTGTTCCTGCGGTTTTAGGCCTCGTAGCATTGGCTGAATTCCCGAACATCGAAGCGAACAATGCGGTGGCAACGGTAGCGCTTAACCTCATGCCTCCTGTAATGGCAGGCTTCGTTATGGCTGCGGTCGTGTCGGCTACGCTTTCATCAGGCGCAGGCGACCTCTTAGGTGCCGCAACAGTATTTACCAAGGATATTGTGGAACATCATTTTGGTAAAAGCCTCACTGACGCTCAGCTCACAAATTACAGCCGTCTGTGCGTGCTATTCCTCGGCATCATCGCCATCATAATCTCCCTCGTAAGCAAAGCCATCATTCCGATGCTCGTATTTGCTTTCACAATGAGATCCGCTGGCCCATTCGCTGCATTCCTACTTGGCCTCACTTGGAAAAATGCAACAGCTGGCGCTGGCATTTGGTCCATCGTGCTCGGCTCCATCGCAGGCGTGTACTGGGAATTCGTTGGCAATCCATATGGCATCATGTCCATCATCTTTGGTTCCATCGTCAGCCTCATCGTCTTTGTGGCTGTGGTATTCATTGAAAGATCTATGGGTAAACCACCGGCTCCTCCGGCTATACCTGATGATATAAAAGAAATATAAGCAGTTTGTTATAATCTGTGACTTAATAATAGGCCTAAAAGTACTATAAAATTACAATTATAAAACCAAAAACTCCTATCGGTGAAAGCCAATAGGAGTTTTGCTTATGTTACAACGGCATCATCAAACTGTGTGCCATACAGGCATTCATCATGATTTGACGATATATCATAACCTTACTATAATATAAGAAGATAGTCAGACGAGTCGTACCGTCAGGCTCATCTCTAGTTACATAAAAACATGAAGAAATGGCCTTTCAGTTATCTAGTTACACTAGGCAACGGAGGGCTATTTGTCTTTTGTGAGACAAATAAGCGCTATTAATGCCCCAAAGGCAATACTATAAAGACCGTACCAAAAGGTACGGTCTTTTATATATATTTTTTGCTTATTTCTTTTTCTTTGTTTCTTTTTTGTTAGATCATATCGTGTCCACTCTGAATGTACATTCTCGAAATGCTCTAACCATTGGATACATGTCGACTTTGGACAAACAATTAATATCGGTTTTTCAAATGACGTTGCTTTTACGGATCCTGTATAAGTCTTACCAAGACCCATATCAAGATAAAGTGCGCACTTATTAAAATCACTTAATTGTTGCAACGTTTTTTCTTGATGAGGGTATAATTTAATAGTATCACTCCTTATCGTACGAAACGTAACGCGCAAGTAATTGCTGCCATAATACCATAACATATAACTGCGATTACGATTGCTTTCTTATCCATGATGCACCTACTTATTTAAACCAACGAATAAAACTTTTAGGATCTAAAATCATAAATCCAAACACCAAATACAATACCAAAGCAAGCTAATGTTTCTATAATATAAGCACTGTTGCAACAGCATGCCTCAGAAGGCCAGTATTCATGGGGCTTAAAATCAGGTTTTGGCAAACCTCACACCGTAAACGGTCAGTTTTGGTTCCCAGTGGATCATAAATACCGATGAGCATAAGTAAATACTGGTGGTAAATGATTTTTCTAAGGTTACAGTAATTATAAGAGCTTCTCGATTTTACGTCAATAATTTAACTCCTTTTCTTTTCATTTACTTTCAAAAAGAATTACATCACTTATCCACCAGTATTAGCATTCATCTATTTAGTTCTAAAGTTCCTATCCTAAAGGAAAGCTATTCTATGACTTCGCACTTTACGCCACCCATACCAAGTGCTGTTTTAATACCAAGCCCAGTAAATTGGCTATAGTAACTCAACAAAGCCAGAACTCTCTGCAGCTCTATATTTCGCTTAAATTGCATAATCACTTGACCACGGAAGCCTCTTATCGTTACGCCTTCAAGTCCATATATACCCATTCGTAGATTATAATCTCGAATATATACGCCAGCCTCAAGATCCTCTAATAAGGAGTCTGTATCTAGCATTCCAAAGGTACTAAATTGATTCCATTGTCGTAATAAATAGCGATAGATACGAAAGGCTTCAAGGCGCTTGTAACGTACGTTTCAAAGCTATGGCCGCCGTACAGATAGATGGACCTTGTAAATTGTGACCACACGCATGACCTAAGCCCTCGAGAGCATCATACTCACAAAGTAAGCCAATCTTAGGGCCTCCACCGTTCACGTGGTACACCGCTCTAAAGGCAGTCTTAAGACCACTTACCTCACGGTCTACGGTGAAACCTTCCTTCTCTAATAAATTCGTTAACAACTCATGAGCTTGGAACTCTTCGTTCCCTAGCTCAGGATGATCGAAAATGAAATCGTTCAACTCCTTCATGGGCTGTCTTAATGCTTCAATCTCCTGTAAAAGCTGACTCATTTCTACCTCCTACATACACACTATAAAACCTAACGATAACTACAGATATAAGTCTAAAGGACTTCTATTTAATTAGATAACACGGCTAATCTGTATAACTGATTACATAACACATCTAGCATGTATAACTGGTATATACAAAGTTATCTTAAATACATAAATAGTTCCATATAATGGAACGCTATTCCATGTAATGGGTAAAAAATAAAATTATAAGGTCGCTCCCATTTGTTTAGAAATGGTTTGACCTAATGCCATCATGACAGATAGATACTCGTTGACACGCTCTTCCGTGTAGTCCCCGATAGGACCAGAGATGGTCATCACCGCCTCTAGCTTATTGCCAAAAGAGAAAATAGGCACTACTATCGATGCCGCATCAGGCACGCGATTGCCTCGTGTTACCACATACCCATCATGAAGAATTTAAAAATAACTAAGATGTATAGGTAAAGCGAGTAACTAATCAGAATTGATCAATCACTCGCTATATGAATAGTAAATATACAATTTTCTGAAAATACTAACTATAACAGTCTAATAAATTTAAATCTATTTATTTATACTTTCAAGGTTGTACATCTAGTACGCTTATAGTTATTCACCAAGCAAACGTTCTACTAAGTCCAGCCAGATAGATACGCCATTTTCTAAAGCACTTGTATCAAAGCTCATATCAGGATGGTGTAAACCTGGTCGCAAGTTGCAACCAAGCCCAAAGAAGCCTGCTTTTAAGCTTGGCTTTTCAACGGTGTAAAAGAAGAAATCTTCACCACCTGGCGTATAAATAGGTTCAACACAGTTACTTTCACCAAGAACAGCAGAAATAGACTCGGCCAATAAAGCCGTAGCTTCATCATGTAACTCTGCCGCAGGAATACGGAACGAGTCACGAATTTCAACAGTAGCACCAATAGAAGCAGCGGCCCCTTCAATGGCAGGTAAAAATTTGGCGCAAAGCTCATTCATTGTTTTATTATACTGAGCACGTAAATCCCATGTAACAACGGCTTCCGCTGGAATTGCATTAGTTACACCAGAATCACAAAGGAATCGTGTCGCCTTAACACTATAATTATCAGTTGGCTTCAAATGAATTGCGTTGACTGCATTAACCGCTTGAACTGCAGCATCCAAAGCATTGATGCCTAAATGTGGTCGTGCACCATGAGCTGGCTTGCCATGGAAAGCAATGACCATACGGCAAGACGATGCATAGTGAATAGCTGGACTAGCCTGTCCATTTTCGACCTCTTCAAATGGACGTACATGTGCACCAAAGATATATTCTACATCATCAATGGCACCACCTTTAATCATACTAGTCGCACCAGAGCCAAGCTCCTCAGCTGGTTGGAATAAAATCTTTAACTTACCACGTTTTACCAATTGCTGTTCTTTAATAATTTGCGCTGCAGCCAACAACATAGACATATGTCCATCATGCCCACAAGTATGACGAGATACATGCTGACCATCAATGATATGACCGAGTGCATCCATGTCGGCACGAAGTGCCACTACAGGACCAGGATTTCCACTATCATAAATGCCAATAATACCTGTCTTTTCACCTACATTGCGTGTTACATCATATCCATAACTTTCCAACTTTTCTGCTAAAAATGCAGAAGTTTTAAACTCTTGAAAGCCTTCTTCAGGAATTGTATGTAAATAATTATAGAAATCTAATACTTCACTCATCGCTAATACCTCGTTCTATAGAATACTGCCTAATACATTAATTATACTACACAAATATCTGCTTTCAACTCGGTTATAATAAAAACTTTTAATGATATATATAACTTTTGTAAATAATACTCTTGCATGTCATATTATTTCTACTATATACTTATAATCATATAACTCTAAGTGTTTTATGTAGGAGGTTGAAAATCATGAGTGACCCTAACAATGAGAAAAACTATACTCAATTTACTAAGAAGGTAACTGTCGGTTGCTATATTGCATTAGCTGTAGCAATCCTATTCTTCTCCGGATTACTTAACAATGTAGAAGGTTTTAAATGGCTCTCTGCATTAGACTTTGCGACTATTTCTGGTAAATTTGGTACCATGGTTAACCCTGCAAAAAACACCTTTATTGGGGAAGGTGGCGTCAGCGCTCGCGCAGGCTTCCTCTTTGCCTTGGGCTTAACACCAACAGTTATGTTGGCATTGGGTGTACTTGAGATTTTAGAACATTACGGTGCAATCCGTGCAGCCCATAAATTAATGACTCCATTATTGAAACCTATTTTAGGTATCCCTGGATTAACTGGCCTTGCAATGATTACGGACTTACAAAGTACAGATGCAGGTGCAGCGATTACCAAAGACCTTTACGACAACAATCTAGTTAACCGTAAAGAATTAACAATCATGACGGCATGGCAGTATAGCGGTGCGGGCATGATTAACAACTACGTAGCCATTGGATCTGCTATTTTTGCGTACTTAACAGTACCAATTATTCTTCCACTCATCGTAGTATTTGTTATGAAGTTCTTCGGTGGTGCCGTATGTCGAATCGCACTTAATACAGTATTCAAGGGAGATTTCAAAGATGAGCAACAATAAAGAAACGAACAATCCATTTGATATATTTATTCGTGGTGCACGAAAAGGCTTTACGCTAGCCACTCAAAACTTATTACCAAACGTATTGATGGCATACACACTTGCCGAGCTATTACGTATCTTAGGCATCATGGCATTTTTAGGTAATCTATTTGCACCTGCAATGGCTTTATTTGGTCTTCCAGGTGAAAGCGTAACAATCTTGTTAACAGCCTGGTTATCCTACTCTGCTGGTATCGGCGTTGCAGTTAACTTGCTTTCTAATAATACGATTGATATGATACAAATGACTATTTTGGCTCCAGCTCTACTCTTAATGGGCTCCCAAATCCAATATATGGGTCGATTACTAGGTGTAGTTGAAGTACCTAAAAAGTATTGGCCAATGCTTATGACAATCAGTGTGGTAAATGCATTGATTTCCATGGTTATCATGAAAATATTTGTATAATATCAAGACAACAGAATACTTTAGCACTAATACAATAATTAAAACAAACCAAAAGGCAGTACTAATATAAAATCTAATAGTACTGCCTTTATTCTTTTAACAAGATACCGAATATCTATATCACTATTAAAATATAGAATATGTCTCATTCTCAACATTGCTTTATATGCATAGTATACATATTGAATATTCATTCTACGTATGTTTTAATGAAGACAAATACCATTCGTTTATAACAAATTAAATATTCATCCTTTATTAGAAAAATCCACTATATTTACACTACATAATAGGTCTTTACTACCATGCTTATATAAATCTTAAACACATCATGGTAGATTTTTTATTACGTAAAGGAGTATAGATGTATGAGTAAGGAGAAATTAGAGTTTGTTGAACCAGTTGATACGAACACAGATAATGAGTATTCTAGAGAGCCTGTCCCGTTAGGAGCAAGGAAATCGTGCTTTTCTCTCACCATTGTTTGGACTGGATTCGTTTTTCTTGTAACCAGTATGATGGCTGGTGGTGGATTAGCGGCAGGACTGACTTTTAACGAATTACTATTGGCCATGATTCTAGGCAATATTTTCTTATGTATCATCGCAGGACTAGTGAGTGTAATCGCCTATAAAACAGGCCTTACCTTTGCCCTTTTGACGAGATACAGCTTCGGTCAGGAAGGATCTAGAATTGCCTCTCTCTTCGTACCTATCGTCAATCTAGGTTGGTACACGATTCAAGCCGCTTTATATGGACATTTTATTGCTCAAGTTTTTAACCTTTCCTACACAGGCGAAATCATTGCTATGATGCTCAGCGCCGTTATCATGGGTACCTTCGCAATTCTCGGTATTAAATCACTTGCTGTATTCGGCTATATTGCGATTCCGTCCATCGTATTCCTCTCCCTAGGAACAGCGGCTCGCTCGGTTCAAACAATCGGTGGCTGGCAAGAACTATTTAACTATGTGCCATTGCAACCTATCGATTTACTTTCAGGCATTACCATCGTTATCGGTACATGGATTCTATCCACTGCCACATGTATCGCCGATATTATGCGCTATGGTAAAAGCAAGAAAGATGTTATTACAGCGAGCACTATTGGTCTATTAGGCGGTAATACCTTAATGATCAGCTGCGGTGCTATCGCAGGCGTTGCTATGAATGATGGTGACTTAATCAACGTACTACTAAGCTTTGGCCTCGTGTTCCCAAGCTTACTATTGTTAACTACAAACATTTTTACCACAAATGGTGCGAACCTGTATTCCACATCATTAAACCTAGCAAATTCTTTCAAACTAAACAGAAATATTATGCTAGCCGTGCTCATTGCTATCTCTGCATTAGCAACAATGACACAGCCATATAAAATTGACTCCCTCTTTGTATTCTTAAGTACACTAGGCATCATCGTTCCGCCACTATGTGGTATTATCTTAGCGGACTTTTACCTGGTTCATCGCGGAAAATATATCGATTACAACAAAGCGACTTTCAAAAAATGGAATCTAGTTCCATGGATCACATGGGCCATCGCATTGGTCTGTGTTAAATTCATACCATTCGGACTGGCTTCGCTGAACGGGATTGTAATCGGTGCCCTACTGTACGCAGTCATTACGTATATTGTTAAACCTAATGTTGTTAGTGAAAGCAAAGGGTGATTATCATGGCAATTCATAAACTATCTGCTATACTAGGCACAATCATTATGGGCATCGGATCCTTTATTACCTGTCTAGCCACAAGTGAAAGCGCCATTACCCTTGGTAACGGCATGCTCGTGGTGAGCATTATTATGATGGGATTTGGGTACTCAAAATGGCAGCCGTAAAAAATTAATGTTTATATAAAATAAGAAAAAGCACTATCTACAAATAATAAGATAGTGCTTTTTTTGACCCCATTGGGGATTATTTAATTTAACCCAAATGAAAAAGGGGATGTAAACAATAAAAGCAGTAGTACGGTTTCCGTCCCCTGATGGGGATTAGTTAATTTAACATCAAGAAACGGTTTAGGCGTTGCTCGTGTTTTGAAAAAAGCGTTTCCGTCCCCTAATGGGGATTATTTTATTTAACTGCAGTTAGGGCCGCAGCAGACACTGGTGCATGTAGATAGATTTGAGTTTCCGTCCCCACCAGAGGATTATTTGATTTAACTTCTTTTGAATTAGAAAATGTAAAGCGTGTTAAAGCTGTGTCTTAGTTTCCGTCCCCTAATGGGGATTATTTTATTTAACGAGGAAGCAGAAGCACGTGCGGAACGCTTAGAAAATATGGTTTCCGTCCCCTAATGGGGATTATTTAATTTAACTAGGTGCTACAGAATATGCATTGATTTTGTATCGTGAAAAACTGTTTCCGTCCCCTAATGGGGACTATTTAATTTAACGTAATTCCAGCGGACTTTACAAAAGTGGAAATTAAAGCCGATAAGTTCCCGTCCCCTAATGGGGATTATTTAATTTAACATTTTTATTAATGAAAGGCGAGCCTTGATAGGCTTGAGTTTCCGTCCCCATCAGGGGATTATTTAATTTAACGAGAATTTTTAGTAGATGTAAACAAAGATATTTGTAAGGAAAAGTTTCCGTCCCCATCAGGGGATTATTTAATTTA
>ERZ772942.1065-NODE-1065-length-11527-cov-19.693950_pt1 | contig 11527 bp, 1 predicted proteins | sample MGYA00511135_ERZ772942 | MGnify/ENA primary metagenome ERZ772942 (study PRJEB29015, sample SAMEA2738099) | human oral metagenome | biome: human oral; feature: human-associated habitat; material: saliva | place: China | collected 2265 ... | reverse complement strand
AATCTCCTTGGGCATTTAGTTTAAAATACCAATCTTTATTAAAATCTTGTTTTCGCTCCGATAATAGCTGCTTCTCTTTTTCAACATCCGCTTCACTTAAGTCTTTAGAAAGCGCTTGCGTTTTTTCAGACGAAGGTTTGAGATCTGCAGTCGATTTTACCTGATCCTTTTCTGAAATTTTCTTAGTATCCTCTTTTACATCTGTTTCATCTGCTGTAGACTTCGGACCATCTTCCACAGTCTTTGGATTTGTCTCTTCAGCTTCGTTTTCTTCTCCTACCTTATTTGGAGTTTCAACTTTAGGACTAACCAATTCATGGTTACCTTCATTAACAGTTTTAGCAGACTCTGTATCCTTACTTTCATTGTTTTCTGTTGTCTCAACTTTTGGTTTTACGAACTCACGTCCACCATTCCCATCAGCCTTTGCTATAGCAGCTGCCACATCATCAGGAAGCTTATCTAAAGGTTGGGCTTGATGAATCGTTGTTCCTTCTGTTTGAGTATTGGATGTAGACAAGTCCTCAGCCTGTACAGCTGACAAGCCAAATATACTAGCCCCAATCATCACAGATGCCGCACCTATAGCAAATTTACGAATGCTATAATGGTAACGTTTATCGAAAAGTCTTTTCTTCATTAAAATCCTCTTTTCTTTCCCTTGATGCTAAGTAAGCGTTTACTTTTTAGAAAAATAACCTCCTTCTGGATACACAACTAAGCATCAAGTTTGTTTTTTTGTATATGTTAAATATATCAAAATGAGCAAGAAATTGCAATCTTTTTTGTGATTTTAATATAACAAAAAAGAGGGAGTAAGTATCCTATAACGAAAATCTTAACAATTGGTAAAGAATCTAGTCCTAACACTCTTCTAAAATCTCTTCAAACCGCATCAGCTTCCATCTGCAACCTCAAAACAGTGTTTTGAGCAACCTGCAACTAGCTTTCTAGTTTGCTCTTTGATTTTCATTGGGTATAAACTATCAACTATTCAAAAACCACACAGTGTTTCTTTCAGCTTGATGATGCTCAAGACTGAAATCACTGTGTGGTTTTATTGTGACATTAATGTTTATCTAGGATTATTGAATAACTCTTTTTCGAATTCTTAATTCTTTTTCCCTTTTTTGACAAAAGCGGCAGAGAGAACTAATCCAAGACCACCTAACAAGGCTAAAGCAGCTGATTCTTTTCCACCTGTTGCTGGAAGTTGATCTTTAACTTTAGAAATCGACGATTGTGGTTGTTCTTGTTTTTGGGCTTGATCCGTTTTCACTGATGCACTTGCAAATTCATCAGACTCTTCAACAGTAGTTTCAACATTACTATTGCCACTGCTCATCTTATCTCCATCAACTTTATCAACCGAATCTTCCAAGTTTTCCTCTGTTGGAGTTGCTTGATGGCTTGCTGTTCCTTTATATTCTGGTACTTCATGAACAGCGGCTTCGACACCATTTACTCCACCGGTAAATTCTGGTACTTCTACTACTGGTGATGGTAGCTTGCTTGGGTCTCCCATAGATTCAGTATACTCTGGAACTTCATGGGTAGCTGCCTCAACTGCGTTTACTCCGCCTTTGAATTCTAGCCCTTCTACTACTGGAACCACATTATCTCCTGCTATGCCAATAGCTTCAGTATACTCTGGAACTTCATGAACAGCGGCTTCGATACCACTCACTCCACCAGTAAATTCTGGTACTTCTACTACTGAAGCTGGTTCATCACCCTTACTTGTAGTTGGAGCTGGTTTGACTGGTTCTTCTGGAAGTTCTTGGTGGAATGTCGTCATTTCGTAGAACTCTGGTTTGCCACCTTCCCAAACAAGTTTCACATCCAATAATGGAGATTTATCTCGGACAGCAAATGTTTGGAAGCTTGAGGTAATCTCACCTATTTCTGACCAAGAATTTCTTTTATCTGATTTAAGAGTTCGAGCCAATACTCGGACCTTCACTCCTTGCGGAAGACTTGAAACAAGTCGGATATGGTTGACATCTGTCGGTTCTGACAAGTGGTAAACAAGCTCACCTTGCTCTTTCTCAGCCTTGTAGCTAGTCAGTACTTTACCATCTACGAGATTGGTGTAGAGGTTACCTTGGCTTTCACCGCTGTTTCCTTCTACAGTTGGATCATTAATTGGTTTCACAAATTCACCATCATTGATTACCAACTCAGTGAAGCCTACAAAACGAGCATTATAGTCTGCTGTATATAGAACACGGAGATAGTTGGCTTTAACTGGGCTTGAAAGTTCACCCTCAATATAGCGGTTTCCTGGCATCTTAGAATCATGTGTCCAACCATCTGTCAAGGAATCATCACGTGTTTCATTGGCAACACCATCACCAACTGTTACAAGATCTGTCCAAGTCTTGCCATCTTGACTGACTTGAATCTTACCATCACGAAGATAGTTTTGAGTGCCGTCTTGGATATATGCTCTAATCTTCTTGATGTCACGTTCACTACCAAGTTTAAGAGTGATATGACCATCTTTACGAGCATAGTCTGAAAACTCTACAAAGTTATTGTAAACTCCGTCGAATAATTGATCCAAGTTCTTGAGCTTACGAACGTCATTTCTACCGTATGTTGGGTGAATTCCCATTGATGTAGAATCAAGTGTTGTTGGTTGAACTTCTTTTGTCTGAACAAGTAGAGATGTTGCTGTCACTGCTTGTTCTTGATCAGTCTTATTAACCAAACGAATATAACGTACCAAGGACTTATCAGTCACTTGAACAGCTGGATACCATTCTTGGGCATTTGGAGAGTATTCCAAGTTGAGGGATGGATTTTCTGTACCAACTGCTTGAATGCTTTCAGCTTGGTGAAGACGATCAAGTTTCATACCCAAGTAACTCTTAGCTGGAAGTTTTGTTCCGCTCGGAATTTGCAGGTCATAACGGCCTAGACTGTCATAAACTGGAGTTGACTTCAAGTTTTCAACATTTGTATCAGTCAATTGACTATTACCTGTACGTGTTTCAACTGAGAAATCAGCGATACGCCACCATAAGTTGATGTTCTTAGTGTTGCGAATACGAACATATCGAGCTGAAATTGGAGTTTCGATTTCTTTGGTTTGTTCACCAGTCAAGCGATCCAATTCTTGCCATGAGTTACCATCTGCAGAATATTCAAGAACACCTTCTACCAATTTATCTCCTGAACCTTGGTGGAGACGAACCTTAGTCACAGGTTTGACTTCACCTAAGTCTAGTTGTACCCAACTATTTACTGGAGTTGTATCCGTTCGATCAGCATTTGCAAGCATTGCTTCTGTATTGTCACGACCGTCTGTAATCTGACCAACTGTCGTATTGTACTTGTACATAAGATTTGGACTAATCGTCACAGTAGCTGCCTGTTTAGCATGAGTAACTTCTACAGGGCGGTTAACAGCGATTTCTCGGACAGCAAACCAAGTATTATCACGATCTGAAGTCGCAATCATTCGAACAGCCTTAGCACGAATATTGAGTTTTTCATATTTAAGCAGTGGTTCATTTCCAGTGTAGCTTGGTTCTGAAAGTGTTACCCACTCATCATTTTCATTGAGATACTCAACCTTAGCATTGTTAAAGGTATCACGAGGATTTGCTTGAGTTCCCATTGCAAAGGTCAAATTTTGGAGTGGAACAGCTTTGTTAAATTTCAAGCCAATGTAATCACCAGTCTTGATACTGTTTGGCGATTTGATCAATGCATAAGTTCCCAAATCTCCATCAATCACCTCAGCAAGTCCGCCTTCCACACCTGTACGGTTCGTGATAAAGGTACTAATCACTTGGTCAGGATGCAAGGCTTTTTGAACTTCTGTTGCCAAGATTTCACGCAGCCCAAGCAAGAATGGACGGATATGTTGAACACCCAACTCAGCTTTTTCGTCATGGTCTACATAATGGAAAGTATGAGTTTGAGACTGTTCATATAGTTTTAAGCCCTTATAGTAACTATCCCAAAGTTTTGCAGAATCGTTCTTTTCGATAGCTTCTGTACCATCAAGAAGAGCACTCAAGGCGTCCATTTGGTCAATAGTATTATCCAACCAGTAGTGGATTTGAGCACGCATTTTTTCATCACCAGATGCTTTATAAAGTTGAGCTGCTGCTTTTAGTTTCGCAAATTCTGCACGCAAGCCTTCACGCTCTGCACCAACATCTTGACCAGCTTTCAACTTAGATATGAAGGCCGCCAATTTCGGTGCAAGTTCAACAGACTCTTCCAACTTCACAACACGACCATCCATGTTTTGGTTGATCATATGTTTACCAAGCTCACGGAAGGCAATAGATGCTTCACTATCTGTAAACTTACCGTTTTCAACAAAGTTGAAGGCTATATCGTTGACTTTCTTGGCTTCTTCTTCTGACTTCCATTGTTTCCATGAATATTGGGCTTCAGAGAAGAGGGCAATCTTAGAAGGCTCAGATTGTTGCATTGGGTTCAACATGATACCTGAAAGAAGACTAGGATCAACATTTGGATGAAGGAATTTCTCACCTCCACCTAAGATTAAGTGTTGTTTAGAGTTATCTGTAACAGGCCAATTGACCCATAGAGAAACTGGACGATAGGTCTTACCACCTGCAGTCAGGTTGTTCTTAAGGTTAGAGAGGAAGCTTTCGGATACTTCACCCCAAACCTTACCACCAGTAAGGGTCATAGAGGTTGAAGTTGGAAGATTTTCATTGAGTGCTTTCAACTCATCTTCACGGCCATTACCCCAATATTGACCTGGGACAAAGATCATTTCCTTACGAAGACCACCATAAGTTGCTTGTTTTTCAGTCAACCAGTCTGTCATGTCCTTCATCAAGCGGTTGTAGCTATTGTAGCCACCAACTGGACTTGGAGCATCATCTGCCAAAATACCGAACTCACGAACACCTACATCCATCAATTGAGTAAATTTAGCTTTAATAGTTTCAAGGTCTTTCTGGTAGTCAGCATCGTTGCCAAAACGGATACGGTTATTCATGAATGGATGGATGGTCCACACATAACGAGTCTTGTTTTGGTTTCCGACACGCGCCAATTCACGGATTTCAGCTAATTTTTCTTCTGGATAGAGTTCACGCCATTTCTTGTTGTGGTATGGATCATCTTTTGGTGCAAAGAAGTATTGAGTCAACTTCAAGTCACCACCATAACGCATCAATTCTGCACGATCAGCATTACTCCAAGGATTTCCATAGTAACCTTCGATAAAGCCACGGTTCTTAATTTCAGCGTAGTCTTCCACTGTTACATTACGTAAGACTGGTGCTGCGCTCTCATTAAGCATGTGTTTGAGAGTTGTCAAACCGTAGAAGACAGCATCTGTATCCTTACCAACTATAGAGATTGTATTGTTCTTGATGGACAAAGCATAAGCATCAATTTTATCAAAGAGTCCTTTAGAAAGATTTGGCATCTCTTTTTCAGCCTGTGACTCTTGACCATGAACACCAAGATAGATATTTGTAGCACCAGCCACTGCTGTTTGACTGCTTGTGTATGAGATTTGATGATCTTGTAGAACACTCTTCAAGCGGTTGCGAGTATAGATATCCAAATTTTCCCCCATAACAAGATTGACTTGTTTATGAAGTTTCGTTACACCGTCATTATAAGTTACTTTTTGTGGTGTTGGGAAGACTTTGTACTCTTTCTTAAGGTAATCTTGACTTTGTGCTGCTGTAGCAACTGCTTCGTCACTTGTTGGCTTGCTAGCTACAAAACTATCAGCAAGTTCAGTTGTACCGTCACCCATCTCCTCAACTTTAGGTGTTTTTGGAGTAGCTGACTCTTCTGCCTTGTTAGTAGAAACTGGTTTCAGAAGTTGAATTTCTGCAGCACTACCAAATCCTGCAACACCTGATAAAACTTTAAATTCTACCTTATCCGTTTCAACTGCATCAAAGTTCACTGTTTTCTCTTTGGCATTGTTTTCCCAAGTTCCTGAAGCAACTTTAACCATTTGACCATCTTTTTGAGCATAGATTTCATAAGATGTCACGACACCATTACCACCACCTGGACGTGGAAGATAAGTCAAACCATTGACTTTTTCTGCTTCTTTCAAGGTCATGGAAAGAGTGTACGGAGCAGTATCACCAGTCCATTTAGTATGCCAGAATGTGTTTGGATCATTGTCAAAGGCTTTTTCAACAACTCCTTCAGTCGCTGTTCCTGGAGTTTCTTGACTAGTTGCAGAAACTGTGAAATGATTTGTTGGAATCAAACGAGGATTTACAAATGGTTTATCTGACAACTCTGCACTATGTAAGATTCCTTTGAAACCACTGATGCTTTCAAGCGGTAGAACCAAGCTATTGTGGGCAAAGCGGGGGTGAGCTGGATTTGCGATACGTTCAATCTTCTCACCATCCACATAGAATTCCGTTGATTGTGGTTTGCTCACAATAGAGATTTGATAACGCTTGTTCTTTTCAAGTTTTTTCTTGAATTGGATATGGAACTGTTCAAATTGATAAGCAAGATAGCCGTCTTTATCAGCTAGATATATACGGTTGTCTCCACTTGTTGAGAAGGTTTGTTCACCGTCTCCAGTGACAGTTACATCAAACTTCAAGACATGACTTGGGCCAACATCACCAGCTAAGCCTTCGATACTGCTATCTTTCTCAAAAGCCAATCCCTGATCGCTTGCCTTCACCTTCTTACTTGCATAATTCTTCACAGTTTCAGTATTGATAGTAAACAAATCACTTTGATCAATCGCTCTGTCAGGATTTGACTGTGGCGCATAAGGGCTCGCTGGTAGGATACGTTCTGCAAATGTCGTTGCCGCACGGTCAGATCCCCAAGTGCGTTCTGCAGTTGTTTGCATGCTCTTGAAGAAGCGTTTAAAGATATCATAAGATGTCAAACCTGTCTCATGAAGGTCGATATTGTCATTCCAAACTGCGTGTCCACCTCCAAGGATATTTGGATTAGAAGCTTCTAGTAGCGGGCCATGACCAGTTCTGAAATCGTTTGGTGTCCAACCATTATATTGAGTTTCATAGTTAGCATAATCACCATAACCAGCTTGACGATTATCTCCATTCGGAACGCTATATGTTGGGATATCTGTGATATTAATAATCTTAGCTCCTTGAGCAATAGCTTCTTTTGGTTGCTGCCAGCCAATACTCCAGATATCAACTTCTACATCTTTCCAATCAACCGCTGTTTTACCTCGTTTCGCACTGAGCGACCCCCAAATACGAGGTGTATATCCTTTTCCTTTAATGTATTTAATAAGGTCATTGACATAACGACGATAGCTTTCTCTACTTCCGTAGTATTCATCCGTTCCGATATGAACAGTAGATACCCCATGAAGTGGTGCATCTGGACCATCAAGAAGTTTGTCATAAACTGATTTGACAAAAGCCAGCGTTTCATCATATTTATTATCTAGATCGAGCATAGCTACGCGCTCTACGTTATGTTTACCTCTGTAATCTCTCAGGCTACCTTGATACATGAGGTCTGGACGAACTTTGACAAATGACAGAGCATGACCTGGTGTGTCAATTTCAGGTACTAGATTGATATGCAAGGCCTTAGCAAGTTTAATCAGATTTTGCATTTCTTCTTTAGTATAGTGCTCATCTGATGTTAATTTTTGACCATTCTTACCGACAATATCTGTCTCTACACGGAAACCTGTCTTAGCATGTTCTAGAACATATTTAAGCTCTTCTTCTTGTGTTAAGTTCTTACCTGCTAAGTGTTCCTTTAGGAAGATATAGTTATCGTTGAGGTGCAACTGCAAGTCGTTCATCTTGTAGTAAGCCATGTTGAGCATGATGTCTACAAGAGTGTCATAAGGGATAAATTTACGACCTGTATCTAGCATAAAGCCACGGTGGCTGAAACTTGGGAAATCACGAATTTCGCCATTTTGTAGGTCTGTTTCTCCCATTTGAAGAAGAGTACGAGTGGCGTAGAAGGCTCCTGTGTTCGTTGCAGCTTCGATGGTAATGACACCATCTTGGATAGTGATTCCATAGCCTTCCTTACCATACCCCTTATTTTCAACTTTTTTAAATTCAATTCGTTTTTGAGCCTGCTTGTCACCTGTCGCAAGTTCCAATCCACGACTTGCAAGGTCTGACTGGTAGAAGGTTGCTGCTTGTTCAAAGCCTGAATCACCCGTCGCAAGAACTGTATCTGAAGTGATAGAAGATTGACCTTCTTTTCCATACCATTGTTGAACAGCTGGTGCTACTTTTGGTTTGACACCCACACCTTCGTCCTGATGTAGCCCCTTGATGACTACTTCAAACTCTTTAGTAAAGGTATTTGAATCTTTAATTTGCTCTACCATAACCTTAACGCGTTGATCAGTCAAAGGCCTATAAATGTGATTTTGAAGGTCAATCACACCTTGTTTGTTGCTTCCGATGAGACTGACTTTTCCTGGTAGAGTTGGCAAGACAAGAGACTGTCCGTCTTTAGCTACAGTCAATTCTGTAACCTGACGGATATCCGTTACCTTACTTGTATCAGGAATATTCGAATAAGCTCGAATTTCTTGAATACCCACGTTTCTCCAGCCCATTGTGCCCGCTTGATAGTCATTGATTTCTAACTTGAGATATTTAGCTTGAATACTATTGGCTAAGTCAACTTTCTCATCTAAAACAGGTTCTCCAGTCTTGGTATGAGCTAGCTTCCATTGTTTTTCTCCACTAGCATTTACATCATCTTGACCTGCATAGTAGAGGCTCCATGATTTGATATTAGGGTCATTTTGCCCATTGCGAACACGGCGATCCCAATCAATTTCCACATGTCTAATAAGTGTAGTCTTGGGAAGAGTTAATTCGAAAGTTGGTTTGTCAATATTTTGATTTGTTGACCAACGAGTATCAGGATTACCGTCCACTGCCTTGTCAGCAGTATAAGGAGTACCAGTTTCTGAGTCGTTTACTTGAACAGTCACACCTTCTAAGTGGTTACGATCTTCTCTATCTTCAATTTGCTTTTCAACTGGTTTGATTGTAGGTGTAGCTGGTTCTACAGGTTTAGAATCTGCTTTTGGTGTTTCAACCGGCTTCAGAGTCTCAGCTGGTTTGGGAGCTGTTGGAGTTGTTGCTGGGCTTGTTCCTGCAGTATTTTCATGATTTTCTTCATGTTCTGCATCTGCCGTTGCTTCTGATTCAGCTTTCTTTAAAACAGCTGCTAAATCGTCCGACAACTTATCTAGGGGCTGAGCTTGTGTGATAGTTCCTTCTTTCTCAGGTGTTCCACCTGTCTCAGCAGCCTGTACTACATTTGCACCAAAGATACTAGCACCGATCATTACAGAGGCTGCACCAATTGCAAATTTTCGAATACTATAGTGACAGCGTCTTTCAAAAAAATGTCTATCCATTTTTCTCCTATTCCTTTCATCCACTTATTACAGTAAGCGGTCTCATTTCCCATTTAAAAATGGAGAGAACCTAGAGGTTCTCTCCAACTAAGTTATTTCTGTCTGAATTCTAGTTCCGGTAAACTCTAAAATCCAGTCTTCTTTAATTTTCTTTACGTTTTGTTGCAAGGACAGCAGCAGATAAGGCAAGACTGACGCCAGCTAGGAAGATAGCTGTATCAGATTGACTTTCTCCTGTTTCTGGCAATCTCTTCTGATCTTCTGTTGAAACTGAAGTTTTAGATTCTGCAAGTTTTCCTTGGCCCAATTGACTAATCTGATACTCAGGGTTTTCAATGGTTGGTGCTGCTTGATCGCCTGCTGTAGCCAATATTCCTGTGTAGGCTGGCTTTTCGTTTACCAAAGCTTCTACTGCATTAGCACCACCTTTGTATTCTGGAACTTCATTGATAGCTGCTTCTACTGCATTGGCTCCACCTTTGTATTCTGGAACTTCATTGACAGCTGCTTCTGCCGCATTGACGCCACCTTTGTACTCTGGAATTTCATTAACAACTGCTTCTTCACCTGCTGTTCCAACTGGGCCTTTATACTCAGGCACTTCAAGAATCGGTGCCTCCTCTTCACCTTTGCTACTTGTAGGAGCATCTGGTTTAGCAGTCTGATCTTGTAGTTGGTTGAGATATTCTGCAAAGTAGGCAACCATTCTTTCAGTCAAGAGATGGTTATCCGTAGCATATTTCATACTAGCTACTACACTTGCTACCTCCTCTTGATTCTCTTTGCTGGTCAATTTTTGAGCTTTCGCTAAAGCTGTTTCATAACCTGACAAATCAAGAGCTGTTTCTGCAACCTGTGGACGACTAAAGATTAACTCAGCAGCAGCTTGATATTTATCACCACCGTCTCCATAAGTCTTAGTACTTGTCAAAACAATTTTCTTAGCCTTGATTGTCTTACCAAAATCAATATCTTTTGGTTTATTGTTATCTGGCCAATCAGTTGCAGTGAAAGTATGTTCTTTACCAGACTCATCTGTCACAACAAGTTTCACATCACGCAAGTTACCATTTGATCCTGATCCACGTGGCACATAACGGAATCCAGTGATTTCTGTCGCTTCTTTCAATACCATAGTTGCAGGTTTACCAACATCTCCACCATTCCAAGACGTATGCCATAGACTTGACAAGTTACCATCAAAGGCATTGGCCAAATCTTCCCCCGCTTGCGCTGGAGCATTTAGACTTTCAAAGTCTTCTGCTACCAAGGCTGTTTTCTTTTGTACCAAGGCATTCTTCAGAGCGTCAATCTTAGCAATTTCGGCACGCGCTTCTTCTACACTAATGTCATCATCTGCTTGACTGAGGTTAAAGACAGCTTCCTTCAAGGCATCCATAGATTCCTTAGTATAGTTAGTCATAGCAACTGTTGGCAAGTAATTCTTCAGAGCATTTTCTGTCAACATCTTACCAGTTAACGTGATTTCCTCGATTTGAAGTTTATCCATGATGAAGTCATTGTAACCACGGAAGTTCGCATTTCCACCAGAATCTCCACGAGTATTGCTTGCGTTACCAGTTGAGTAGATACCCACCCAAGTATCGCCTGTTTCTGCACCTGTTACGAGGAAGGTTACCTTCTTAGCTTTCTTAGAATCTGTCCAAGTATTTGGCAATTCATGCATTTCCAAATTACTTGCTTGATTACCACGACGACCTGACTGGAATTCTCCCTTACCAACTACAAAGGCATAGGTATTGTCAGAGCCTACTTCGTATTCAAAGGTTACACGATAAGTCTTACCAGCTTCAAAACGGAAGTTTTGAGGGATTGTTTGGTAAACCAAGTTACGACGGCTCACTAGTCCATTTGTCTTCAATGACCAATTGCCTTCGATAACATCATCGACTTTCTTACCATTCCAATCACGTTGTGTATATGGATCATGTTTTTCAGATAAGTGAGTGCGATTATCCTCCACTCCTTCGATACCACCAATTACAAATGGGAAGATACCTTGAGCAACATTTTCGAAGTCTTGTTTAAATGTTCCTTTACCTGTATCATGATTATCTCCGTACATACTTGAATTGTTTTCAAAGGTACGAATTTCATCAAAGTAAGTTGCTTCATCACCAG
>ERZ772942.1064-NODE-1064-length-11540-cov-4.258337_pt1 | contig 11540 bp, 6 predicted proteins | sample MGYA00511135_ERZ772942 | MGnify/ENA primary metagenome ERZ772942 (study PRJEB29015, sample SAMEA2738099) | human oral metagenome | biome: human oral; feature: human-associated habitat; material: saliva | place: China | collected 2265 ... | reverse complement strand
ACATACAAATTTTATGGCTGAATATATTTTGAAATTAACTGGGGAATATGCAAGTGCAAACAGAATTCATGATGTGTTAAATTTGAGTTTAAGCTATACCTATACCTTAGTAAATAATAATAAAGTAAGAAACAGAGTAAAAAATGGTAGAACAGAATACAATATGGAAGATTTTATAAAAAATCTGGAATTATCATACAATAATAATGTAATAGACAATCCACTTACAAAAGAAGATTTTGAAGTAAATAATTTTCATAACTGGGAAGCAAGAAATGATATAGAAAAATATTTAGAAAAATTATTATTAGATGAGTTAGGACAATTTACATCAATAAAAGATTTAGTAGAGATGTTCAAAGTAAGTAAAACTATATGGTATGAAGTATTAGAAGAAGGAAAGATAATGTATTTTACTATTTCAACCAGAAAGATAGTTGTAACTCGTTCATTATTACCTTTTTTAAGAGAAGCAATATCTGAGAGATACTGAACTATTTTAATAAATATTGTTAAAAAATAATCTTTTTAATCTTGAATTTCTTTAAATACCATTTATTTTATTGACAAATTTAGAGAAAAAAAGTATACTTTATTTATAAAAAATTTTATCATTTTTTACTTAAAAAGTATAAAGGGGGAAATATGAAAGCAAAGATTTTATTATGCTCAATGCTAATATTAGGTTCATTATCTTATTCAGCTGAAACAACACCAAAAGATTCAGTAGTACAAGAAGTAATGAGTGAAGTAAAAAACATTGAAGCAGAATACCAAGCATTAGTACAAAAAGAAATGGAAAGAAAGGAAGAATTTAAACAAGAAAAAGCAACTCTTGAAAAAGAAGTACAAGAGCTAAAAGAAAGACAACTTGGAAGAGAAGAACTTTATGCGAAATTAAAAGAAGATGCAAAAATAAGATGGCATAGAGATGAATACAAAAAGTTGTTAAAAAGATTTGATGAATACTACAACAAACTAGAACAAAAAATTGCTGACAAAGAACAACAAATAGTAGAATTAACAAAATTATTAGAAGTATTAAATTAATCGGGAGGAGAATATGAGAAAGTTTTTAAAAGCTATACTATTTTTGTGCGCATTATCTTCTTTAGCTTATGCAGATGAAGCAGCTCCTGTTGTAGCAGAAGCTAACACAACAATGAGTGCAGAGGAACAAAAAGATGCAATGGATATTTTAGATAGAATGAGAGCAAGAATAGAAAAAGAGGAAGAAGAGAAAGCAAAACTTGCAGCAGAAGCAAGAGAACTAGGAATATCAACTAGTGAAGTAGCATCAATGGATAATGTAGAAGAAATGCTTGAAGCAAAAAGAGCAGAAGAAGCAAAACCAAAGACAGAAGCAGAAAAATTAGAATTAACAAGAAAGAAAGCTATGGATAAATTGGACTTCTATGAAAGAGTAGTAAGAAGTGTAGCAAGAGAAGAAAATGAAATAAGTGATTACTATGAAATTATGGGAGAAAAGAAACAGAAATCAACTGTGATGCTTGGAAGCGCACCAGAAACAACAGTGGAAGAAGCTAAATAAAAGAGGGAGGACGAATGAAAAATAGAATATTATTTGGAACAATATTAGCTTTACTTTTAGTAGGTTCAGTTTCATTTGCAGATGATGATGCAGATAAGAAAAGACTACTAGAAGAATATGATAAAATAACAAAAGAAAAAGCAAAAGAAGCAGAAAAAGAAGCTGAAAGAATGGCAAAAGAAAATTTACAAGCAGCAGAAACAACAGAAGTTGCAGTAGAGAATGGAGAAGTTGTTGCAACAGAAGAAGAACAAATTGTGCAAGCTCCAAAGAAAGCTAGAAAAGATATGACAGAATCTGAAAGAATGGATGTAGAAGTTCAAAGAATCAAAAAAAGAATGTTAGAAATTAATGATAAGATTGAAAACTACAACAAGACAAATGAAATGATAGACAACTTAGAAAAGAATGTTGGGGAATTAGAAAAAAAAGTAAATTACTAAAAAGGAGAGAAACAATATGAAAAAATTAGCGATATTATTAGGAGTACTATCATTAGTAGCATGTACTGATCAAAAAGTAGTGAATTACAATACAGCAAGATTAGATGTGATAGAAGATTATTTAAAAAACCATAAATATGTAAAACCATCTGAAAATTTAGATAAACTAATGGAAGAAGGAAAAATAGAATATGCAGAAGAATATGTATCGTTAGAAAAGGAGGCTAAACAATGGGAAAGAGAAAAAACTCAACAATAATGGTAATATTGTTCTTATTAGTATTTTCTTTACCAGCATTGGCAGCTCAAACCTTAACAACAACTCAAATGCGTGAAAATAGTATAAGAATAAATGCACTTGAATTAAAAAATGTAGATATATTAAGTTCAGAAGCACCAAAAGAAATAACAATAGTATTAGATGAAAGATCATTAAACTTTGATTTTGATAAATCAAATATAAAACCACAATATTATGATTTATTAAAGAATATAAAAGAATTTGTAGAACAAAACAACTATGAAATGACAATAGTTGGACACACTGATTCAATAGGAAGTAATGCATATAACTTTAAACTTTCAAGAAGAAGAGCCGAAAGTGTAAAAGCTAAGTTATTAGAATTTGGATTAGCTGAAGATAGAATAGTTGGAATAGAAGCAATGGGAGAAGAACAACCAATAGCAACTAATGCAACAAAAGAAGGAAGAGCACAAAATAGAAGGGTTGAATTTAAGTTAGTTCAAAGAGAAACTGTACCAATGCCTGTTGAAAATAAATAAGGAGGGAGAAAAACAATATGGGAAATAATAATCTATATAAGATTGAAAATACCTTGCGTTCAATAGCAAAAAGATGTAAGACAGTAAAGTACTCACTAGGTTTAGCAATACTATTTTTGATGTTGGGAGGGAGTGCATTTTCAGAAGAAATAAATAATGAAAGCACTCAAAATACAATCCTTACAAGAGAGGAAATAGCTTCATCAAAAGAAAATCTAAAAAATTCAGTAGGAAATCTACAATCAAAAGTAGACTCTGCAAGAGCAGAAAATCAAAAAACATTAAAAGGATTAAGATTAGAATTAATTCAATTAATGGAACAAGGGGATCAAGTGGTAAAATCTCCTTGGGCTTCATGGCAATTTGGATTAAACTATATGTATAGCAAATGGAATGGTGCATATAAGGGTAAAGGGGATAAGGCTGAAAAATATGTTTTTAATGGAATATACAGAAGAGGAAACTGGAAAGTTAAAAATGCAATGAATATTGCAGCAAATAATGGACCAACAGGAGATCCAATTACTCCTGGAAATGAAGATACATCTTCATGGAAAGATTTGAATAGTGGTTCTTCAGGAGGAATAACAATAGAAAAAGATTCTTCAATTAGCTCAGGAACTAATGGTAGTAGAAGTTGGGGATTAGTAAATTTGAGAAATCTTCAAGAGCCTACCAATGAAGTAGAAATACTTGCCCATGTTTCTCCAAAAGAAGTGACAAAAAGTAAGGTAGATTTAAATGTGGTAGTAGATACACCACCAACTATATCAGCACCAGTTGTAAATCCACAAGTAAATACACCAGCAGAACCACCAACTGTTGAATTACCTGAAAAACCTAATTTAACTATTCCTGGTGAACCAACATTAACAGTTAATCCGACTATTAATCTATTAACAGTTAAAAAGGTTGGAAATATAAATGTAAACCCAGGTAATATAATTCCTGTTGATTTTTTACTAACAGCAGGGCATACTCCAAATAATTCTGATCATAACTTTTGGAGAAAGAGATATAAAGGTGAGTTTGACAATAAAACAACAACATTTACTACCAATTTAGATTATTTTATGACTTGGGGAATCCCAGGTGGAATGACAACATTTACAAATGCTAATGTAAATGTAGAAGCGGAGAATGCAAGAGCATTTAAAGTTGATGAAGGGCAAGAACCTGGTGGAGATACTTTTATTTATGATGGAGGAACTATTAGGTTAAAGAAAACTAAAAATGCTGGTATAGATGTGCAGGGAACACATCAAGGAAATGTAAATACAAATATATATCAAATGACAGTATACAATAGAGGAAAAATAATAGGAGAAGGGAGTGGAAGTGGAGCTAATGAAGTAACTAAACATGCAGCTTTTGCTTTTAATAATTTTGATGGCTCAAGTGATAGTACTAGAGTACATTTAATCAATGATATAACAAAAGGTAAGATAGAATTAAATGCTCCAATAAGTGCAGGAATGATGCTTCGTCCAGAAATAAACCAAACAAATGCTAATTTTAAAGGTGGATTAAATATGATGATGGCAGAGAATAGAGGTTATATTACTTTAAAGGGAAGAGGCAGTGTTGGGCTTACAGTAGTAAAGAATTATAATACTGGAGGATTGAATGATATCACAAATGGAGGATTAAAAAGAGAACCATATAAAGTAATAATACCAGCAGGACAGTTATTAGCTAGTAGATCTGATGAGGCACACAAAAGTGGTATTTTCAATACAAAAGATGGGAAAATAAATGTTCAAAGTGATGATTCAGTTGGAGTTGGTATTTTAAATACGATACAATCTGTTGTGGTAAATGGTGAGATAAATATTGGTACAGAAAATCCTACTTCCTTTGGTTATGCAAATAAATCAGGAGGAGATAAAGGTAAAGTAGAAGGAGCTACTGGGGTATATACAGAAGCAGCTACTAGACCAGTAAGAGGTAGGGAATATGCTCGTGGTTCACATGGAGAACAATTATTTGAGCTAGATGGAGTAACACCAAAAGTAAAACAAAGTTATTATGATGATCATGGTTTAGAAAATATAACATCAACTACTACTTCATATACATATACTGATTCAGATGGAAAGAGTAAAACTGTAACTAACTATAAAGGTGTAACAATAGGAACTGAAACAGTTGAAGTTGGAGGGACAGTTACATTAGGAGATCATGCAGAAAGTAGCTATGGGCTTAGAAATAAAACAAGTCAAGTAGTTACTAAGGATGAAAATGGTAACCAAGCAAATTACACAACAAGTGGAAGCATCACTTTAACAGGAAATGGAAAAGTTTATGTAAAAGGTAAAAAGAATTTTGGTGCTGTTGCCGAAGGAGATAAGTATTATAGAGAAGTAAAAAAAGCAGCTGATCAATATCCAGAAAGAGTAGAAGAGGTAGGGAGAATTGATATTGCTGGACTAATTGATGTTACAGGGCAAGAATCAATAGGTTATGTTCTAAAATCAGGACAAGGAACTAACACAGGTACAATTAAAGTTAAAGGACATCAAGATAATAGTGCAACTGATAAAGACTACAATGGTAGTTTAGGTTTCTATGGAGAAAAAGGAACATTTACAAATAGGGGAACTATTGAAGCAAGTGGAAAGATAGCTCATGCTGTTGTAGCAAAAAACTCAGATATGACTTTTAATCATTATGGAACAATTGAAGTGTCTTCTCCTAGTGATAATAGAGGAAATATTGCAGTATATTCAGATGGACTTTCAAAAGTAAATTTCTATAATAATTCTAAGGTTTATGTTGGAGATTATTCAGTAGGTGTACACTCTGCTAATAAAGATAAATTTAATGATACTTTTAAAAATTATGGAACTTTAGGAATAAAAATAGGTAAAGAATCAACATTTGCATATTTAGATGGAGATGCAACAACAACTTTAAAAGAATTTTTTGGAGATTCAAAAGTAAATTTAGAAGAAGAAATGGGAGAAAGCTCAAGTGTAGTATATGCTAGTAATGAAGCAAAAGCAAAATTAGATACAGATTATACTATTACCAAGGGAAGCAATACTTCTACTATTGCATTACTAGCTTCAAATAAAGGAACAGTAAGTGTTGAAAGTGGAAAGAAATTAACAACTAATACTAATGTTGCCTTAGCAGCAGTAGATGGAACATCAACAGCAGGTAGTGGTTCAACAGCTCAAAATAATGGAACTATTCTGTCTACAAGAGCTAATGATGGAATAGGAATTTATTCCAAAGATAAAGGAAGTAAAGGGATAAATGCTGGAACAATAACTATGCAAGGTAAAAAGGCAGTAGGTATGTATGGTAAAAATATAACTACTCTTGAAAACCAAGCAAATAAAGTAATTGAAACACAAAAAGAAGAATCAGTAGGAATGTATGGTGAAGTTGACGGAGCAGGCACAAATAAATTTACTGTTAAAAATGCTGGAAAAATAAATATTGGTGAGAAAAAATCAGCTGGAATATATGTAAAAAATGCTTCAACAGGATCAAATCTTGAAGAAAATTTAAAAATAGAAAACAATGGTGAAATTGATTTAAATAATGGAGAAGAATTAATAGGAATTTATGCTCCTAAATCTACTGTTTCAAAAGTAGGAAAAATATCATTGACTGATAGTGTAACAAAATCAGTAGCTACATATATTTCTAGTGGAGCTAAAATAACAGACACTTCCACTGCTGAAATTAACTTAGGAACATCTGGAAAAAATATTGCTTACTATGTAAAAAATAAAGATACTTCCTTAGGAGCAGCTGCTCATTTAGGTAAAATTACTGGATATGGAGTTGGAGTATATTTAGAAGGAACAGGAGGAACAGATATAGCTAAATTAACTTCTACTTCTCCAGTACTTAATTTTAAACAAAGTGGAACAGAAGGAAATGGAATTATTGGCTTATATTTAAAAGGAAGTACTGATATATCTGCATATAATCGTGGTATAACTGTTGGAGATACAGTTTTTGGTAAATATGCAATGGGGATTTATGCAGAAGGACAAGGAACTTCTACTAATAAATATAAAATTAATACAAATATTACAGCAGGTAAAAAGAGTGTAGGAATCTTTGCTGATAAAGATAGTTCTAATAATAAAAGTTATATAGAATATAAAGGAACTATGACCCTTGGAGAAGGAGCAACAGGTTTTTATGTAAATGGAGAAATGCAATTAGATAAGAATACAGAAGGAGCAGCAACTATCAACTTGGCAGGTGGAGTTGTAGCTTATGTTACTGAAAATTCTAAATTTTATGGAGGAAAAGCTCTTGTCAATTTGACAAAATCAGGAATAGGAGTTTATGGAAAAAAAGGCTCTACTGTAAATGTAGATAACTGGAAATTTAAAAACAATGGTAATGAAGCAGAAGAAGTTAGGTTGGAAGAAGGACAAGCTCCAATAACTGGAAATAAATCTTTGAATCCTAAAATGGTATTAACTCATGTAATAAATGGTGAAACATATTTAGATTCTGGAAAAACAGTAACTTCTGTTGATGATGGTGCTATTAAAGCAGAGCAAAATATAGGACTTATGGCACAAGGTTTAAAAGCTCCGACTGTTCCAGGAGTTACTTGGAAAGAAGCTAACTATGAAATAGAAAACTATGGAACTATTGATTTCTCTGCTGCTAAAAAGTCAACTGCTATTTATTCTGAATCAGCAAGAGTTAAAAATGATGGAACTATCAAAGTTGGAGAAAATTCAACAGGTATCTATGGAATATATAAAGATGGTACAAGAAAATTTGAAGGTTCTGGATCAGGAGCTAAAAATAAATTAGAAATAACTACAACAACAAATTCTAAGATAAATTTAGGGAATAATTCAACAGGTATGTATCTAGTAAATGCTCAAAAACTAGATAATCTTGGAGGAGAAATAAAATCTACTACTGGAGCAACTAAGAATGTTGGTATTTATGCATTAAATGGAGCAATTGGCGAAGCTGCTTATGATAAAGATGTAAATTATAATATTTTAACAATGAACAATAAGGCAAATATTACATTAAGTGATGGTTCAGTGGGTATTTTTAGTAGAGGAAAAGGAACTGAAACAGCTGATAGAAATATTGTAACAAATACAGGAAATGTTACAGTGGGAAAGAGCCTAACAGATGCACCATCAGTTGGTATATATTCTGAAAATACAAAATTAGATACAAATTCTAATGTTACTGTTGGAGAAAATGGTATAGCTTTCTATGGAAAACATAGTGAAATTACAGCCAAAGGGACAGCTAACTTCCAAAATAAAGGAGTATTAGCATACTTAGAAAATTCTAAATTTACTTCTTATTTGGGAAATTTAAGTGCTACTCAAAATACTATGATGTATTTAAAAAATAGTGAAGCAAACCTAGCTGGAAGTGGAACAAAAGTTGATATGACAGTTGCTGATAATTATACAGGTGCATATATTGAAGGAACTTCAAAATTAACAGGAATTAAAACAGTAGAATTAGGTAAAAATTCTAGTGGACTTTTCTTAAAAAATGCTACTTTTACTTCTGATATAGAAAAAATTACAGGTACAAAAGAAGGAGCAAAAGGGCTTCTTGCAATAGAATCTGATTTAACTAATAACAGTAAAATTAATTTGAGTGGAGATAGCTCTATTGGAATTTATTCTAATGCAAATGGAAAAACTGTTACTAATAAGGGAGAATTAAATTTATCTGGAAAAAAAACATTAGGAGTTTTCTTAAAAGGTAGCCAAACTTTTGTAAATACTGGTAATATAAATATAGCTGACACAACTTCAACAAAAGATGATGAAAAGACAATAGGTATTTATACATCAGAAGGAACATCTAATATTAAACATAATTCTGGAATAATAGAAGTTGGACAAAAATCAATAGGTATCTATTCAACTACTAATTCAGCTGTTGAAATGAATGGTGGGAAAATCCATGTAAAAGATCAAGGAATTGGAATTTATAAAAAAGATGGAACATTGACTGTTAAAGGAGAATTAGATATAGATGCCCATACAGCAACAGATAAGAATAGTGAGCCTGCTGGAGTATATGCAGAAGATGGAGCTAACATAACTGACAATGCTTCTAAGATTACTGTTAGAGCTAAATCTTATGGATTTATCCTAAATAATGAAGATGCAGGAAAAGAAAATGTATATAATAGTACAGATACTGGAACTGTAAGTCTAGGTAACGACAGTGTATTTCTATATTCTAGTGGAAGAGCTAAAATAAATAATGGAAGAAATATTTCTTCTAATGCAGATCGTTTAATAGCTTTCTATATTAAAGGAACTAATAAAGGTAAAGGAGATTTCACAAATAATGCTACTATTGATTTTTCAAATACAAAGGGAAGCATTGGAATCTATGCACCAAATGGAAAAGCAACAAACAAAGGAAAAGTATTAGTTGGAAGAACTGACGATATAGATCCAATGACTGGAAAAGTATATACTGATGTTTCAAAAATTGTTTATGGTATAGGAATGGCAGCTGACAATGGTGGACATATTATAAATGATAATAATGGAGAAATTAGAGTTTATGGGAATAAATCTATTGGTATGTATGGAAAAGGTGTAGGAACTACTGTTGAAAATAATGGAAAAATTTACTTAGATGGAAGTAGAGCAACAGCAACTGATAAAATTCAAAGTATGACAGGAGTATATGTTGATGATGGAGCTAAATTTATAAACAGAGGAGATATCAGAACAACAGAAGCTTATGCAGGTAAAAATGGAAAAGTAAATGAAAATGTAAGTGGACTTGTTGGAGTTGCTGTAATGAATGGATCTACTCTTGAAAACCATGGTAATATTGATATAGATGCAGATAATAGTTATGATGTTATCATTAGGGGTAAAAGAGATGCTAATGGTAATGTAGAAAGATATGCTGTAATTAAAAACTATGGAAATATTAGAGTAAGAGGTAGAGGAACTTATGGTATAAGCTGGAAAGATGTTACAAAAGCTGATATTAAAGCATTAGAAGATCAAATTAATTCTAAATTAACATCTGATCCAAAAGGACAAGAATTAAAAGCAGCAACAGGAACAGATAAAGATTATGAAGGTATTAAAATTACTATTAAAGATGGAAAACCTACATTCTCAAGAGGTGGAAAACCAGTTCCAGATAGTGAAGTAGAAAAAATAGAAAAAATAATTGGGGGAGCTAGGTCAAATCTTGGTATATCTGATGTAGGTTTCTATATAGATACATTGGGAAGAACTAAACCAATAGATATTGATGGAGCAATAGCACCAATTAATAGCCAATTAATAATTGGAACTGAATATTCAGAGCTTACAAATAGAAAAGAGTGGTTTGTAAAAGAAGATGTATTAAAACCTTTCTTGAGACAAATACATGGAAGAAACTTTAAATTAACATCTCTTGCTGGTTCATTAACTTGGTTAGCAACACCAGTTTTAGATAACAATGGACAAATAAGAGGAGTTGCTATGTCAAAACTTCCTTATACATCATTTGTAAAGAAAACAGATAATGCTTGGAATTTTACAGATGGTTTGGAACAAAGATATGGTATGAATGCACTTGATTCAAGGGAAAAGAAACTATTTAATCTATTAAATGGTATTGGTAAAAATGAACAAGTAATATTAGCTCAAGCTTTTGATGAAATGATGGGACACCAATATGCAAATGTTCAACAAAGAATAAATGCAACTGGAAATGTCTTAGATAAGGAATTTGATTATTTGAGAGATGAATGGCAAAATGTGTCTAAAGATTCAAATAAGATAAAAGCATTTGGAACAAGAGGGGAATACAAAACAGATACTGCTGGTGTAATTGATTATAAGAATTATGCTTATGGTGTAGTTTATGTACATGAAAATGAAGATATCAAACTAGGTAGAGGCATAGGCTGGTATACAGGTATAGTTCATAATACATTTAAGTTTAAAGATATAGGAAAATCAAAAGAACAAATGTTACAAGCAAAACTTGGAGTATTTAAATCAATTCCATTTGATTATAATAATAGTTTAAATTGGACAATATCTGGAGAAGTATTTGCAGGATATAATAAAATACATAGAAGATTCTTGGTTGTAGATGAAATATTTAATGCAAAATCTAAATATTATTCTTATGGATTAGGAATAAGGAATGAAGTAAGTAAGAGCTTTAGATTGAGTGAAGATTTCTCATTTAAACCATATGTGGCATTAAAATTAGAATATGGAAGAACAACTAAGATAAAAGAAAAGAATGGAGAAGTGAGATTAGAAGTAAAACAAAATGATTATATCTCAACAAAACCAGAAATAGGAGCAGAATTAACATTCAAACACTATTTTGGAATGAAAGCATTAAGAACATCACTAGGGGTAGCTTATGAAAATGAACTAGGTAGAGTAGCAAATGCTAAAAATAAAGCAAGAGTAGTGTATACATCTGCAGATTGGTATGATCTAAGAGGAGAAAAAGAAGACAGAAAAGGTAATGTAAAAGTTGACTTAAATGTTGGATTAGATAATACAAGAGTAGGTGTAACAGCAAATGTAGGATATGACACTAAAGGACAAAACCTAAGAGGAGGATTAGGACTAAGAGTTATATTTTAATAAAATTAATCACTAACACTAGTGTATATAGATTATTATTTCCCAGAAAAGGTTGAATGATAGTTATTAACTATCATTCAACCTTTTTATAGTGGGAAGATATCAAATGATATTAATAAATTTAAAATAGCACCCATCAATATAAAATAATGGCTGCTA
>ERZ772942.1048-NODE-1048-length-11630-cov-5.213132_pt1 | contig 11630 bp, 8 predicted proteins | sample MGYA00511135_ERZ772942 | MGnify/ENA primary metagenome ERZ772942 (study PRJEB29015, sample SAMEA2738099) | human oral metagenome | biome: human oral; feature: human-associated habitat; material: saliva | place: China | collected 2265 ... | reverse complement strand
TACCTTCTGGGAGGAGCCCACTAATGCACACCCCGCAGCGCCCCAACGGCGACATCTTCAACCGCATGGTCTCCGGCGCCGCCTACATGCCCGACGCCGAATGCGCCGCGCAGACTAAGCGCATCCACGCTGCAACCGTCCTCGCCGAAGAACACTACGCACGCGGCGAGCAGGCACAGGCAATGCACGTCTACCGTGAACACCTCGGCCACCTGGGCGAGCACTCACACATCCGCCCCGGCGCACGCTTCGACTACGGCGTGAACACCTATATTGGTGACGGCTCCTTCTTCAACTTTGGCTGCGTCTTCCTGGACGTCTGCCCGATCCGCATCGGCTCCACCGTGCTCGTCGGCAACAACGTACAGTTCCTCACCCCCACCCACCCGCTCAACCCGGTCGACCGCGCCGCCTACTGGGAAGGTGGCGAGCCCATCACCGTTGAAGACAACGTCTGGATCGGTGGCGGCGCCATTATCCTGGGCGGTGTGACCATCGGCAAGAACTCCGTGATTGGCGCGGGCACCGTCGTCACCAAGGACGTCCCGGCTAACTCCCTCGTGGTCGGCAACCCCGGCCGCGTCATCCGCACTCTGGACGAGAACGAACGCCCGGCATACCCGCACACCTACTCCGCAGAAGCCCTGGAAGAAGCACGCGCCTTCTACGCTGACCGCAACCGCTAAATCAGCACCCAGGACTAGAATCCAAAGGATTTAATGAACGCACAGAACAACACCCCGCAGCAGCGCCCGGCCGCCGCGGCGTCCACGCCTACCGAAAGTGACCTGTGGGAGGCGGCATTCTCCTCCGACGACCCCACCGTGGTCCTGACCGATGAGGAGCTGAACGCGGCACGCCGCGCCCACGAAAAGGCGCGCGAGTCGAGCTCTTCGGCACAGTCCTCCGCACAGTCCTCGCAGGATGCAACCCGCCCCCTCACCGAGGCGGCTACCGCAACCCAGCCAATCCTCTCCCCCGGTGCCACCTCTCAAGGCGCAGAATCCGGCGCTGACTTCGGCGCACCCGGAGACGACAACCTCAGCTGGCTCGACAAGCCTGCAGCCCCCAGCACGGACAACGTACGCGGCGGCGCAACTGCCGCCCCCGCTACCGCACCTGCCCCCGCTGCAAGCTACGAGGTGCCCGCACCCGGCAACGCCCATGCGGCATCGAGCGCCCCGCAGACCACCCCCGCGGCAGATGACCACTTCGTCATCCCCACCCCCGCAGGTGATGCTGCCGGTTCGGAGCCCATCCTCACCGCCGCAACCGCGCTGTCCATGCAGAAGAGCCGCTACTCCCGCATGCACCTGCTGCCCGGCCTGCTCGGCTGGCTGATCACCCTCTCCCTCATGGACGGTGGCCAGTGGGCTATCCAGTCGTGGCTGACCCTGACCGGTCAGAGCGAATCCATCGAGTACGCCTCGGTGGTCTCCCGCCTGTTCAGCGGCGCATCAAACGCCGTGCCGGTCGCGGTGGCATTGAGTGTGCTCATCTTCTTCGCCTACCTGGTGGGCGGTTACGCGGCAGGACGCATGGCACGATTCGCCGGCGTGAAGCAGGGCATCGCCGTATGGCTCTGGCAGATTATGGCGCTCATCCTGGGTTCCCTGGCGACCTTCCTCGCGCCTCAGCTGTTCCAGAACGGTGTCGCGCACCTGTCCCTGCAGAAGCTGATTGCGGGCGATTTCGCGAACGGTCTGCTCGCGGTTCTGCTGGTTCTGGCGTTGAGCTTCCTCGGCGCTATCCTCGGCGGCCTGCTGGGACGCCTGTACCACCGCCGCGTGGACAAGTACCCGAGCGACCAGGTGGCACGCGAGGACGCCTAGGCTTCTGGACGCCTAGTCTTCTAAGTGCCCGCGCCTCGTTGCGATAGGAATAAACCGTACAGAAAACCTCCGGTACCTTACGAAAGGCACCGGAGGTTTTCTGTATCTGCATGGCTTAATCAGCGCAATAATATGACGCTGACTAGCTAAAACATGCCGCCTAGTGGTCCAGCAGCAGTGCAGGCTCCTCAAGGATCGCAGCCACATCAGCCATGAAACGAGCCGACAGGTCGCCGTCCACCACACGGTGATCGAAGGAGCCACCCAGGGTCGTCACCCAGCGAGGAATAACCTCACCATCAACCACCCACGGCTTCTGCTTGATCGTACCGAAGGCAATAATCGCCACCTCACCGGGGTTAATAATCGGGGTACCCGTATCAATACCCAGCGAACCGATATTCGTAATGGTCAGGGTGCCGTTCGCCATCTCAGCGGGCTGAGTCTTACCCTCGCGGGCGCGAGTAGTCAGGTTGTTCAACGCAACCGCCAGCTCGCGCAGGGACAGCTCCTGAGCGTCCTTAATGTTCGGAACCATCAGGCCTCGCGGGGTCGCCGCAGCAATACCCAGGTTCATGAAGTGCTTAATCTGGATTTCGCTATCGGTCCAGGTCGCGTTGACCTGCGGGTTACGCTCAGCAGCCCAAATGACCGCGGCGGCAAGCACCAGCAGCGGGGTGACCTTCACGCCCTCAAAGTGGCGGGACTTCTTCAGACGCTTCACGAACTCCATGGTGCGGGAAGCATCAACGTCCACGAAGATGGACACGTGCGGGGCGCTAAACGCCGACGAAACCATCGCCTTCGCGGTAGCCTTACGCACGCCACGCACCGGGATGCGCTCAATGCGGTCACCGGGGGTGGCTGCGGGCTGCCAGAACGGCTGGCGGGCGCCGCTATGCTGCACATCGCTCAGGTGCGCCACATAGTTCATGAGGTCCTGCTTGGTCACCTGGCCGCGCGCACCGGTAGCAGTCACGTTCGCCAGGTCAACACCCAGCTCCTTTGCGGCAAGACGCACCGGAGGCGGCGCGAGGGTCGGGCGGTGCGGAACCTGCTCGGGAGCCAAAGTCGGCGCGGGAGCCGCTGCGGGCTCGGGTGCCAGACGCTGCACCACCGAGTTCAGCGGGGTGTTCTCCACAAAGCGGGAGGCGCGCTCAGCCAGCTCGCTCAGCAGGCCCTGGTTGCGGTTCACCGAATCAGCGGGGGTGTGCGCCACGGGTGCCTGAACAGCCGGTGCGACCGGTGCCGCAGCGGCCTGTGCGGGCTGGGCTGCGGAGGCGGGGCGCTTGCGGGCGCGACGCTTCACAGCGTCCGCCTTGGGGCCGGAGCCGACCAGCGCGGTACCGGAGTCAGCCTCTGCTGCGGCGGGTGCTGCCGGGGTTGCGGGTGCGTTGTCGCCGCCGGAGATGCTGATAATCGGGGTGCCCACCTCAACGGTTTCGCCTTCGGCAACGAGCAGCGCCTCGACGGTGCCAGCGAAGGGGGAGGGAAGTTCCACGACGCTCTTCGCGGTTTCAATTTCGACGAGGACATCGTTGATGGCGACCTCGGTGCCGACTGCCACCTTCCAGCTGAGGATTTCTGCTTCGGTCAGGCCTTCACCCACGTCAGGGAGCGGGAAAATCTGGGACATTTCTACCTCTCACTAGGGCATATACCCTATACGGAATATTCTGTGCGGGCTTTCAACCCGCAATAGCGCAACACGCTGATACGTCAAATCAGGGAATGCCTAGTAGTCAAAAGCGCGGTCAACCGCCTCAAGAATACGGTCAATATCGGGCACGTACTCTTCCTCAACACGAGAAACCGGGTACGGCATGTAGTAGCCGCCCACACGAATCACCGGCGCCTGCAGGCTGTAGAAGCAACGCTCCGTAATCGCCGCAGCCAGCTCACCACCCATACCACCGAAGGTCGGCGCCTCGTGCGCAACAATCAGGCGGCCAGTCTTCGCCACCGAAGCAGCAACGGTCGGTACATCCAGCGGCGAAATCGAGCGCAGGTCAATGACCTCAATTGAGCGGCCATCCTCCACGGCAGCCTCTGCGGCGGCCAGAGCAACCGGCACCAGCGGACCGTACGCAACGATGGTCGCGTCCGTACCTTCACGCACCACCTGGGCGCTAAACGGATCAAAGGAAGTGTCGCTAAAGTCCACTTCACCCTTGAGCCAGTAGCGGCGCTTCGGCTCAAAAATAATGACCGGATCGGGGCACTCAATCGCCTTGCGGGTCATCCAGTACGCCTCGTGCGGGGTCGAGGGGGTCACAATACGCAGACCCGCGGTGTGGGCGAACAGCGCCTCCGGGGACTCGGAGTGATGCTCCACCGAACCAATCACGCCACCGTACGGAATACGGATAGTCACCGGCACCGTGTACTGCTTATCGGTGCGGTTATGGATCTTCGCCAGCTGGCTCGTGATCTGGTTGTAGGCGGGGAACACGAAACCGTCGAACTGAATCTCCGGCACGGGGCGGTAGCCGCGCAGCGCCATACCGATGGAGGTGCCGATAATGCCGGACTCACCCAGGGGCGCATCCATGACGCGGCGGTCACCGAAACGCGCCTGCAGGCCCTCGGTCACACGGTACACACCGCCAAGCTTGCCGATATCCTCGCCGAGCATGACGACGGTGCGGTCAGTTTCCATGGCGTCTTCCAGGCCGCGGGTAATCGCCTTGGCGAGGGTCAAACGTTCAATTTTCTCGCTCATGCTTACTCCTCTTCAAAGCCTGCAACGTAGTTACGGTAGAACTCGCGGTCGTCTTCCACCTGCTGATGTTCCTGCACGTAGACGCGGTCGAAGAAACGCTCAAAGTCGGCAACTTCGGAGTTCAGCACTGCCTCACGCACGCCGGATGCGACCTGCTGCGCAGATTCTGCAACCTCTTCGAAGAAAGCATCGTCGGCGTAGCCGTTATCGCGCAGGTGCTTCTCAAGGCGAAGCATGGGGTCGCGGCGCAGGGGACCTTCCAGGTCGGCATCGGTGCGGTACTTGGTGGGGTCGTCCGCGGTGGTGTGCGGGCCGAGGCGGTAGGTCTCAGCTTCAATCAGCACGGGGCCTTCACCGGCGCGGATCTTCTCCATGGCGTAGCGAGTTGCGGCGAGCACCGCGAGAACGTCGTTGCCGTCCACGCGGATACCTTCAAAGCCGTAGCCTGCGGCGCGGGTGGATACCGGCACGCGGGACTGCACCTCGAAGGGCACGGAGATAGCCCAGCGGTTATTCTGCACGAAAAAGAGCACCGGTGCGTTATAGGAGGCGGCGAAAACCATGGATTCGTGGGCGTCACCCTCGGTGGAGGAGCCGTCACCGAAGTAGACCGCCACGGCGGGCTTCTGGGTGTCCTCGGCGGGGTCGGTTGCCTGGCCCTGACCGGTGCGGCGGGTGCCGGTTTCAGCTTCGATGTCGGCATCGAAGTTCAGGCCCATGGCGTAGCCGACGGCGTGCAGGGTCTGCGCGGCAAGCACCTTGGTGTAGGTGTGGAAGTTGTGTGCCTTCATGTCCCAGCCGTGGGTGGTGGAGCCGCGGAAGATGGTGATCAGGTCGCGGAAGTCCACGCCACGCGTCAGGGCGACGGCGTGCTCACGGTAGGAGGGGAAGATGTAGTCATTGGGTGCGTAGGCGAGTGCGGAGCCGACCTGTGCGGCTTCCTGGCCTCGGCTGGGCACCCAGAGGGCGAGCTGACCCTGGCGCTGCAGGGCGGTTGCCTCGTCGTCGAATCGGCGGGTGGTGTGCATGAGGCGGTATGCCTCGCGCAGGGTGTCTGCGTTGACGTCTTCGATGTACCGGCTGTAGGTGGGGTGTTCGTGTACGGTGCCGTTTTCATCCATAAGCTGGATGCGTTCGGGCACTCCGGGGTACTTGTCGTTCTCGTGCATCTAACCTCCACACGTGACGAGGGCTTGGCCCTCAGCGGCTTGGGTTTTAGTCTCAACATTCACCTGATGGTGCAGAGTTTGAGGTGTTCCGGCAAGCCTGTGAGGGTCTGGGCATATGTAGTTACCAGTCTACTCTTTTCGGCTTTATCTCGCGGCAGTTACGCTGATAACACAGCGTATTATGCCCTGTCATTCACTATTTGAACATCATTAAATTAAACCTCCCATATATTCTTTCTAGGGAATATGTGGGAGGTTTAATTTAACTCTTGAGAGCTTTTTGAGCCATCATTTTTTCCCGCGCGAGAACCATTTGAGAAGCCCAAACGAACCTCGACAAGGGAAAATAGTACATTGTTCAATTAGGGCTCAAACAGGGCAGGGTGGGCACCCCCACCCCTTCACAAGAGAGCCTAGAGCCCCTTCGCGAAGACCTCACAGAGCGAGAGGAAACGGTCATTCGCCTCCACCTCGCCAATGCTCACGCGAACGCCCTCGGTACCAAACGCACGCACCGACAGCGCATGCTCAACCATCAGCTGCACAAACTCACTCGTGCGCTCCCCCAGGGGCAGCCACACGAAGTTCGCGTACGTGCTCGGGAAATCGTAGCCCAGCTCCCGCAGTCGAGCGGTCACCCGCTCACGCTCAGAGACCAGGTGGCTCACACGCTCCATCACCGCGTCCTCATGCTCGATGGAGGCGATAGCCGCCGCCTCCGCCAGCGCCGTCACGGCGAACGGGGTTGCCGCCACGCGCAGGTGCTGCGTAATCTGCGGGTGCGAAATCGAGTAGCCCACACGCAGACCCGCCAGGCCCTGCGCCTTGGAGAAAGTGCGCAGAATGATGACGTTCTCGTAGTCACGGTAGATATCCATGCCGTTCAGCGGGGCTTCTTCGCCTTCCGGCACGGTGGAGGCAGCGCAGAACTCGAAGTACGCCTCATCAATCACCACGGGGATGTGCGCGGGCACCTTCGCCAGGAACGCACGGATCTGGCTTTCGGTGACGGCGGGGCCGGTCGGGTTGTTGGGGGTGCAGACCAGAATCAAGCGGGTGCGTTCAGTAATAGCTGCGGCCATGGCGTCCAGGTCGTGTGAGCCGTCGGGCAGGTTCGGCACCTGCACGCTGCGAGCGCCCATAATGCCGACGAGGATCGGGTATGCCTCGAAGGAGCGCCAGGCGTAGATGACTTCATCCTGCACGCCGTCGGCGTTGACGCCGGCGAAGGTTTTGAGGATTTGGTTGAGCGCGCCGAGGCTTCCGGCACCGGTGACGATGTCGTCAGCGTCCACGCCGAGCCGTGCGGAGAGCTTCTGGCGCAGGGCGGTGGAGAGCGGGTCGGGGTAGCGGTGCGCGGTCGCAAATTCTGCGAGGACGCGCGCGACCTCGGGCACGGGACCCAGCGGGTTCTCGTTCGAGGAGAGCTTGTACTGGGTGAGGCCTTCAACGGGCGCGGGCGGCTTGCCTGCCGCGTAGCTGGGCAGGGTGCTAAAGACGGGGCGGACCGGGATGTTGGCGTGTTCAGCTGACTGGCTCATGGTTCCAGTATGTGCCTGCGGGCGGCTCGGAGGCTAACGCTTCTCACCTGGAGAGCAGGTCGCGAGCAGGGTGTAGCTGTGCAGGCAGCAGATGCTGGCCGCGGGCGCTGCACTCAGAGAAGCGCCGCGCACAAAAGCTGTACGCAAAGATGGAGGGGCGCCGCCGGGGTTGTTCCCGGTGGCGCCCCTCCTTTTCTCTTCTCTACTCTACTCGCCCCCTCCACCCTCCACCGAGTCTTTGAGATACCGAGTCCTTGAGGTTGGTTCTTTGGACTCGGTGTTTAGACCATCAGGGGTTCACGCTCCTTGATGGGAGTCAGGTCCTCGGGAGGGCCTGGGGCGCGGAACCCGGGGTCGATGTTCTCGGGCGGAGTTGGTGCGAGGAACCCGGGGTCAATGCTCTTGGGCGGGAGCATGGGCGCAGGCTTCAGGTCCGGCAGGGTAGGAATGAGCGACTCGCTACCTTCGTAGTCTCCACCCTGTCGGGGCCCGAGGAACGGATCCCTGAGCACAGAACCAGCGTTAGGGAGCTGCAGACGATCGATGATTGGCTGAGTAACAGCCTTTTCGATGTGCGTATGCAGATCTGCAGGTTTGGGCAGAATGTCCGGCGGGATCAGACTTGCAGGGGGTAGCGGCCCCTCTGCCTCGATTCGAGCGGGCATCTTGATGGGTGCAGGCTCCGGACGGCTCAGGTCGCTCGGCATATTGATGGCGGGCGGCAGATGCTGCGGGTTGTATCCCTGTAGGAGGGGCACCTTGGGCATCTGCGGCACAGGCATTTCGGGCCATGCAGGCTGCGGGTTCTGAGATTCCTGCGGAGTCGGCTCGGGATGAGGGATGGTCTTTTGGACACCCTCGATGACGGCGGGGAGTGTCTTGTTGAACTTCTCCCCTGCATATTCTGCTTTTTGTTGTACCCGTTCCACCCGATTTCTAATATCTTGAAGGCCTTTAACCTTACCGCCCGTTCCTTGCTCAATCGCTTCGTCTATACCCTTCTCGTCAAACTTAACTCCAGATTTATGGGCTTGGTCTATGTAAGTTCCGAGACGTGCGAGCGTTACGCCCTTTCGCTCAGCCGAGCTGTACCCGTCTGGCATGGCAGAGCCCGAGGTAACCTTCTGTTCCCCCAGTACATACTCTTTGCCGTCCATTGCCGCACGCATACCACCAAATACCGCGCCACTACGTCCTTCGCGCTCCAGAGCTTCTCGGTAGTTTTCGCCATGATGTACAGGGTTCTGGACTGTGATTGCTGTATCACGGTCGTCAGGACGCCATCCATCTTCTCGCCATGCAGAATCAGGAACCCAGTCTCCTTCTCCTTCCACGTAGTCCACAGCGAAGCCACGGCGTTTGGCCGGCAAACCCCGCAGCGGAGTACCTTGAGCATAGATACCCACAATGTTGATTTCTTTGGCGACTTCAGCGCTATTAGCCATGTTGTAGGCAATCATGGCTCCCTGGCTAAAGCCTTCCATGTACACGCGGGCACCCTGCGGCGCGCCAGCATCACGTAGAGCCTGCAAAACCATCTGGTAGGCGGGGTTCTTCGTGGTATCTTCACCTAAGGTTTCACGCATGGCGCCTGCCGGATCAATGGGAGAACCACCCCATGAGGCAAAATTAGTACCCGGAATACTCACGACGTACAGAGCATGGGCTGGGTCGCCTTCGTGTCCTGCTTCGTACATGACGGTGACGAGCACTGCACCGCGCTCGCCTCTACTCGCATCTTGCTGGGAACGTTCGAACTCCTGGTCCTGCGCCTTGGCAGCCAGCTGCAGGCGATCCGAGCTGACGCCTACAGAGAGCTGGCTTTTCTCGCCACGATGTGCAGCAACACCGTATTTTTCAGCTGAGGTGGTATACACGCTATACGCCCTCTTATCGGCATCTGGACCATGAAGGGGACCTACAATTCCAACTCCGTTCTCTTCCAGTACTTTCTCAATGAATTCCTGGGGCAGTCCCGTCATAGCGGAGAACCTGCTAGCAATACGCGGGCGCGCAATCTCGGGGTTCCATTTGGCATCAAAGTAGGCGGCTGCGCCGAAGAGGGCGAGAGCGGTTAGAGGCGAAAAAGGCAATGTCCGAGAGGCCGCGAAATACCCAAGCTCGGGGATAGTGAGCTTAACGAAATAGGTGACATTTCCGTATCCTCTTGCGATAAGTCCGCGGATATAGTCTTGGCTACTGCGCCCGTCGGGTAGCCTACCGCCGTGTGTCTTCCCCGTGAACTCGAACCAGCCTGCGACGGTGTTTTCAACCTGCAGGTAGGAGCTGTGGGCGGCTCGGACGGCGGCTGCGGTGACGCCGAACTTTGCGGCACTCATACCGAGGTCTCCGGCGAGGCCGGTGCAGAGGGCGGCAGCCTGCTGGGCGCGTCCGTTGATGCCGAGGAAAAGTCGGGTCTCAGTGGCGATGCCGAGAATGGGCATGGTGCGGTCGGCACAGGTGCGGCTGACGGTGTCGAGGCCGTCGGCGATGGCGGGCATTTCTTCGAGGGTAACGCTGATGGTACCCCCAGTAAGCACTCCAGGCCCAGTGGGGTCTACGGGCCCGGAGAGGTCACCGATGGGCGCAACGGTGGGTCCGGTAATCATGGTGTCTCCTAGGGTGGGGTTAGTGGGTTCGGATGAGCGAGCTCAGCCCGTCGGGCAGGTTCACGTGCATGAGTGAATCCAGCGTTGACTGGGCTTTTTGTATGCCTGAGCGGGCGATGATTTCGCCGGGGTTGAGTTTTTCGAGGACGTCGGCGGCGCTGTCGGCGAGTTTGCCGAGTAGGTTATCTACCGCGGAGGCGGCGGCTTGGATTGCCTGCGCTTTGGCAGTGAGGTCGGTGGCGAGTTCTTCACCGGCGGCGGCGATCATGGCGGCGGCGCCCTCGGCTTGTTCGGCTTGGTTGCGGATTTTTTCGCGGTGTTCTTGGAGTTGTCGCCGGTAGGCGCGTCCGGCTTCGGAGGCCCAGTGGTCGCCGTTGAGTTCGTTGGCGCGTTGGTGTGCGGTGCGGATTTCTTGGGCTTCGGTGCGCATCCGGTGGGAGAGTTCTGCGCCTTTGGTGCGGGCGAGCGCGGCGGCGGCCATAAGCTGGGTGGCGAGGGCGTGTCCGGCTGCGGTGCCGATGCCCATGTGTCCTGCTGCACGGAGGATGTCGGTTGGTTCGATCCGGGGCAGGTGGGGTGCGGGAGGTGGTGTGGTGTCGACGATGGTGTTCATGATGTGTCCTTTCGCGGCGGGTTTGTTTTAGGCTAAATCTGCCGCGGTGACCGTGCAGGCCGAGTGCGTCAACCTGTGGATAACTCAGGCTTGTTTCGAAAAATTCGCACGTTTTGCGCCCTTAAGACCCGAAAAATACCCCTTCCGCGCCACCTCGTTTTGTCATATTTCTGCAACTAACGGAACCACCCATCACGTCCACATGCTCTGCCCGCCTCTTTTTTTCGGCGAATTCATGCAAAAATAGAGTTATGTCTCACACCAATAACACCTTCTTGCCTTCTGGCCGTATTGATCTGGGCACCGGCGAACTTGCGCTGGGCCCCCTGGACGGACGCTACGCATCCGCCACCGCACCCCTGACCAACTACCTTTCTGAGGCGGCGCTGAACCGCGACCGCATTCACGTTGAGGTTGAGTGGTTCATTTACCTGTGCGAGCACGAGGTGCTGCCGGGTCTGTCCCCGCTGAGCGAGGAGCAGAAGAAGGGCCTGCGCGCCATTGTGACCGATTTCAACGCTGATTCTGTGGCGGAGCTGGCTGAGATTGAGGCTGTCACCGTTCACGATGTGAAGGCTGTCGAGTACTACATTGGCCGCCGCCTGGAGGGCCTGGGCCTGGGTCACCTGGTGCCGCTGGTTCACTTCGGTTGCACCTCTGAGGACATTAACAACCTTGCTTACGCGCTGGGCATCAAGGACGCTGTTGAGAACGTGTGGGTCCCGGCTGCTGAGAACCTGATTGAGGTTCTGCTGAAGCTGGCTGAGGACGGCCGCAACGTGCCGATGCTGTGCCGTACTCACGGTCAGCCGGCGACCCCCTCCACCCTGGGTAAGGAGATGGGTGTGCTCGCCTACCGCCTGAAGCGTCAGGTGAAGCACGCTGCTGCTACCGAGTTCCTCGGCAAGATTAATGGTGCGACCGGCACTTACGCTGCTCACTATGCGTCGGTTCCTGACGCTGATTGGCAGGCTGTTTCTCGTGGTTTTGTGGAGCACCTGGGCCTGACCTGGAACCCGCTGACCACCCAGATTGAGTCGCACGACTGGCAGGCCGAGCTGTACTCGGATATCGCGCACTTCAACCGTGTGCTGCACAACCTCTGCACCGATGTGTGGAGCTACATTTCGATTGGTTTCTTCCG
>ERZ772942.1043-NODE-1043-length-11654-cov-4.749375_pt1 | contig 11654 bp, 12 predicted proteins | sample MGYA00511135_ERZ772942 | MGnify/ENA primary metagenome ERZ772942 (study PRJEB29015, sample SAMEA2738099) | human oral metagenome | biome: human oral; feature: human-associated habitat; material: saliva | place: China | collected 2265 ... | reverse complement strand
CCTCAACATTCTTGCAGTGGACGTGCGTAACACTGAAAGTTTTATCCATGAGTACGGTCACTACTTAGACTATAAGCATGGTAATAAAGCAAGCGAAAGCTACTCACTAGAGGATAATTTTGAACATATTATTACTGCTTATAGTAATAATTTCAAGATTATTTCTAAGAAAAAGGAAGATGATTTACTTACTCGTTTGATGAAAGCAAGTAAAGAGTCAATTCCTAGTGTTGTTTCCTTGGAAGAAAAACGCTTGTCGAGTGAATTAGCATTAGTCAGACAAACTTTGAAAATGTTTGACTATTTCACTACACCGACAGAAATCTTTGCTAGAGGTTTTGAATTGTGGGTATTTGAAACTATTACCTCAAACTCATCATTGTTGAAGAATAAAGAAGATTATTCTAATCGCATTGAGTATGCCTCTTTCAATAGTATCAAAGCGAGTTTATTTGCTTTCTTTGCAACAATCTTCCCAGAAGAAACAATCAAAGAGAATAACTTTGCAGCAAGTAGAACTTTCACACCTAAACGTGAATGGAGCATCACTACACCTACTAACGTAGGACAACAAATGAGCCTATTCTAATCTAGGTAGAAGAGTAATAAGGTTTATCCTTGTTGCTCTTTTTTGTTGTCATTTTTTATGATTTTATGGTATTTATAGTTGCCTTATGGCATATATTTTGATATAATAGGTATATAGAGAAAGGAAGAACTGAAAATGTTCTAAAGGTATATAAATGAGCGGTCAAAAAGTACGCGTATCTTATGGTGCAGTAGTAAGCACGGAGCAAGCACTACTCCGATACGATATGCTTGTTAAAAAGGCGAAGAAAGTAGAAGATATCACGCTTAATGAGTTTATCAGTGAGTCGGCTGACTTGGTTCAATCATTAAAGACAGGGCAGCCTGTCTGGACACTTGAACACAAAGGATTTCTTGAAGATATCAACTACTGGAGTGGTTTATATATTACAAAAAGTAGAAAAGGGGAAATGCAGTAGAATAACTGTAAAGGAGGAAGTAGCATGACTTTTGGGAAGAGCAGATATAATGCTTACAGAAAGCGCAGTTTTAATCGAACTGATAAACAACGCAGAGATTATGCGCAAGCAATGGACGAGCTGGAACAAGCATTTGACGAGTTAGACGGTTGGTACTTATCCAGCATGAAGGATAGTGCTTATAAAAACTTTGACAAATATCAAGTCCGTCTATCTAATCATTCAGCAGATAATCAATATCACGACCTAGAGAACGGATACTTGATTGTCAACGTTAAGGCAAGTAAATTGAACTTTGTAGATATTATCGAAAATAAGTTAGATAAGATTTTAGAAAAAGTCGATAAACTTGACCTTGACAAATATCGTTTTATCAATGCGACCAATCTGGAGCGTGATATTAAATGCTATCTCAAAGGTTACAAGACTAAAAAAGAAGTTGTATAAAGGAGGATATAAAAAAGAAACAATGAGAAATCATTGTTTTTTAATTTATTTAGCGTGTGATCTGATAAATCGGACAAAGAAAAAGCACTGTCGGAGGAAGTGATCCGCACCCTCTAAATCGTATGTAAAAATAAAAGGTAGAACAAAAGTAGAACATTTTTATCTTACTTCTTTGAGGATGAGTATCAAAGCATCTAAGACACGGGAGCGTTGTTCTGTTGGAAGAGTTTTTAATTCATCAACAAGTAGAGAAATTTTTGGGTCTTCTTCTTTTAATTGTATATCAAAGAATGTATCTAAATCTACTTCTAATGCTTCCATTACTTTCTCTAGTGTTTGAATCTTTAAGTTAGTTGAAAGATTTTCTAACTTGTAGATATAATTAGTACCTAAATCAGCCATCTCTTCTAGTTGTTCTTGAGTATATCCTCTTTCTAAGCGTAATAGACGGATTCTTTTAGAGATGTAATCTTGAAGATTGGTTTTGTTATTTGTCATTTAGCACCTCGCTAATTACATGATACATACAAACGATTACATTTTTTAGACTTTTAAGGGTTGTTTTTATAAAAAATAACTTCAAAAAGTCGTTTGTTATGATATAATGAAATTACAAAAAAATTAATGAGGACTAATATGAAAAAACAACTTATCGCAACAACAGCCATCGCAACTGCAAGTCTTGTCGGAACAATCGGAACTGCTCATGCAGATACGACTGAAACACACATCCCTACAACTGCCAAAATCGAACCAGCTTTGGTAGAGAAAGAAGCGCCAAAACCAGTAGAAGTGAAAACTCCTACTAAGGAAGACGTTGCTGAACTTGGTGCTGCTGCTAAACAAACACAAGCAGACGCAGACAAAGCAAAAGAAGTCTTGGATCAAGCGAATGAAAAGTCTGATAAGGCAGAAAAGAAAGTTGCAGACTTGAAACAAGCTAAAGACGATGCTCAAAAGACTGCTGACAAAGCAACTCCTGAAGCTATCAAAGATGCTGAGAAGAAAGTGGAAACTGCAAAAGCAAGCGTTCCTACCAAAGAACAAGCGGTATCTTCTGCGCAAGCTGAAAAAGACGATGCAGACCGAAATGTCGCTATTCAAGGTAAAACGGTTGGTACAAAACAAGCAGAAGTGACTCAAGCACAAAATGGTGTCACTGATGCTAAGGCAGAAGTAGAAAACGCACAAAAGGCTCTCAATGGCGAAGGTCTTGCAGAAGCTAAAGAAGCGCAAGACAAAGCTATCAAAGAAGAGAGCGAAAGTAAACAAGCTCAAGAAATGGCACAAAAGGTTCTTGATGAAGTTAAAGCACAAAATCAAGACCATGCTACACAAGTCAAACAAGCAGAGCAAACGGTTAAAACTGCACAAGCTACTCTTGAAAGCAAATCGCAAGAGAAAACAACTGCACAAACTAATGCAGAGAAAGTAAATACCACTTATAACCAAGCGGTATCTACCCTCAACGCACTTCAAAAAGATACTAAGGCAACCATCACTCTTGCCCCAGACTTCATCAAGGCTGTGAAAGATGAAATGGCACTCAACAAAGAGATTCGTACAGTAGGTCAAAATTTGACTAAAGAGTATATCAATACTAAGTCTGATGAAATCTACGACCGTATCGTAAATTCCCAACTCCAAAACCGCACCCTTAACAAGTACACACCATCCGCAAAAGACCAAGCAGATGAAACTCGCTACGACATCAACGATCTTCCAAAAGAAGTCACAGATGAACTTAATTATTTCGTAGCTGACCTCATCAACCAAATGCGCCGTCAACTTGGTTTACCAGATGTGGTTCTTTCAAAATCAAGCCTTGAGTTTGCGAACAAAATCGCTAAAGAGTATGTCAAAGCAAACTTCTCTAAAGCAATGAAAGATGAATACCGTGCTAAAGGTGGTGCAGGTCACTACGCTAAAGGTATTTACAAGGTTGCTAAAGAGTATGGTTTGAATAGTACCTACACAGAAGAAGAAAACCAAGAGAATGCTGAAAAAGGCTTGCAACCTTACGAGAATGCACTTACAACTTATGTTTACCATGACTTTGATGATGCAGATGGTGTGTTCCGTAAAACTATTGGAGAAATGAAAGAGAAATTGTACAATGACCTCGTTGAACTTGTTTCTCATAAGAATGACTACCTCCACACTCAGGGTATCCTCCAATTCGACTACGCAAATGAAACTGTGTACTTCGGTGGGGTAGCGCAAAGTAAAACAGACGAGTTTTACACAACTCATTTCCTCACAAGCATTCGTACCACTAACGTAGACGGCTCAAAATGGGATAAAACTCCTATTGTGAACCCACTTAGCGACACAAACAAAGAAGCTGAAATTGCCAAAGCTCGTCAAACTCTAGCTGATGCTATGACTGCTCGTAAAGACGCTCAAGCTCAACTTGAAGCAACCACAAAAGCAGAGTCAGATGCACAAACTGCTCTTCAAAACGCTCAAGCTACTTTGTCTGCTTTGAACAATGGGGAAAACCCACTAGCAAACGCTCAAAAGACTTTTGATGAAGCAAAAGCTCGCCATGATAAAGCAGTGGTTACACTTGCTAATGCTAACGCGCTCGTCAATAACTTGACTGCTTCTAAGGCTACAAAAGAGGAAACTCTTAAACAAGCACAAGCAACTCTTAAAGACGCTGAGAAAGCTCTTCAAACTGCACAAGACGCTCTTAAAGCAGAAGAAGATAAGATGGCAAATCTTGAAGCAATCGCTTCAAATAAAGCCCAAGCGGTATCCACTGCTAAGAAAGCACTTCAAAGTGCTAAAGACCAAGTTAAACAAGCTGAAAAAGAACTTGCCGACCTTAAAGGTGCGAAAGCTCGGTTGAATGAAGTAAAAGCAGAACTTGAAAAAGCAGAAGCAGAACTTAAAGAAGTTTATAAGGCACAAAATAAAGCCAAAGTAGATTATGAAGTTAAGAGCCTTGCAGCAGACCAAGTGAAAACTGCTTACGAAACTGCCAAAGCGAAGTATGAAGAAGCAGAAACAAAACGCTTGGTAGCTCTTGCAGAAGAAAAACGTAAAGAGCTTGAACACTTGGGGTATAAACCAGTGCCAGTTGTGGATGGTAAAGGGAATGTGGTTGATTACAAAGCGGAAAAAGTAATCGTAGGCACTACAGGCGATAAAACATATCAAGCGCCTGTACAAGCTATAAATGCAAAAGCAGAGCCTAAGAAACAACTTCCAAATACTGGAACGAAAGAATCGAATCTCCTAGCAGTACTTGGGGCAAGTCTTGGACTACTAGCTTTGGTAGGAAAACGAAAATATAGATAGCAAGAAAGAGGGGTTCCCCCTCTTTTTAATAAATGAAAGGATCTATGATATGAGAACTCCTAAAAAATACTCAGATTTACTTAAACGAAAAGAACTCACTAATACTATTATTGCAGAATGTATATACTCTGTAAATAAGCGAGCTAAAAACTATCGTGACAAGATAAAAGAATATAAAAACGCAAGATATTATTTACATCAGCAAAATAACATTGAAAATGCTGAAGAAAATATGGAAAAATACTATGATATGAAAGAAAAACTATTGAGTAAGTATAAACCAACAATGATTCATAAGCAATTTATAGGAGAGAAAAAACAACGAGTCTATAGTTATGAAAAAAATTATGAAAAGCTATATAACGAAAAAAGAAATGTTATAGTTTGGGAAAATAGTTACTATGACTATGGCACGAACAAGGAAATTGAATTTTTTGATTATAGTTTAGGTAAGAAAGAATATCTTTATTTTTTGTACTATGAAATAGGTGAATATAGTTTTCATTCTCCAATTGATGAAAAAAGAGCAAAAAATTCTCAATTAGAAATCAAAGAGATAGATGAAGACTTTCAAACTCGTGGAGCAGATATTGTAGATTTACTTTCAAAACAATTTGTTCAAAAAGTAATAGATTTGTTGGAAAGTGGAGAGTATACATTGCTGGGCTAAGGAAAAGTTATTCATCAAACATGTATAGTGATAAATTAAAAGAGAGCGGTTGGCTCTCTTTTTTGATTGATTTAGTAGAAAATGACGCTTAGTATTATATTGATAAACTAAGTTTTTTATTTTCCATAATTATTTTTAACTTTTAGTAGCTTCTATCTCTTCTATGTATTCTGTATAATCAATAAATTCTCTGAAGTTCATATATTTACTAAATTCAGCATATTTCATAAGTTCTACATCATCGTTTTCTTCTCTATCTTCTTCAATTTCGATAATAGTAAGTAAGTGATCTTTCAAATTAATAAGTAATTCGTGGGGTAAAGGTGATTTAATTTTTATCTGCAGTGTATCATTAATCTGATGAATTACATTAGAAGTTAAAAACTTCTTATTTCTTATCTCTTTAGGTAATTTGTTTCTTTGTTTAGGTTCTAGTTCAATTTTGAGATATTTTTTAAGGTTAAAAACCAGACTAATTGCTTCAGATAGGCTAAAAAGAGAATATTCAGGGAGAATATTTAAAAACTTATAGATTGTATCTAGTGAATTTTCTTTATTAAAAGATGTATTGTTAAGCTCTTTACTAGCATCAACATTTTTAAAAGTTTTAATTAATTCATCAAATAGGTAAGTCCATGATTTAGTATCTAAGTCCATTTCAATTCGATCAATCTTATCAATAAATATTATGTCATGTAGTGTTAGCTTTTTTCCAGGTAATTCAGAAGAATGTTGAGTAATAGAAGTGGCTATTATTTTCAAATTCTGTGGTTCTAATTCTTTGAAAAATGATTTTAGTAAATCTAGTGTATCACTTCTTTCTGTAGCCTGAAAGTTTCTTTCTATTATATCACGACATGTTTTATAGTTCAAAAATTCATTGAACAGTTTGAAAGACGCTGGCAGGTTGCGTATATGTTCTATGTAAACTTCTTTTGTTTTTCTCGTTCTAACTCCATTTTGGAAATTTTTAGAACGTTGAATCCAGTTATATAACGTTTTTTCAGAATTCGGAGCATCTCCTTTAAAATATTTATCAAGAAATGCTTTATCCGTCAGATTTTTATTGTCTTCTCTCAGTATTCTGACTATAGTATAGAAAATATTGTCGTTGCTAATAAATTTAGAAAATAATTCGTTGTTTTCTAAATTACGGTAGTCACTTTTTTTTATCATCTTATTGACGAAGTGATTAAGCAAAATTCTATTACGTTCATTACTTCTATATAGTAAAAATTCATTAAAATTATTTTCTTTGGAAATCATGACCGATGCTCCTTGTTTATTATTTTGATTATTATAACATAACCTGAATTGAATGCAATGTAAAATAAGAGAAGTATTTTTATATAAATAAATTTTTATTTTACTGAATTACGTTTTTGTTTTGGGTTAAAATAAACTATCAAAATACATTTAGTATTTTATAAATTCTATAGTGAGGATGTGGTTAATATGAAGTAAGAGAGGTATGTAATTTCGCTATTTTCACTACTATGTGATTCTCTACATATATTAGTAGAAATGTTGATGGATAGAGATAGAAACGAGAACAATCATGAATTGTTTAACTTTACAAACATCCGGTTTACTGCTTGGTGTCTCAGATAGTAAAGATTTTGAGACAGGAGTTGTAGTTGGTGCGACTTTCCAAATTGGGAGTCGGACAGCAAATGGAAGGTTTACAACACATTCAATTAAAGTTATGGATGTAAATGCTAGCGACTTTATAAAGTATTTAGATAGTGTAGTTACATTAACACTTTCAAATACTACAATTAGCTCATACGTTTCAGGGAATAGTGCTTCTCTATCAATTAAAGCTGACTCTGTAAAAGTTTCTACAGCTAGCTGAGGTGCTTAATATGTTTAAAAATAAGTATAGAGTAGCAGTTGATTACTTCAAAAAACGTACAGAGTTAGAGAAGATTTTACTAATTCTGGTGTTATTAGCTTTGTTTATTGTCTTTATTTATGCTTTACCAACTCTTCTAGATCTTTCATTTAAAGTATTTACTTTGATACTTGTAATAATATCTAGTATTTCTGCTTGGAGGTATTATAATAAACTTGAGGAAGTATATTATGATACCAGCAAACTCTCTCTGTGTTTCAAGCAAATTGTAAGTAGGTTGGATTCAGACTCTAAAAATCGTTACCTTTTTCACAGCTGGCAAGTAGTTCGAGCGAGCAAGAAAAAAACTGCAAAAGTTATTGAATTAGTGTGTATGACAGATTCAAATATTAAAGATTTCAATGCTAATCAAATTGAAGCTCAAATAAGTATTTATTTGTCAGAGTTCCTTGAAAGTCATGGTATGACATCAACAAACGCTGAAATCTTTTCATGTAGATCAGTAGCAGTAGCCGAGTATGATAATGTAAACTATCTATTTATACGTTTTTTGCTTGCGGTTAATGAGAATGAAGCTAGTTCTTTCAAGAAAGAATTAGATGTATATAAAGCTAAGCAAGAGACAATTGAGAAGGTAGAAGATAGTGACTTCCGTAATTAATGCTGTATTAGATGCTGAGTTATTGAAGAGAGGAATTCACTTTCCTCTCTCAATAGAACTAAAAAAACCACATTTAGCTGTATTTGGTTCAAGTGGAAGTGGTAAGACATACGCAAGTCAGTTATTACTTGCAAAAGCAGTTTTAAACTCTGCAAAGTTAGTTGTGGCAGATTTTAAAGGAGATTTGGAGTTTTCATTTCTTGCGAAGGAAGAGCATTTTTATAGATTTGAAAGAGTAGGGTTATTCTTTGATTTTGTGTCTGATACTTTGTTGCAAAATAGACAGAATGGACAGGACAAAAGTAGAAGTTTAATCATATGTTTTATTGATGAAATGAGTGCGTATTTTACGATGCTTGAGAAGAAGGAGCGTGATGTCAGGATTAGACAACTTTCAAGAATTTTGATGCTTGGTAGGTCTTTTAATATCCATGTTTGGATTAGTCAGCAAAGACCGGATGCCGAGTACTTTGGTAAGTCGAGAGAAAATATACATAATATTCTACTTCTGGGGTCATTCAGTAAAGAAGTATTAAATATGTTACTAAGTGATGATAAAGATGTAGTCAATCGTAGACAGAGCCGAGGTAAAGGTTATTTAATCCGTTCTGGAGAAGCAACTAAAGAAATAGTTGTTCCGATTTATAATGTAGCTAAAGTTCAGAGCAAGATTTTAGAGGGTATGTATAAGAGTAGTGAGGCAGTTGACTCTGAGTAGCCTGTGGCGAAGCAGAATGTCTTACTGCCTCGCTCGGCTCTGCCGAGCAGTAGGGGGATATGTAATGACCCCCGTTCCGTAATTAAAGATAAGAGAGGATTTTATAAGATGAGTATATTCAACATTATGGACGTTTTAAAAGAACAGGACTCAGTTAGTAATAATGGAGAGAGAAATCCTGTTGTGATTGCTTCTATTGATGAAGTAACATTCGTGATAAAACCAACAGAAGATACAATTGGTAATTATCCTTCACATTGGTACCAGATTGCATCTGAATTAGTTGGTACAGTAATTGATAAGTTGTCATTGGACAGTTTATTTGGAGAGGTAATAAATGTATCTACACCACCTGCAGGCTATACAAATGCAGTTAGTTTCAAAAACTTACCACACTATTTTTCAATTGCATTTCATGAGACAAATTTTGTGATGGGGATAGTTATAAAATTTTCTGCCTCAGCATTAGCATACTATCGCGATACTTTCAAAGAGTACTTTGGAGAAAGTATTGATGTGCATGGGATGTCTAAACTACTTGATGAACCTTACTGGGAATTAAGAATAAGTAGGATTGATTTAGCGATTGATTACTTCAATTTTGATATGAGTGTTGATGAGTTATATAGGGGCATTAAAGGCAGTAGCGTTATTTTAAAAAATCATAGAGGGATAAAAAACACTTCTAAGATTGTTGCTACTGAAGTAGATAATGTAGTTAACACTATCTACTTTGGTTCAAAAAAGAAGAATAGTAATGCATTGTTGAGGGTTTATAACAAAAAACAAGAGCAACTTGATAAGCATGGGAGGTTTTTACATCTACTGACTCTTTGCAATTCGTGGGTTAGGTTTGAAGCAAGTTATAGAGGAAACTTTTCTAACCAGATTTTGAAGCAATTACTGACTGTTAATAATGAAGATGAGTTAGGGGAATTAGTTGCAAATAAAATGATTGATAAATATTCATTTTATGATGTTGAGACAAATGAACCAATTGAGTTCACTAAGTATCTTGAGCACACACAATCGTTATACGCAGGGCTAAAGTCGCTATCTAGTAGAAATAATGACCTAATGTCTACAATCTCTCACATGATGAAAGGAAGTGGTTTTTTTCCACTTCTAAAAAAAGTTGAGAGGATTTGGGGGATTGAATCAAGAAATAAATTCATTATTCGCTTGATACAAGAATATGAACGACACTATAATCCGAATCAAGATGTAGATTTATGGTTAAATAAATTTGCTACAGAATTATCAAAAATACCATTTGATAGTTTTCTAGAGGACTCGTTGTCAGTGTATTATAAAAACAAGAAGATGAAAAAAGGCAAAAATAGCTTTGAGGTAGTGGGGAAATAAGATGGATAAACTGGTTGTTGATTTAAAAGGGGTAGTTATACAGCTTCCTAATTCTCATGTTATCGTTAATCGTGATGAATATGATGATTTGAAGAGCAATGCGGATAAAGGTAAATATATGACTTTGAAACAATTGCTTACGTTGTTATCAGTATCGCGTCCGTGGCTTCTTGATAATGTATTATATAACCCAAAAATCCGTAGAGAAATTGATGTTGAATTAAATCCAAATGGATTTGTTAAATATCCTGAAAATCAAGGTGGACGCTACTTCTTTTTGGCGAGTAAAACAAAGCAATGGTTTGAAGAAAACTTCAGAGAAATTATGGTATAATAGCCTTGGCAAAAACCTTGGTTATCTAATGAAAGAGGTAACTAATGGCAACTTTTAGACAACGTACAAAAGGTGGTACATGGGATTATAGAATTGTAGATAATAACAAAAAACTGCTTGCATCTAAAGGTGGCTTCAGAACGAAGAAGGAAGCAGAAAAAGAAGCTTTAGCTATTGAATTAAAATTGATGTCAGGTGCAAAAATTAATTCGCAAGCTAGTTTATATGAGTTATGGGAAGAATGGTTTGATGTTGTTGTAAGGCCACTTGGGAAAAGTGAATCAACGCTTTTTAAGCATAAGAAGAGAGGAGACTTGATAAAGGAACTTTTTCAAGATAGACCGGCAACTTCTATTCGTTTTAGCCAATATCAACGAGCTTTAAATTCGTATGCTGAGAGGGTTACAAAAGATACTGTAGCACGACTAAACTCAGAAATCCGAAAAGTCATTCAGTTTGCTCAACGTGACCAACTAGATATAGTTGATTTTACTGATGGTGCGATTATTTCAGGGATGAAGAAAAGCAAGACAACAGACGAAAAATATATTGACAATATTGAAGACTATTATAAGATTTTAGTTCATTTAAAAAGTCATCTTAATTACAGTAAATCTGTGATTTCTTATCTTTTGTTTGTTTCCTTTAAAACAGGACTGCGTTTCGGAGAGATTTTAGGTTTAACTTGGGATTGCATTGATTTTGAAAATCAAGTCATTCACACTTATAGGCGTTACTATAATTATAAATGGAGACCACCCAAAACGGATACATCTGTTCGAGATGTACCTATAGATGAAGAAACATCCGAGGTTTTGAAGTTATTAAAGAAAGAACAAAAGCTTGTCTATAAGAATCAAGGTATTAAGGAAAAAGACAATTTCCTTTTCTATGATGTTGTGTATGGAGTTCCTAGTAATAATGCGGTAAATCAAAGTTTACAATCGCTACTAAAAAAACTAGAAATTTCTCCATATAATTTAACAGCTACGGGTATTAGACATACTTATGCTAGTATGTTGCTTGCTAAAGGAATTGATATATGGGTTGTTGCTCATGTAATGGGGCACAAAAATATAAAACAGGTAACAGAAACATATGGTCATCTTTTAAAAGAAAAGAAAGAAAAAGAACATCAGATTATACGAAACCTTTTAAGTGAGTATCCATTGGTAGAACAAAAGTAGAACAGATACGAAAAAAAGCCTTTAGAATAAGGCTTTTAGGCACTAAATTATGCCCCCTACAGGGATCGAACCTGTGACCCACGGATTAAGAGTCCGCTGCTCTG
>ERZ772942.1036-NODE-1036-length-11676-cov-6.419241_pt1 | contig 11676 bp, 9 predicted proteins | sample MGYA00511135_ERZ772942 | MGnify/ENA primary metagenome ERZ772942 (study PRJEB29015, sample SAMEA2738099) | human oral metagenome | biome: human oral; feature: human-associated habitat; material: saliva | place: China | collected 2265 ... | reverse complement strand
GAATTAACGTTTACTAAATTGTGATGCTTTACGAGCTTTCTTAAGACCTGGTTGGAAAAACTATTCTTTGAATAAGTTTCAATATCCCTTTATAACCAGCGTTTTCCCTCGTTTTCAGAAAATAGATTTTCATCTAATTTTAATAGATTTCATTTGAATGGTGTGAATTTTACCTTAAAAATACACGAATTGAGCTAGAATTTACCGAAAAGTTCACACCATATAAAATTTATATATATCCTAACAAAAACATAGAAAAGAGAGCAAACCGCTCTCTCTTTTTATTATTACGATTTAATCTTTTATACCCACTCACCATTGGCATTGACCGTATAGCCATCTGGTGTAGTAGTATTCACCGCTAAAGCTCCTGAGCTATAGGCATAGTACCATTTACCAGAAACTGTAAACCAGCCTGTTTCCATAGCTCCAGCGCTATCAAGATAATACCATGTGTCATTATCTTTAACCCAACCAGTAGCCATTTTACCATTTTCTTTAAGATAGTACCATGTGCCATTGTCTTTGACCCAGCCAGTGGCCAGTGAACCCGTTTCATTCAAGTAATACCATGAGCCACCAGTTTTGACCCAGCCAGTTTGCATCCAGCCTGTATTGTCAAAGTAATACCATGTACCCTTGATTTGTTCCCAACCGTTGCTAGTGTAGGAACCGTCTTCGTGCTGATACCACCAGCGACCAGCTGACTCAATCCAGTTACCAGCTTGAGAAGCTTTTGTAGTCTTAGTTTCCGTTTTTTGTTTGGCAACTACATCTACTTTGGCTTTATCTTGACCTGACACCCCACCATTATTATTCACAACAGGAACAGTAGGCAAGACATACTCTGGAAGAACTGGACGAACTTCAGGGATACCCTTTTCTGTTACAGGATGTTTCTTCAACTCTTCTGCTTCATAACTTGCTTTTGCTGTCGCATAAGCCTTGTTCGCTTCTTTGGCTACTTTTTCTTTTGCTTCAAGTGCTTCTTGCGCAGTTGCTTGGTTTGCTTTTGCTTCTTTGAGCGCTTCTTCTGCGTCTTTCAACTCTGCCTTGCGAGTTTCAAGCTCTTTGGTAGCAACTTTCAAATCTTGAACCAACTCTTTTGAAGAAACAACTTGTGCTTTTGCTTCTTTAAGTACTTCTTTGGCAACTGATACCGCTTGAGTAGCTTCCTCTGCTTTTGCTTGAAGAGAAGAAAGAGTTGCTTTCTCTGCTTTTGTTTCTGCTTTGGCTTGGTTAAATTCTTTCTCTGCTTCTTGTGCAGTTGCTTTCAACTCTGCCAACTTCGCTTCTTTATCTGCCTTTGTAGCAGACAAGGTAGCAACCAAGGCGTTGGCATTTGAAAGAGCAACAACGGCTTGATTATGAGTTGCTGTAGCAGATTGAAGAGTTTGTTTCAATGCTTCTGTATCTTTAAGTTGAGCTTCTTGCGCTTTCAAGTTTGAGTTTGCAGTTTGCAATGCAGTTTCTGCTTCGGTTACAGTTTGGTTAGCAGTTTTAAGAGTTTGTTCTGCTTGTGCTTTTTCTGCTTTTTTAGCTTCTAGCTTAGTATTGGTTGAAGCGCCTTTGCGAGCTACTGTGTAAGGATTTGTGATTTCTGCTGTGTTGAATTTTGAATTTTTTACTGGACGTTCAGTCGTACCTGTGATGTAATGATTAATGTAAATATCTTTTGTAACACTTTGTGCGAAACCACCGAAGTAGTTTTTCTCGTTCGGAGTGTCAAAGTTGAGCATACCTACTAAGTGAGCATAATCTCGTTCATTACTTACCAAACCAACTAAGGAATTAAACAAATCTTTACGCATCTCTGACTTAGAAAGGTTTACAGAACCAGATACCGTATGTGATACTGAATTTTCATAACCTTGACGTCCTTTATTCATTTGAGCTTCTGTTGGATGAATACCGTTCAAACCGTATTCATCAGCGACCTTATGGATACCCTGAGCATAGTGTCCGTGACCACCGTTAGAACGGTATTGTTCATGCATCTCACTAGACCAACCACCTTTGATGTACTCTTTTGCGACTTTTTCTGCGAACTCAAATGAGTCTTTTGTTACAACAACGTCTGTAAGACCCAACTGCTCACGCAAGTTTGAAATCAAGTCGGCTGCAAATAGTGTCAAATCATCACGGATTTCTTTTGGAAGATTATTAACATCATATTGTGTCTTATCTGCCTTATCCGCTTCGCTCAAGACAAGGTTTTTAGACTCAATGCTTGAACCAACCATGTCAGTGATCTCTTTTTTCAACTCTTTATTACGAGCTTCAAATTTATCAATATCCGCTTGAGTAAGTTTATTATCTGGAATTGCCCAGTAGTCCTTATTCAACTGGATTTTTTCTTTGATTTTAGAAACAAAGGCTTCTTTGAATTGGATAGACCCTTTTGCAAGTGGTTTTGATGACTCGATAAGAGCGTTAACTTCAGCAGTGACCGCTTTAAGAGCTTGTTCTGCTTGTGTTTGATGAGCTTTAGCATCCGATACCGCTTGGGTTTTTGTAGCAATATCTGCTTGTGTATTCTTGATTTGCGCTTTTGTAGCTTGATTTGCTTCTTCTGCATTTTTTAAGGCAGTTTCTGTATCTATTTGCGCTTGTTTGCTTGTTTTTTCGGCTTCTACGGCTTCTTTTTGTGCTTCCTTGGCATTTTCTAAGCCTTTGCCATTAACAGCGTCTGTAGCGATTTGAACCGCTTCTGTGGCACTTGTAAGTGCTTTTTCTTTTGCAGTTTGTGTAGCTTCTTTTTCTGCTACAACTGCTTCTTGTGCAGATACCGCTTGGCTTGCTTCTGTAGCTTTTGCTTCTGCATTTTTAACCGCTTCTGCTTTTACAGGAACTTCTGCTTCTGCCTTAACTACTGCTTTCTCAGCTTCTGTAATAACGGCTGGGCTTGCCTTTTTCGCAAAATCCTCTGCCTTTTTCACAGCGTCTGCTTTCTCATTGACAAGAGAATCTGCTTCATTTGTAGCACGTTTGGCATCTTTTACCGCCTGTTTTGCTTCCGCTACTTCTTGATCCGCTTTCTTAGCTTCTGCTTCTTTTGTAGCAACCTCTTCTTTTGTCGCCACCGCAGAAGTAGTTGTTTCCACAACCTCCGCCTTTGGCGCTTCCACATTCACTGGTTTTGGAGCGACTTCTTCTGCGCCTACTGTGTGGGCTAGGGATGCGATAGAAACTGCCAATGCAGATACAACTGCACCCGTACGTAATTTCTTAATCTTCCCTTGACCTTTTAACTTAGAATCCAACATAGCTAAACTCCTATTGTATAGTTTTCAGTGTGTTTTTCACCTTTTGTACCATTTTACCATACTTTTATAATTTTTGTACAGTTTAATATACTTATTTTTAAAGAAAATAGATAGTAGAATGGTACATAATATGAGATACGATAGATTACAAAAACATATAGCATTTAGAATCCGTGAATGTCGAAAAGAACAGAAATTAAGTCAAGAGAAATTATCAGAATTAGCTGGCTTGGGTATTAAGGCCATTCAAAACATGGAAAATATGAAATATGATTTTAAGATAAAAACTCTTGAATCAGTAATCAAAGCATTAGGCATTACCGTAGAAGAGTTCTTTAACCTACAAGCATATAATCCAGAAAGAAAAGAATTCTTTAATTTACAAGCATATGAATCAGAGAGAGAAGACTCCCCAGAAATACTTTTCGAAAACTTAACAAAGTTACCCAAAGAGAAACAAGGAAAAATTATATCTTCATTTAATGAAATTGTAAAGAATATCAAATAAAGAGGCTGGGCAAAAATCTTTAAAATCAAAAAACGCATAATATCAGGTATTGAAAACCTTGATACTATGCGTTTTATTGTGGGAAGATTTACTCCATTTTCTCCTGAAATTGAGTTTTTGCCAAGCCTATTTAATATTACTTAATTTCTAAATTATCAAAATATTACTGTTCAATTCGATTTTGTTCTTCATGCCACTTATATTCTTCATATAATTCTTCTGCCACTATTTCTAAATTGTCCGATAAAGCTTCTAAATATTGTTTTCCAGATAGTCCTAGTAAGTTGGTTTGTTCAACTGCCTTAGTAATATCATGTATTAAAATTGGAACTTCCAAAGAAATTGCTCCTATTCCTAACGCTAATCTGACATACTTAAAATTCTCTATATTTTTGTAATGAGTTGACTCACTGTCATGCAGTACAGAAAATTTTCTAAATTTTTCTAATAGCTCATCATCCATCTTTTTTCTACCCGTCGAAAGGCTATAGTACAAAGTACCTTTTGAGGGGTAATATTCCTCTACATGCTCTTCAATAAATTCTACCCTAGTATATTTTTCTCTCCTATCTTTCTCTATTTTATTTTTTTTCTGTACCTCAAACTCATCTTTAATAATCTCAGGATAGTTTAATTTAATATATAAGTCTAAAGGTACCACATCTTTTTTAAAATTATTTATATCAATAAACTCTTTATAATTTTGCAAGGGAATATCAAAATCCTGCTTAACAATTTCATTAATATTACTCAAATTATATTTGATTTTTTGAGCAATATTTTTCAATATATCACTCTCATATTTCGTTTCCTCCGAACGATGATAATTGTTTACGAAAATCCATAAAAGAAAGCGAAGCATCTCAGGATTACGTGAAATTTCTTTTCCTAATAAAAATTCTTCTCCTAATATTAGAGAAGCTCTAATATCTACTAACTCTTTATCGTATTGCGCACCTATCTCTGGAAGACGCTCCTTTACAACAGGAAATTCTTTCAACCGAGGAATAACTTTCGTAATATTTCTACTACGTCCATATTTTATATCTACATAGAATGAATCTGGATTTTTTAATTCAGACTGTAGTTCTTCTCTGATAAAATCTCCTGCCCTAGTATAAACCCCGTCTTTTTTATACTGTTCAAACTGATTTACAATGATACTAGAGTAGTTGTTTTTTATATAATTCTCAACTATCTTATCTCCAATTAAATTTGCGACTTCTTTAATATACGGCTCAAAACATCTAAGTTTATATTCAAAACCAAACATATCATTCCTCTTTCGTAAATAATAAATTATAGTGAAATGAGATAATATCTGAATAAATCGATTAGGAAGCTCAAATAAATTTCTAGCTATATTTCAGAAGTTATAACGTACTTTTCTAGTTCCAATCCAGCATATTTACGTCATTCCATCTATACATAATAACATTATAACACTTTTTATGATTTTTACAACGAGAAGTATTAGTATTATATACATTTACTATTTGGTATTTATGATATTATACTCGTGTAAGCAGGAGAGCTCCTTAACTCGTCAGCGTTCTAGAAAGTCTGACCATGATTTTGACAGGAGGAATTAACATGTCAAAAGAAAAAAAAGTAACACCCGGTACCCGCGAAAGTGCAAGAGCATTTTTGGATGCTTTAGCAACTTCTGTTGATGTCCCTTCGGCTATTAAAGTAGTTGACAAAAACTATGGCATCATGAACGAAGGTCAAGAAAATCAACGTTCTTGGGCATCTCTAACTTGCGTAGATAAGAAACTCTACGAGACATTCGCAAGCATTGGACAAGAAGACTACTGTCCAACTTTTAAAGTCAAGTTGAAAAACTATCAAAGTGAAAACTTAGATAGTTTAATCAATGCTAACATCGTACTTAACAAGTATGACTTATCATTTGTACTTGACAAACTAAAGCAGCCCGTCGGACTCGCTCTTGTAACGGAGCTTGCTGATATTTCATTAAAATAAGTGATAAAGATAGTGAGTTATCATCTGCATTGTGTAGATGATAACTACTCACTATATGACGAGGTAACATATATGTTGATAAAAATATCCTTCTATCTTATTCTCGCATTATTTGTATGGCAAGGTCTTAATATTCTATACATTACTCTAAAACGACAGTTTCTCATTTTGTCAGATGAGGTTGTTAAGAGAAATGAAAATTTATGGGAACAATGTCTCTTGCTGTCGGGAAATCAAGTTAGGATTTTAAAAAATTTGATTCAGAAGTTAATTTCTTGGCAACTAAACAAGGCAATTGATAAGCAATTACAAGTTCAAAAAACTACTGTTTTGCTAAACGTAGTCAATTATCTCAATGAAAACTTATACCAAAATTTACAGTTAAAAACTATAAAACCTGCCACCACTGATGGTGTAGAGGTTTGGGTTTACCTAGCAAACAACTTAAATGATGATGAACAATTATCATTAGAAAACTACTTTTTAGGGGTTCTTTCGATATACACTGATAAGTTTGCATTAGATGTACTAACTGTTGAACTGGTCGCAGGTTCTGGCTGGGTTGCTAAATTCGATGTCAAAACAATTCAAGAAGCTACATACAATCGAATGACAAGACAGACGAAAGTCAGTTACGAGGAGGACTTTTAGCATGATCAAAAACGTTTTTGACGTCAACAACAGGGGACACCCATCCCCTGCAACCGTTGACATAAACCGATATTTCGCTTGGATAATCGCAGGCCCATCTGGCTCAGGAAAATCCACTTTTTTGAGAAGATTACTAGGTCTCATTTCATTTCATGATATATATGCCGAAGCTTACTTTCTCGATTTTAAAGCAGATGAAGAGATGTTTCCAATGACTAGCAATCATGTTGCAAGAGGCTTTGACTGTCTAGAACTATTTGAAACAGTCTGCCAACGCTTTGAAAATAGACTTAATAAACAAGAAGAAAACTCCCATAATCTTTACTTGATTTTCGATGAGTGGCAGGCTTTCCTTGCTTATTTAGAACAAACAGATAAGAAGAAACATAAAGATGTTTTATCAAAAATGTTGATGATGAATAGCATGGGTAGAAGTCTAGGTTTGCGAATCGTTTTATCTAGCCAACGTTTCTTAATGTCTGACCTTCCGGGGCGCTACAATTTTAATTGTGTCATATCCTTATCAACTAGTTTTCTGCTAGCAACAAACAACAGACAACTTCTATTTCCAGACATGGAGAAATCCGAAGTTTTAGTAAAACCTATAGGATATGGCTATTTCCAGCTTGAGGGAGAATCTGTCAAGATGTTTCGTACTATCCAAGTAAAAGATGAGGGTCGGTTAAATCAGCGGATGCAAGAGCTATTTTCAAGATATAGCTAGCGATTTTTCTGCTACACTTGTTTAGCGCGACACTGACCTTATCTAGGGGATTCATCGGTATAGGTGTCGGCACGACCTCATTAGCAGGAAAATGCCTATTCGCAAGGGCTTGAGGGGTGGAGATTTTTTAAGCGCAACAAATGCCAACGGCAGAGAGTGAAGCGCCAAAAAATACTACCCCATCCCTTGCTGAATTGGCAAGCGTTCTCGGTTCGATGGGGATCCATCGGGCAGGAGAGGCTGGGGTTTGGGGCAAAGCCCCAAGAGTATCTAAATTTATTTTTTAATTATTCCTAACGCGTGTTAGACTGGGCTTGTCAATAGTCTAACACTAAAATAATTAAAAAAATAATTAGAAATGGAGATTTAATTCTTATGATAAATAATACAAATAAAAAAGAAGCTATTTTAACATCAGTGCTATTAACGCAACAATTCTCAAATGGCTTCTGGGATGATGACTGGAATAAAGAACTACTTGAATCAGCGGATATTGAAAAAATTCTTGAGGAGATTGTTAGAAGAGTTAGTGAAGTGGCAACAGTTTCTGAAGCATATGCAATTAATCATGATAAAGACACATCTGTAGTATTCGACAAAAAACTTCAAGAAACAACTACTAAACTTGCCGAACCACATATTCATGCTTTGCTCAAGTTTGATAAAGGAAAAGGTGCAACACTATCTACTTTAGCCGAAAAAATCGGACTAGCAAAACAGCATCTCGAAAAAGCGAAGTCTGGAAGGTATGGCTACGATAACTTGTTAGCTTACTTAATTCATGCAAAGGATAAAGATAAGTATCAATATTCCCCTGATGAGGTATTCACTTTGATAGGAAACAACTACTTAAAAGTCTATCATGAAAGGAAATTAAGTTGGCTTAAAGGAAAAGCTAAAAAAGAAGTAAGACAAACTTACGAAGATATTGATTTACTCATCGATAACATTCTGAACGAGAGTATCACCAAAAATGAAATACTTCTTGAACAGAAATATCGCACACTGTATGCAGTCCACAAAGCTAGGATAAACGATACCTTTCGTACCGTTGGAGAGATCAAAGGAACTCGTACTAAATATGAGTTAGATAACGAAGAGTTTAAAAAAACTATTCTCTTTATTCATGGTAGTACCGGTCTTGGGAAGTCAAAATTTGCAAAAGAGTTAACTAAAGATATCGTTCAGCTAGCAAAACTAAATGGTCAAAACTGGCAATCAGTAGTGACTGCTGCCACAAACATCTTTGACGAGGTGAACGGTGAAGAAATCCTTTTTCTTGACGACGTTCGAGGGGATAGTTTAACTGCGTCAGATTGGCTAAAACTATTAGATCCCTTCAACATAAGCCCAATTTCTGCACGCTATCAAAATAAGATGGGAGCAGCAAAAGTTATCATTATCACTAGTTCGAAATACCCACTAGATTTCTTCTACGACACAAAAGGGAACGATAGAGAAGACTTATCACAGTATGTTAGAAGAATTGAGTGTCTGGCTACGATAAAAGGAAATGACAAAAATCCTAAGTTTTATGTATCATATCCTCAACGAATGGAAGAACCTGTAAAAACTATCTTAGAAAATGAGCAGGAAGTTTCCTTATCTTATGACTTTACAGATGATTCGTTACTCAATAGTAGACAGGATTTATTATCAACATTGCTTTCTAAAATAGCGATTAATAATCAGTGGGATATCTTAGAATTAGACAAATCAAAAACCCCGTCCGAAACTTTGGCGAGCGAGGACGAGGTGGAAGATAATCAAGAAAAGTAAATAGGGTATCTCTTGATACCTCTATTATACCATACATTGGAGGAATACATGCAAGTCATTTTACCAGATGAACAAGTTCAACAAATTCAGCACCTACTCGCTGAACTAATCAAAAAAGAGATTGAAAATAGGTTGAACAATAGCAATCTTGATAGTCCATTTTTAAACAAACAACAGGCTTGTAACTACTTGAGTATCTCTAACAATACTCTTGATAGTTGGATTAAACAAGGATTACCTTACATAAGAGTTGGAAAAACTGTTCGCTTTGATAAGACAGAAATCAATCGTTGGCTACAAAATCAGTAGCATTTCTACCGTGGTTTGTTATAATGAAATCACGGTATTTTTCTAGCTCAATTAAAAAGGAGAATACTATGTCAATTACAAAAACTAAAAACGGAACCTATCGATTACGCGTCTATATCCCTGAAGAAGTTAAGCCTTCTCTAGGTATTGATAAAAAAATAATTGAAAAACGGTTCAAATTAAGGAGTGAAGCAAAAAAATACGAACTAGACCTTCAAAACAAGATTGATAAAATTCTTAGTGGAGAATCTACCACATTAGAGAATAGCGGTTCTATTCTTTTTTCAGATTTCTATCAAAACATATGGTGGGAATCCTATAAAGCTGGACAAACTACTTCTACTACTAAGCCACCTTCCAAAGCTACTATAACTGGTACAGAAATTGCCTTTAGAAAACATATCTTACCCATGCTTGGTAACTATTCTATTGAGTTTCTAAATCAAAACAAACAAGTTATTTTAAATCTATTAACTCAAAAAGCAGAAGAATATGCAAACTTCAAAGTTATTAGAAGCTACGTTAATTCTATCTTTGATTGGGCGGAAGAATTAGAATATATCGAAACTAACCGCCTATCTAAAACAATAAGTCGTATCAAAGCCACTAAGAAAATTAAGTTAGAAGAGGCTAAAAAAGACGAGGATTTATATCTTTCACAAGCAGAACTTCAAGCATGGTTTACAGCTTTTGAAGATGACTTAGAAAACGGGAAGCTCTCATTCAAAGATTATGTGCTATTCTATACTACCTTCTTCTTAGGAGATAGGAAATCCGAAAGCTATGCTTTGCAATGGAAACACATTAACATCAAGAAACAGGAAATTCAATTGGTTCAAGCATTAGATAAATATAAAAATATAAAATCTACAAAAGGGAACAAGAAAACAACTTTTCAAATCCCTATTGAACTAACTGAATTGCTCCAATCTTGGAAAAAGCAACAAAAAACTGAGCTGGCAAAATTTGGTATTATTCAATCTGATGAACAATATGTCTTTACTTATATCGATATGAAGGGTAATGTTAATAGCCCTCTACACTCTGACTATCTTAATAATAAAATGAAATCTGTCAAACACCGTCATAAGGAGCTGACACACGCTACACCTCACAAATTACGCCATACAGGCGCAACTCTATCAAAACAAGCAGGAACTTCACTCGAAGCTATTTCAGAGGCTCTTACTCATAGTGATACCCTTACAACAAAGACTTATGTAAATACTTCGAATGTTATTCCAATGGCTGTTGGAGAGATTACCTATCGTAATCTTAAAAAGTAATGGTGTGAATTTGGTGTGAAAAATGGTATGAATTTTGCTAAAAATGATCAAAAAAACACCCCATGGTGTGAATCATGAAGTGTTGTAAATGCTGTATTGTATCTGGTTCTTAACGTTTTGAGAACTGGCTAGCTTTATGAGCTTTCTTAAGACCTGGCTTTTTCTACATCATGATATTTATGGTAAATTATCACTAAAATCAAGTGCTTTCGAGAGATAAATCCTCAATTTTTACATATATAATCCTTTTAAAAATCGAGAGGTTATCAAAGGGTTATCACTTTTTTAGTTTTCGGAGCTTATGTAGTTGAGAAACAATGATTTATTTTTCTTCGTTTTTCTTCGTTTTTCTTCGTTTCGTTACTTGTTGTGAAATGATGTATAATAAAAATCACATTCCCATACAAACAATTGAATTGCAAAATTATAAAGCGAATGAATTTCATGAATTTAAAAGTAAGATTACTTTATAAATTCACTAATTAGTAACTATGTTTTCTTCGTTTTTCTTCGTTTTTCTTCGTTTTTATTTCATTTCTAATTTATAGTATTGACTGCGATCTTTCGTACTTGTCCCATACCATGTTAAAATTCCTTTTGCTCTCAACGTTTTCAATAATTTCGACGAGTAAGAAACACTCCTACCTAAGAATTCTGCTACTTTTTTAGTTGTCATAGGTTCTGCTGTATTGTACATATACTGTATCAATAGTTTTTCATCAACACTTAAATCACTATAATCTCTAAGTTTACTTTCCAAAGAATCACGTGTTCTCAATGTTCTACTTGTAATACTGTTTTCTAATGTTAAAACTACTTTGTTACCTGGTTCAGAGTAACACGGTTCATGGAGAAAAGCAGATTCCATTTCAGAATAGATTCGTTTTACTCCCTCATTCATTTCTCGGACCCATCCAAATTCAGTTAAGGTACGAGCTATACGCGGATTTCTAGAAAAACGTTCATGTCTTATATTCTCAACAGTTACAATATTCGGTAGTTTTCCTGGGCTATGAATCTCTAGACGATTATCAAACATCAATACCCTGATATGATCTCCGTATACTGAATAATTCCTGTGGGTTACTGCATTTACAATTCCTTCAAACCAAGCAAATTCAGGATATTCTGGAAGTATCTGAAATCTACCATCACTATCTAGATACT
>ERZ772942.1031-NODE-1031-length-11731-cov-13.340528_pt1 | contig 11731 bp, 8 predicted proteins | sample MGYA00511135_ERZ772942 | MGnify/ENA primary metagenome ERZ772942 (study PRJEB29015, sample SAMEA2738099) | human oral metagenome | biome: human oral; feature: human-associated habitat; material: saliva | place: China | collected 2265 ... | reverse complement strand
ACCGCCGTCGCGGGGGTCGGTCCGGCACGATGCAGGAGTGCGAGTCGCAGAAGGTACCCGCCCGCGTCTCAGGACCGGGGCAAGCACTCCGCTGCGCCTGACGGAGAATCTACGACGGCGTTAGCACTCAGTCAATGCGAGTGCCAAAGCGCGGCGGTGGTTTCGCCATGGGCGTCAGCCCCCGTCAGCGCCGGTGCTCCCGGGTCCAGTTGATGGCCTCCGCAACGCTCGTCTCACGGCGCCCCAGGGTCGGATCACGTCGGGAGACGACGTCGATGACGGCCTTGATCGTGGCCGGGCGCTCGCGCGTCCAGCTGACGGCCCAGCTGATGCGGTCGTGACGGGCCCGTGAGTCGCCCACGCCGTTGACGCTCAGGCCGACCGAGCGGCAGATGGCGACCGCACGCGGCTCATGGAAGTCCTGGGTCACGAGCAGAGCGCTCTCGATCCCGAAGATCCTGCGGGCCCGTACGCAGGTGTCGTAGGTGTCGAAGCCCGCGTAGTCCAGGGCGATCGCCTGGCTGGGGATCCCTTTGGAGGTGAGGTAGTCGCGCATGACAGTGGGCTCGTCGTACCCAACGCGCCGGTTGTCCCCGGAGACCAGGATCGCCTCTGTGCGGCCGCTGGTGTAGAGGTCGGCGGCGATATCGAGACGGTGGGCCAGCCAGGGCGAGGGCCGGCCGTCGGCGTGAACGGCGGCTCCCAGGACGATCGCCACCGGGGCCCGGACGGCATCGGCACCGTCGCCCCTCTCACCAGCGACCTCGATGTGTCCGGCACTGACAGCCCAGGCCCAGGTGCTGGCACCGGCCGTGATGAGCCCCAGGACCCCGACGACGACCAACGAGACCCGCATCAGTCTCCGCAGAAGGGCCCTGCGACGGCTCACGGAGCGGGGTGCCGCCTGTGGGTCGTCCCCATCAGCACCCTCACTTTCGGCGACGTCGCCGGGAGCGGCACCACCCCCGAGCCGCGGTTCCTCGTCAGTCATCGACTCCCCATCCATCTTCCCCATCCAAGGCCGTCCGGCTCCGCAGGCATGCGGGCATCGGTTCACCACCCTACCCACGACTCCATGCACAGTGCCCTCCCCGCTCGCCTGCCCGACAGGTACCGAGAGCCCCTCCTCGCCCACCCAGCGAACATCACGCGCACTGACGGGTTCACCATGGAATGATCTGGGGTGATGGCTGAGAACCACGTCGCGCTCCTTCTGACGCCCGAGGGCTGGGAGCTTCTGTCCTCCTTGCCCCCGTACGACCCGGCCGAGGCTCTGTCGCTGGGACGCTCCCTGAGAGAGGAGGGCCACTCCCCCGCCCTGGTGGCGGCAGCCCTGACCCAGCAGCGCCTGCGCGCCCGGGCCACAGCAAAGTTCGGGCCCTTCGCCCAGCAGATGCTCTTCACCGCTGACGGCCTGGAGCAGGCCACCCGACTCGCCGTCTCGGCTCACCACGCCGCCCGCTATGCGGCCGCGGGCGTGACGAAGGTCGCGGACCTGGGCTGCGGGATCGGTGGCGACGCCGTCGCCCTGGCCGGGCTCGACCTGCCGGTACTCGCCGTTGACCGCGATGAGGCCGCAGCCGCTCTGGCCACCATCAACCTCATGCCCTTCCCCCATGCAAGCGTCGAGTGCGCCGACGCCCTTGAGATCGACCTGGCCGAGCGAGGGGTGGACGCCGTCTTCGCCGACCCTGCCCGCCGGGCCCAGGGACGGCGCATCACTGATCCGGAGCAGTGGTCGCCGGCTCTGTCTCGGGTACTCGCGCTGCGCGAGTCCGTGCCCGCTCTCGGTATCAAGGTCGCCCCCGGCATCGACCATGCCGCGCTGCCGCGGGACTCCCACACCCAGTGGGTGAGCGTGGACGGCGACGTCGTCGAGGCAGCCATCTGGTGCGGACCGCTGGCGCCGGAGGGGCCCGGGCGCTCCGCCCTGATCCTGCGCTCGGGGGCACAGGGCACAACCGCCTGCACACTGGTCGATCCCAGCACCACCGACCCCTCGCAGCCGCCGGTCCAGGTCGATCCGATCGGCTCGCCCGACGACCTGGGCAGCATCATCCACGTTCCCGACGGCGCCGCCGTGCGAGCCGGACTCATCGCCCACCTGTGCGAGACCCTGGACGCCAGGCCAGTGGGACCCCGGATCGGCTACCTCACGGGAGAACGCCTCCCCGATGAGGCGACCGCCACCTTCGTGCGCTCCTTCCGACTCACCGAGGTCCTGCCGCTACGGCTCAAGACCCTGCGCTCCCGTAGCCGCGAACTGAGCATCGGGCGCCTGGAGATCCTCAAGCGCGGAGTCGACGTCTCCCCCGACGCCCTGCGCGCCTCATTGAGGCTCAGCGGCCAGGAGTCGGAGACCTGGATCCTGACCCGGGTGGGAGACAAGGCGAAGGGCGCCGTCCTCGTCGTCGAACCGATCACCGGCGCCTCATCAGCTCACTCACCGACGTAACAGACCCCCATTATTCCCGCGACGACAGACCCCCCCGGTCAGCACCCGCGAGGGAACCGGGGAGCCCGAGGAGGCCAGGACATGCAGAACACGACTGACACGACGAGCCCGAACGCCGCGTCCGCCGACGCTCAGCTGCCGCCGGCCCGCCGCCCCCAGTCCCTTGACTTCGCCGGCTCGGCCCGCTCCACGTTGGGGGTGGAGTGGGAGCTGGCCCTCATCGACCGCGACAGCCTCGACCTGCGCCAGTGCGCCGAGGAGATCCTCCAGAAGGTGGGCCCCGACCCGCACGTGCACGGCGAGATGATGCTCAACACCATCGAGCTGGTCTCCGGGGCGCGCAGGACCGTGGCCGAGTGCATGGAGGACATCGCCTTCGCCTTCGACCGAGTCCTTCCCGTCACCGACCCGCTGCGCGTGGACCTGGCCTCGGCCGGGACCCACCCCTTCGCCGACCCGCTGGTGCAGAAGGTGACCAACGCCGAGCGCTACGCACGCCTGGTGGACCGCACCCGGCTGTGGGGCCACCAGATGCTCATCTTCGGCACCCACGTGCACGTCGGCGTCGAGGATCGCTCCAAGGTCCTGCCGATCCTCAAGGCCCTGCTCACGCGTACCGCCCACCTGCAGTGCCTGAGCGCCTCCTCGCCCTTCTGGGCGGGGGCCGACACGGGCTACGCGGACAACCGCGCCATGATGTTCCAGCAGCTGCCCACCGCCGGCGCCCCCGAGCAGTTCAGCACCTGGGAGCAGCTGGAGAGCTACACCGGGGACCTGGTCCACACCGGCGTCATCGAGGACTTCACCGAGATCCGTTGGGACGTGCGCCCCTCGCCGCGCCTGGGAACCATCGAGGTGCGGGCCTGCGACGCCGCCACGAACCTGACCGAGCTGGCCGGCATGGCGGCGCTGACCCAGTGCCTCGTGGAGTCCTTCTCCCGCACCCTGGACCGGGGCGAGGAGCTCGATGCGCTGCCGGACTGGTACGTCGCCGAGAACAAGTGGCGCTCAGCCCGCTACGGCATGGACGCGATCCTCATCGTCAACTCCGCCGGTGAGGAGGAGCTGGTGGGAGACACGGTTGAGCGGATGCTCACCGAGCTCGCCCCTGTCGCAGAGGATCTCGGTTGCGCCGCCGAGCTGGACTCCGTGCGCACCACGTTGGAGACGGGGGCCTCCTACCAGCGTCAGATCGCCGCCGTCGGGGCCTACGGAGGGCAGCGGGAGGCGGCCGTCAGGCTGCTGCTGGCCGAGGCCCGGGCGGGCAGGCCCCTGCGTCCCACCGAGGTGCTCTCGCTGGCGGCCAAGTCCTGAGCGGAGCGCCGGCGACCCACCTGTGGTCGGTGGCGTCGGGGCTCCCCGGCCGGGCGGGAAGCGGGATCCTCGTGTGACCGTGGGAGAACCTCCTCTCCCGCCTGCGCACCACCCGCGGAGTCGATCGCCAGGATCGGCTTGGGGACGGAGAGGTATCCCTACAGGTCAGCCAGGCTCAGCAGCAGTCCGACGGCGCGGTCGACCATGCCCATGATCGCGATCACGGGCAGCCTGCGGTGCTGCGACATGAGCCCCACCGGGTACCCCGCCCACAGGCACACGCTCACGATCCAGGCGACCACGAACAAGACCAGTGCTCCGAGCTTTCCTCGAAGGACCGCCGAGGAAACGGTGAGGACCCGTGCGGAGGGATCGACGTGCGCCGCAGCGGAGGAGGTGGACACGAACTCTCCTTATCCTCCTGTGGAACGAACAATGGAGAATGCAAGAGAGAACAACATGCGCTGACGCCTTAACAGAACATGGAGCTCAATGCCCGGGGCACATCAGAGCATTTTCCTCCCCGCCCACAGCACATACCTTCCAAGTCATCACGCCATTGCCGCCACAATTCTCCAAAACATTGTGCTTCAATAAAGCGCATCCCACATTCGCACCCTTGACCTCATTTCCTTCTCGGTCCTCCTCTGACGGCCTCATGGGTCCCCTGAGCCGCCGAGTCCGCCGATAACTGAGAAGTCAGCCTGACATCCGGGCCCGTGCCCCACTGCTATTGCGAGCCGGCACGGTCCCGAGTCTCGCCCGACGATCAGCGATTCCCGGGGCGATCATTCCTGCCTCGATACGAGCTCCCATCCGCGGGCCCGGGTGCGCTGCTCCCAGAAGCTGCGGTAGGGCCCCTCGACGGACACAAGCTCATCGTGGTGTCCCCGCTGGGCGATACGCCCGGCGTCGTCGAGCACGACGACCTGGTCGGCGGCGGCGATCGTCTCGAGCTTGTGGGCGATGACGATGAGGGTCGACGTGCGGCGCAGTTCCTGCATCGCGGCGACGATATTGGCCTCGTTCTCGGCGTCCAGTGCGCTGGTGGCCTCATCGAGCAGGACGATCGGGGCTCGTTTGAGCAGGGCGCGGGCGATGGAGACGCGCTGGCGCTCCCCACCGGACAGGGCCCGTCCGCCCTCACCCACGCGCGTGTCCCAGCCATGGGGAAGGCGGTCGACGATCTCCGTGACGCCGGCGAGCCCCGCGGCCCAGCGCACCTGGGCGTCGTCGGCTGCGGCGTTGCCGATGCGGATGTTGGCGGCCAGAGTGTCGTCGAAGAGGTAGACGTCCTGGAAGACCATGGAGAGCTGCTCCATGAGCTGGGAGGTCGGCATGTCGCGCACGTCGGCGCCGCCGACTCTCACGGCCCCCGAGCCCACGTCCCAGAAGCGGGCGACGAGGCGGGCGATGGTCGTCTTGCCGCTGCCTGAGGGGCCCACGATGGCGCACATGGTGCGTGCGGGCACACTCATCGACACCCCGGTCAGGACGGGCGCGTCGGGACGGTAGCCGAAGACGACGTCGTCAAGCTCGACGGCGCCCGGCTCGGGCAGCGCACTGGGCTCCTGCGGCTCGGCCATGAGCTCGGCGTCCATGACGGCGTCGAGGTGGTTCATCATCTGGCGCCGCTCCTCCACGCCCATCACGGCTGCTCCGATGTCGTCGAGCATGGTGGTGAAACGCAGGCACATGCCGATGACGGCAATGGCCACCAGCGGCTCCATGGCGCCGGAGGTGGCCAGTGAGGAGGTCAGGACGATCATGGCGACGACGACGATCTGGCTCAGCGCGCCGTTGACGAGGTTGCCGGCGGACTCCCACCACAGGGCGCGCCTGGAGGCGCGGGCCCCGTCGTCGAAGGCGGCGGTCAGGCGGCTGTAGCCCGAGGCGGCCCGGCAGGAGCGCAGAGCCCCCTGGCAGCGGGCGATCTCGACGATGCGGGTGGCGAGCTCACGCTCGGCGGGCTCGGAGATGGACTTGCCTCGGTCCAGCAGACGGCGCGAGAGGCCCACGAGTCCGGCGAACAGGGGCGCGGCCAGCGTCAGCAGGAGCCCCAGGCGCCAGTCCCAGGCCCAGGAGCCGACCCCGACGACCACGCATGCGGCAGCGGTGGAGGTGAGCAGGTACATGAAGTGGGCGGCGGACTCCCCCAGGGCCACCATCTCTTGGCTCACGGCCCGCGACAGGGTGCCGGCGGAGTCGGCGGTGAACCAGCGCAGGGGCAGGCGCGCGATCCGGTCGCCCACTGCGTGGTGGACGTCGTGCATGAAGCCCAGCGCCCCCGACATACCCATGCGCCGCCCCTGGAAGTCGCAGACGGCCGCGCCGAGACCGAGAACGACCAGCACGATGAGCCAGCCGCCGAAGGACAGCCCCCATCGGGGCGCACCGGTCGCCAGAGCCACAGAGGCGGGCAGCAGCACCAGCAGTGCCAGTCCCGACAGGACTCCGTTGACTCCCGCCAGGGCGATGCACCCTCGGGTCTGTCGCCAGGAGGAGTCGGTCATGAGCCGGCGGAAGCGGGACAGCAGGGAGTCCACCGGCCGGGAGGACTCGCCGGGGATGGAGGGCACCGGACGCGCGGCCCCCGTCCGCCCATCCCGATCATCAATGCGGGAGGGCGACGTCGCCAGGACCCTGACGTCAGCCGCATTGTCAGCCACACCGTCATCCGGGCTGTCAGTCGCACCGTCGGCGAGTGAAGGGCCTTCCTTCCCGGTGGCGGTCTCGTGGACGTTCGATCCCGTGGCACCCTCGAGCTCGCCGGCCTGGCGCAGCAGGGCCCGGTAGTGGGGCTCATCGGCCAGGTCATCATGGGTGCCGGCGGCGACGATGCGTCCACCGTCCATGACGGCGATGCGGTCGGCGCCGCGCACGGCGGCCGGCCGGTGAGCAATGACCAGGACGGTACGGTCCTTGACCAGGGCGCTCAGAGCCTGCTGGATCTCGGCCTCGGACTCGGGGTCGGCCATGGCGGTGGCCTCGTCGAGCACGATGACGGGGGTGTTCAGCAGGATGGCGCGGGCGATGGCGATGCGCTGCTCCTGTCCACCGGACAGTGCCGTGTCCTGCCCCAGGACGGTGTCGTAGCCCTGCGGCAACGCCATGATCTCGTCGTGGATGCGGGCCACGCGGGCGGCGGCGCGCACCTGCGCCAGGTCGGCCTCGGGGTGCCCGAGGGCGATGTTCTCGCGCACGGTGGTGGCGAGCAGCTGGGCGTCCTGGAGGACGAAGGAGACGGTGGAGTACAGGGTGGACTCGTCCATGTCCCGCAGGTCCACCCCGCCGATACGGACGGCGCCGGCGTCGGGGTCGGCGAAGCGGGCGATGAGGGTGGCCAGTGTCGACTTGCCCGAGCCGGAGGGGCCCAGCAGCGCGGTCACGGTTCCCGGCTCCAGGGTCAGGCAGGCGTCGTCGACGGCGAGAACCTCCCCATAGGAGAAGGAGACGTGGTCGATCTCGACGCGCACCTCGCGGGGCCGTCCGGGCCGGTCGGCGGCGGGCAGGACGGGGGTGTCGAGGACCTCGCACAGCCGCAGGGCCGCCGCGCCGGCCAACTGGTAGGACCAGGAGATCGAGGCGATGGTGATGAGGGCCGCGGGAAGGACCAGGGCGACGAGGGTCGTGGCCAGGACCTGGGGCAGGGTGACGGCCCCGGCGTGGATGAGCAGCGCCCCGCCGCCGAGGTTGACCAGGAGCAGCACGGGGATGGAGACCCAGGTGAAGGACAGGCAGGTGACAGTCACCAGGGGCATCGCCCAGGCGCGGTAGAAGGCGGAGAACTCGTCCGCGGCGGTGAGGTAGGCCGAGTGCGCTCGTCCCACGCGTCCGAAGGCCTTGACCACGCCGATCCCGGAGACGAACTCGACCATGGCCGAGGAGATGGCGGCCAGCTTGCGGTCCATCTCCACGGTCTTCTCGTTCATGCCGCGCATGGACACCGAGTAGGTGAGCACGTAGAGGACGAGTGTGGAGACGGCCAGCAGGGCCAGGCGCCAGTCGATCCAGAAGGCGCACCCCAGCAGGGCCAGCGGAGTGACGATGGCGTTGAGGCGCTCGACGGGGCCGTGAGCGATGACGGTGTGGACGAGAGTCGTGTCGTCCTGGACGGCCTTGCGCAGGCGCCCGGAGGTGGAGGCGGTGAACCAGGACAGCGGGGCGTGGGAGATGCGCGCAACGATGTCGCGGCGCAGGCGGTCGCGCAGGGACAGGTCGGCTAGGTGGGTGATGAGCAGCGCCAGGAAGTACAGCAGCAGGCGGGTGGAGTAGGCGCTCACGAGCACCATGACCACGCCTGACACCTGCTGAGGATCCGGGCTCAGGCCCGCCCGGTGGGCGCGCAGCAGGATGTCGCCGAGCTGGACCAGTGCGATGTAGGGGGCCACCGCCAGGACCGCGGAGAGCAGGACGAGGACCTGACCGATCCGCAGGCGGGTGCGCACGGGGGCGCCGAGGCGGGCGATGGCGGCCTGCCCCTCGCGCGAGCGCCGGGCGTTGCCCTGAGGGGTCGGCTCAGCTGCGTCGTCAGGCCCTGCTGCGCCGGCTGAGGGCGGAGACGACAGCGTGGGCGCGAGCGATGAGTGTGACGAGGCCTCCGGAGCTGACGACTGTGTCCGCGTGCTCATCAGGTGTCCCAACCTTCCGTCGACCCTAATTCTGAATGGCTTTCAGACCTTAGTGAGGTCCACCTTACTCTCGCCGCTGAACCTCGAGCAACAGCCCCCGCGGACCATTACGGTGCTGCCATGACACGACCTGCGCGACTGGGCCGACCGACCGGACCGAGACCGGGATTCTCGCGCGACGACGTCGTCGATGCCGCCCTCGGGATCGGCATCGCGGACTTCACGCTCACGGCGGTGGCCAAGCACCTGGGGGTGGCGGTCTCCGGGCTGTACCGCACGATCTCCTCGCGCGAGGATCTGCTGGCCGCCTGCCTGGAGAGGATCGCCGCCGAGGTCGATGTCCCAGCGGCCGGGAGGCGCTGGCCCGATGCGGTGCGGGCGCACGCCGAGGCCATCTGGGTGATGCTGGAGCGTTACCCCGGCCTGGCCGGAGTCATCATGGGGGTGCCGTGGGCCCACCAGCTCTTCGCTGCTCCCGTGGCTCAGGCGTGCCAGGTCCTGGTCGACGGCGGCCTGGGGGGCGAGGAGGCCGGGGTGGTCCTGGACTTCGTCGGAGACACCGTCATCTCCACGCACGCGCAGATTGAGGTCATGCGCTCCCCCGCGGCCCCCTCGGGGCTGGGCGGGCCCACAGGACTGGAGGAGACCAGCCGCTTCGCGGCCGCAGCCGACAGGCCGGCCCTGCCCGAGGCGCTGACACCCAACAAGAGCTGGCTGGAGCGCGGCGGCCTGGACCGCAAGATCGAGATCATCATCCGGGGAGTGGCCGCCGGCCTGCCCCCGAGCGCAACGAATACCGGAGGGCAGTCGGCGTCAGGGGGCGACGTCAGTGGGCAACGCTGACGTCCAGCGGCATCCCCGAGTCCGGGGCGAAGTCCATGGGGCTGGGGGCGACACCGGCCCGCACGGCCGCTGACCCCAGGGCGGCGATCTGGGCGCCGTTGTCGGTGCAGAAGCGCAGCGGCGGCAGGCGCAGGGTGATGCCGGCCTCCTCGCAGCGCTCGGCGGCCAGGGACCGCAGGCGGGAGTTGGCCGAGTACCCGCCCCCGACGACGAGCGTGTCGCAGCCGGTGTCCAGGCAGGCCTGGACCGCCTTGGCCGTCAGGGAGTCGTTGACGGCCTCGGAGAAGGCGGCGCAGACGTCAGCACTGGGCACCTCTTGGCCGGAGTCCTCCAGGGACTCCACATAGCGGGCCACGGCGGTCTTGAGGCCGGAGAAGGAGAAGTCGTAGCGGTGACGCTCCTTGTCCTTGCCCGCGGCCAGCCCCCGGGGGAAGCGGATGGCGCCGCGGTCGCCCTCCTGGGAGAGCCGGTCCACGTGCGGGCCGCCGGGGTAGGGCAAGCCCAGGAGGCGGCCGACCTTGTCGAAGGCCTCGCCGGCGGCGTCGTCAAGAGTGCCGCCGAGCTCGACGACGTCGGTGGCGATGTTACGGATGCTCAGGAGGTTCGAGTGGCCGCCGGAGACGATGAGCCCGACGAAGCGCTCCGGCAGAGGGCCGTCGACCAGCTCATCGACCGCCAGGTGGCCGATGACGTGGTTGACGCCGTAGATCGGCCGGTTCAGGCTCGCGGCCAGGGCCTTGGCGGCGGAGATGCCGACGGTCAGGGAGCCGATGAGTCCGGGGCCGGCGCACACTGCGACGGCGTCGACCTCACCGAGGTCGACACCGGCCTTCTCCAGCGCGGCGTCGAGGGTCGGCAGGAAGGACTCCAGGTGGGCGCGTGAGGCGATCTCGGGGATGATGCCGCCGAAGCGCGCGTACTGGTCCATGGAGGTGGCGGTGACATCGGCGAGGAGCTCGCGGCCGCGCACGAGGGCCACGCCGGTCTCATCGCAGGTGGACTCGATGCCGAGAATGAGGGGGTCGCTCACGAGACCAGACTATCGCCTGGAGAGACGGACACCGAACAGGCGCCCATCGAGGCCTCGGGGCCTCACTGAGCACCGCATCGCGGCGCAGGTTCATGCCCGCTTCGTTAGGCTGACATCGTCGCTCACGTCGATTCCGCCCCAGGAGGCGTCATGTCCGTTCAGCTGTGGTCGTCATCGGGAAGGGCCACCGAGGGGCAGGCGCCCCTGAGCAGTGCCGAGGCAGTCCTGTGCGATATGGACGGCACGCTCGTTGACTCCTCGGCGGTCGTGGAGTCGATGTGGGCCTCCTTCGCCCGCGACCACGGCATGAGTGAGCGCTTCGATGAGATCATGGCCTACTCCCCCGGACGCACCGGGCTCGACACGATCCGCCGGTTCCTGCCGGAGCTGACGGGCGAGGAGCAGGACGCCATCTACCAGCGCTTCGCTCGTGAGGAGATCACGCAGACCGCAGGGCGGATGGCGGAGATTCCCGGCGCCGCGGCCTTCATGACGACCCTGATCGATGCCGGCATTCCGCTGGCCCTGGTGACCTCCGCGCCGATCGAGCTCATGCGGGTGCGCATGGAGGAGGCCGGTGTCCCCATTCCCCCGGTGGCCGTCTCCGCCGGCGACGTCGAGCGCGGTAAGCCCGATCCCGATCCCTACCTCAAGGCCGCCGAGCTCCTGGGGGTGCCGATCTCCTCCTGCCTGGTGCTGGAGGATGCTCCCTCGGGCTATACCTCCGCCCGGCGCGCGGGCGCACAGGTCCTCCTCGTGGGCGACGGCGTCCCCGAGGCTGACTCCCACGTCCCCCGCATCGCGGACTTCACCAGGATCACCTTCACCACCCATTAACGCCGAGCCGGGTACGTCTCGCGACCCCCAACAGAATGTCTGTGAGGCAACGCGAGACGTGCCCGGCTCGGTATGAAGTGAGGCGGATGGATCAGTGGGCGTGCTGGCCCTTCCACAGGGCGTGGCCGAGATCCCGGTTGAGGCGCGAGATGACCTCGAGCGGAACCGACTTGGGGCACACGGCCGCGCACTCGCCGATGTTCGTGCAGCCGCCGAAGCCCTCGGCGTCGTGCTGGTTGAGCATGCTCACCACGCGAGCCAGGCGCTCGGGCTGGCCCTGCGGCAGCAGACCCAGGTGCGAGATCTTCGCACCGGTGAACAGCATGGCCGAGGCGTTGGGGCACGCCGCCACACACGCACCGCAGCCGATGCAGGCGGCCGCCTCGAAGGCGGCGTCGGCCTTCTCCTTCTGCACGGGCACCGAGTGGGCCTCCGGGGCCCCACCGGTGTTGACCGAGATGTAGCCACCGGCCTGGACGATGCGGTCCAGGGCGGAGCGGTCCACGATGAGGTCACGCAGCACCGGGAAGCCGGTGGAGCGCCACGGTTCGATCGTGATGGTGGAGCCGTCCTTGAAGGAGGGGTCCTCCGCCAGGTGGCGCATGTGCAGCTGGCAGGTGG
>ERZ772942.1029-NODE-1029-length-11739-cov-3.207806_pt1 | contig 11739 bp, 6 predicted proteins | sample MGYA00511135_ERZ772942 | MGnify/ENA primary metagenome ERZ772942 (study PRJEB29015, sample SAMEA2738099) | human oral metagenome | biome: human oral; feature: human-associated habitat; material: saliva | place: China | collected 2265 ... | reverse complement strand
TTTGTAAGTCTATCAAGGCTACAGAATGAAGGTTCCCAAAATCTATATAAACTGTGCGGACTAAGGGCCAAGAAAATCCCTTAGCCCGCACATGCAAGATAAAGAAGTCATGGTTCCCTGCAAAATAGGATATGAAGGTTCCCAACAGAGACAAGTAAACCATCACAGTTCTCTATAGCTAGCTAGGTAACCTAGCATACCCATGACCTAAATATTTTTCCATAGTAGATGTATGTTTAATCGTCTTGCTGGTCTATCTTTTACCTGTCAGAGGGGCACAAGATGGGTTGTTTTATCGCTGTCTTGAGTATAATATGTGTTGTAGAGACAAGTTATTTCGGTATAAGGGGTGGCAGTGGGCAATACATCTTGCACAGATGCTCTGTATGTTGATGAAAGTAAGAAATCCGATTACCTACTTATAGCAGTTTCTGTGCCACAACAACACCTTTCGCACATAAAGAAGGTGTTGAAAAGCCTGTTGTTGCCAGGTCAGAAACGCATCCACATGAAAAACGAGAAAGACTCAAGGCGGCGGATGATTGTTCGGAATATTCTGACGCATATGCCCAGGGACTTTAGAGTGACGGTCTATTGTTGTCCCAAAAATGCAGGATATAAACAAATAAAGATGAGGAAACTCTCGTTGAGCCAATCTGGACGCAGATGCACGTCAGGGGGCTTAGGCTTGCACCAAGGGAAGGAGAGGCCACGATGGATCGTCAAGATAAACAGCAGCTCTACAACCTTTTTTCGAATATGCAGAATCCCGTCCCACGGTATATGCATAAACGGGCGGAAGAGGATATACTGCTCTGTCTTCCGGATATTATTGGCTGGTGTATACAGCGTGGTGGGGATTGGAGACAGCGTATTCAGGTGCTACCTATAGAGTTTCGAAAGGTGTGTTAAACGCGAAACCCGAGCGCCACAACCGTCCGGATGGGTCTCGGGTCCACTTCTAACAACTACTGTTGTTAGCATTACTAACAGGATAGAGGGTTGCGGCCATAATATCAAGATCTTGGTTGAGGTATGAGAACAGGAACAGAACCATCGCTCCTGAAAAGTACATAGGTATAGGGAGAAACTTATAATCCTATATGTCTAGTCCTCATGCTCACAACAAGTGGAACCTGTGCCTGGTATGCCATAAACTACTTCTTGTTGTTGAGAGTATTAAGTAGAGTATGTTTAACCGTCAGCTTCGCGTCTACCGTTTTTTCATGGGCTGCGGTGATAAAAGTAATTTTTTGTATATTTTCGGTATTCGGTTTGTAAAACCCTGGGAGTTCGCTAAAAATTATGGGTAGAGCATTATTGAGGATGCTTTTGGATGCGTGCCCTGTTTCTTCCGGTTAAGAGTGGTCTTCCCGGTGGTGCGCGGCGCGTTTTTTGTTTCGAAAGGAAACCAATGAACCTGACTCTCGCTTCCGGCAAGGTTACAAAGTCTTTCGTGGCTGGGGCCTTGGCCCTGAGTGTTTCTGGGGTTGCTGTTCCCGCATCGTTCGCTGCCCCTAGCGCACCAGAATCGCAGAGCGCACCTGCTGCCACGTCTCGTACCTTAGATGCGGCGGCAACTAAAGCTAAGATCACGCAGGGCCTACCGGGCCAGTTCCAGGTCTCGTATTCTAAGAAGAACCATAAGCTGTGGGTGGCGGGAACCGCTGACGGGGACATGCATGTCTCTACTCTCGCCCGCCTTGATGCTGACTCGTTGAAGGTTGAGGCCGTGGCCGAGCTGCCCATTATTAAGGGTGAGAGAGGCTACAATTTTGAGGCCGCTTACGGGGTGGAAGTTGATGATGTTGAGGGAACCGTGTGGGTTACGAACACCCGCGATAACTCTATTTCGGTGTACGACCAGGCCACGATGAAGCTTGTGTGGACTAACCACGGGCTTGATAAGAACGACGCGAACTGGATTGAGCACCCGCGTGAGGTGCGCATTGACCACGCCTCAGGGAAGGCGTTCGTGTCGGGCCGGTTCTATGTGTCGGCTGTTGACTTGAAAACTAAGCAGGTTCAGAAGCTGCAGCTTGCGGGTGCCCCTGACGGCGGGGTGCGGTATGTGGGCATGAACATGCACATCGATTCTCAGGATCACCTGCTGTATGTGCCGGAGCGCACCAGCGGCAAACTGTTTGTGGTAGACACGAACACCCTCAAAACTGTGCGCACCATTGATGTTCACGCAGATACTGAGGGCACTGAGGTTCGCCCTTCTGATGTTGCCATCGATAAGTCTTTGAACGAAATCTATGTTTCTTCCCAGGGTGTGAACGGTGTTAATTCGGGGGTGACCGTGTATGACTTCACCACCGGCGAGTACAAGAAAACGATTGCTTTCGGCACCCAGGCCCTGGCCATGGAGCATGATGAAGAGCGCGACCTGGTGTATGTGAGTGATTTCGGCACCGGCAGGGTTGGTGTGATTGACGGCGCCACCAGCAAAGTCATTGGTGAGGTCGCCATGAACGGTGCGAAAGCTAATGATTTGACCATGCTCAATAACGGCTCGATCGTGGCTGTAGACAAGCAGGATCTGCCCGGCACAGCCCGCGTGCCGTACGTGCTGAACGGTGCCACCGGTGAGGTGAAAACCTCAGATAAGACCACCTCGAAGGCGAAGAAAGACAAGGACGGCAGCGAGATCCCCGCCGCCGAGTCAGAGATTCACCCGAACTCCATTATGAAGTTCAAAGCTGAGGTGAAAGCAGGGGATGAGGCGGTCGTGCAGATCACCCCGCAGCAGCGCGAATTTCAGGGGTACCCCACCGAGGCCACCCGCACCGTGAGCTACGCCAGCCCGGTGATTGAGTTCCCCGACGGGAAGATCGACATCACCGCAGACTATAAGCTCCATATTAAAGGCAGCGGCTACGTGGGGGAGGGCGCCGCGAAGGGCGTGTACGTGTTCCTCGTCCCTGAGGGGACCTGGAAACCCGGGCAGAGCATTGATCGTGAGCAGGCCATGAACCTGTCAAAGAACGCCGTGTGGGTGCGCCCCGAGCAGCTGAAGGACGGCTCGTTTGAGATTGACCTGCCCATCCCCGCGAACACCCTAGAGTACGGCAAGAAGTACACGGTCGGCACCATTGCCGCGCACGACTTGTCGGTGACTAACCGCAGCCTGGACTACTCCGCAATGTTTGAGATCACCAAGGACGGGCAGACCAGCTCTAGCGTGTCCGGCCCGAAAACTGAGCAGAACCAGGGCGGCGGGAGCACCCCGGCACAGCCCACCGAAACTGCGGCTGTGACCACGCCTTCACCCACCCCCGCCCCCACCGAGCCGGCATCTGCGCAACCCTCAGCAACGGGAGGCACCACCGGTGAGGCGAAGCCCGAGGCCACTCAGGAAAGCGTATCCGTGACCGTTGCTAACGGTAACCACCCCGGCGGTGACTCCGCACCCCAGGCGACCCGCGGCTCCACATCCCGCAGCCTTGCGAATACCGGCGCGAACGGCGTGATCATGCTGGCGGGTATGGGTGCTTTGGCTATTGTGGCCGGTGCGGTGGTGCTGGTTGTACGCCGCCGCAGTAAATCCTAGCCGCCACCTGGTGCGCTAACCGGCAGGCTGCGTGAAAAACCGCAGGGGCACCCCGCACAACAGGGGTGCCCCTTCCCTGTGGGTGATGCGTAAAACCGCCGCAGTACGGTGCCTGAACGGGCAGGAAACCCCGGCGGGAGCCACCCCAAACACCACCCTGTGGAAGTGTCGTAAAACACTGATAGCTGATTTGGTGGTGGGGTACCCGAACTGTATAGTTATATCTGTTGCCGAAACACCCACGGCACACAACGAGAAGAAATTCTCACGGCCCCATCGTATAGCGGCCTAGTACTCCGCCCTCTCACGGCGGCAACACCGGTTCAAATCCGGTTGGGGTCACGCTAAGACTAAAGAATCCCCGGCTCTCAAAAGCCGGGGATTTTCTATTGCCACAGTGCCAAAGCTACTTCAGAAGATGCGCGTACTTACGGCGGGCCGCCGCAACCTTCGGGCTGATCACCACAGAGCAGTACCCCTGGTACGGGTTCAGCGCGTAGTAGTCCTGGTGGTAGTCTTCCGCCTCCCAGAACGTCTCAAGAGGCTTTATTTCCGTCACCACCTGAGCATCGAAAAGAGCCTGCGCCCGCACCTTCGCCGCCTCAAAAACCTTCCGCTGCTGCTCGTCGGCATACAGCAGCACCGAACGGTACTGCGACCCGGTATCTGCCCCCTGGCGATCCCAGCTTGTGGGGTCGTGAGAGGCGAAGAAAATATCCAGCACCGCGTCCTCACCGATCACGTTCTCATCAAAATCAACGCGCACCACCTCGTGATGCCCCGTCGCCCCCGAGCACACTGACCGGTAATCCGGGTTCGGTACGGTGCCGCCAGCGTAGCCGCACACGCTCGCGCTCACACCCTTAAACTGGCGGAACACCGCATCAATACACCAAAAACAGCCGCCGCCAACCACAAAACTACGCATCGTCCCGCTCCTTCACGAAAACCACTGTCTCACCTGACACCCCATTAAACGCCCCGCACCTTCCGAATATTCCCCGCCAGGTGCTCATGCCACAATAGAGACATGACTGAAACCACCACACCAAACCTAGCGCAGGTTGTTGCCGCCTTCCACGACCTCTACCCGCCGCAGCTGGCCGCCGGGTGGGACGCATCCGGGCTGGTCTGCGGGCGCACCGCCGCCCCCGTGAAGCACGTGCACTTCGCCGTTGATGCCCTCGCCGCCACCGCTGACGAAGCCGTAGAACACGGCGCGGGGCTGCTCATCACCCACCACCCGCTGCTGCTGCGCGGTGCGCAGTTCATCCCCGACACAGACTATAAAGGGCACGTGCTGCACACCCTCATCGAAGGCCAATGCGGCCTGCTCGGGGCGCACACTAACGCCGATGCCGCCATTGCGGGCGTGAACGAGGCACTCTGCGACGCCCTGAACCTTACCGACCGCACCGCACTGGCCGAACCTCAAACCCAAGAACTTGGGGGAGAGGAACACCCCGTCGGAACCGGGCGCGTGGGCACACTGCCTGAACCGCTCACCCTGCGTGCCCTCTCCGAACGCTTAGCGGATGCGCTACCGGCAACCGCGGGCGGGCTGCGTATCGCCGGGCGCCCAGAGCAGCGCATTAGCCGTGTGGCACTGTGCGGAGGGGCGGGCGATTCCCTGTTCGAGGCGGTACGTTCCGTTGGGGCAGACGTGTACATTACCGCCGACTTGCGGCACCACCCCGCCAGCGAATTCCGTGAACAAGAACTCGTGCGCGGCACCGGGTGCGCGCTGATTGACTGCTCCCACGCGGCCAGCGAATCGCTCTGGCTGCAGCGCGCCGGTGAGAGGCTGCAGGCGCTACTGGCCGAACGTGGCCACAGCATTACCTTCACCGTCTCATCACTGAACACCGACCCGTGGGACTTCACCGTATCCACCGGCAGCGCGGCGGGCTCAGCATCCACCCGGTAATTCGCCGTAAAGCCCAAACACCTCAACCCACACAAACCCACATTGCGGCGGTTTGCGGGGTATAAAATGTGCGGCGTCTAGAAACGGGAAGGCCCCGGGAAACCCACCACGGGTCCCGGGGCCTTCCACCTTTAGCTGACTACCTCTGCAGGCAGAGAACAGTCGGTGCTATCGCGTCCTCGTAGCATTCGCGTACTGGTACAGGAACTGAGCAGCCTCAGCACGGCTCACTTGAGCGCGCGGGTTGAACTCCTTAGACTGCGCATCAAGCACCACGCCCTTTTGCTGCGCCCACACCATGTCGCGGTAGTAAATGTTGCTGCCAGCGCGCACATCGGTGAATGGTGAATACTTCGGGAGCGTCACGTTCGGCTTACCGGCGGCGCGATACATGAACGAGACAAGGGTCTGCCGGTTCACGCTATCATCCGCGTGGAATGAGCCGTCCCCATACTCATTACCAATATTCTGCTGACGAGCCCACACAATCGCCTTATACCGCGGGTTGCTGGTGGAAATATCGCGGTAGGGTGACTGGGCTGGGAGCTGTATATCAGGGGAGCCAGCCATACGGTACAGTGCCTCTACCAGCTGTCCGCGGGTTACACTCTCTGACGGGGAGAAACGGCCGTCACGGGCTTCCAGCACATTCTGATCCACCGCCCACGTGGCACTCTGGTAGTAGCGTTGTGAGGACTCCATATCAACAAACCGGGACTTCGGCTTCCGGACCTCCTGCTGTGAGGTAACCGCAGGAACATCAATGGTGCGGCTAATCGCGCGGGACGGATCCTGCGACTTCACCGACACGGTAACTTCGTACTGCTTAGATGCACTTACCTGCGACCCGTTGATTCCCATTGCCACAATAGCGCCTGAACCATCACCGAACATTGCAGTCTGCAAATCCTGCTCCACCCGCTTCACCACGATGCCGGTACCCTTTTCACGAAGCACCAGCTCGAAGGAATCGCCCTCATCTAACCGGAAATTCGTGGCCCACACCGATACTCGGTTGTATGACTTGGTGGTGTTGATCGTCTCGCCGATGTACTTGACCCTTGGCTGGGCATCCTTCACCGGCAGGTTTGCCCGCGCAATCTCATTCACCTGGCCGTTATGCCGGTTGTACACAATGTAGGCGTAACGCTTCGAAGCATCAACCTTGAACCCCGAGTACTCCAGAGTGGACGTAAAACTGCTGGTGTTTTTACCGTCCTGCGCGGCAAAGGTAATGTCTTTGGAAGCTAGAGGCTCACCCTGAGGCTTCCCGTTCGCGTCCACCTCAACGATCTGCGCGTACGAGGTTGAACCTGCGGGAATATTCGAGAAGTTCAGCCCCCTAACTGTCAGGCTGGCCTGTTTATCCACAGGATTCAGCTGGTTATTGCGAATGGACAGGCGCTGCACCTCACCCGTGACAGTATTGAGCGGAACGCTCACACCCGTCATGGTGCCGTAGAAATACTCGGAGTACACATCCAGCTTAAAGGTGCCAATGCTGTACGGGCCTTTCGCCGGGTCTATATCATTGCCGGGGACGTTGAGCTGAATTTCGAAGGAACCGTCAGCGTTAATCTTGTCTTTCGGAATTACAGTAGTGTAAAGGTTAGGGACGCGCCGCATCTTCTGCTGTGACCCTTCAACAAACATAGACCGCGGGCCGAATGCAATGGCGAGCGAACCGTCCTGTTCACGGTGCTGCTCGGTGAACCCGGTGCCGCGCACCGTAATGGTTCCGCCATCAATCAGGTCAAGGTTTGGGGTATCGACGGTCAGCTTGGGGCCGCTGGCTGCAGGCTGCCCAGCGGCTTGTGCGGCGGCCGGAGTTTCGGCTGCTAATGCTGCCGGTGCTAGGGCGGCACCGAGCGGCAGAGCAAGAGCCCCGGCGAGAGTCAGAGCGCATGCGCGCTTGGGCAGGTTGTGCGGTGAGAATGAATTACCCATCAGATTACTCCACTCGTAAAGTAATTTATCGATACCTTCACGGTAGCAAAACGCCTAGTGGGAGTCGAGGAAAACCGCAAAATTACCCCGAAAAGCATTAACTGTAAAGTAAAGGTGTAGAAAAACTATTCATAGATTAATATTCATTAAATGGCTTATTCGCACTTTAGTGTCATTAAAAACAGATATGTATGTTTATATGCTTTAATTCTCTGTATATATATGTTTCATGTGTAAAGTATCTGGTGTGGTCTTAGTATCGTGCAGCACAGTCAAAGACCTATGACCCCCTACACATGCCCCATGGGCCACATTATTGGTGTGCAAACAGGGGAGTGGGACACAGAGGAGAAAATGTTGAATCCGCAGACGCCCCAGAAAACACGGCGCACAATCACGATGCATTAATACAGCGCAGAAAAGAACCCCCGCGCCGCACAATCAGAGGAGATGATGACTGTGCGTCACGGGGGAGACTCAAAAGCCTGAACCGTTGATTACTTCTTACCGTAAATACGGTGGTAACGGTACAGGAAGGCCGCCATTGCGTCACGGGTAATGGCCTGGCCCGGGCGGTAAGTACGGTCGTCCCAGCCGCGGCTAATACCGCGATCGGCCAGCCAGCTGATCTCGGTGTAGAACAGGTTATCCCCGTTCACATCAACAAATGACGTGTGCCGCGGAGCGTAGAACCGGTAGTCCCTCGCCTGACGGTAGAAGAACGCCGCCATGGCCTCACGGCTGACCGAATCATTCGGGCGGAACGTACCGTCCGGGTAACCGGTGGTAATACCCTGCTGGTACATCCACACGATTTCTTTGTAGAACGGGTACGAGGCGTCCACATCCTTAAACGGAGACCGGTACGGCATCATTACACGGGGGCTGCCCGCCATACGGTAGAAGAACGCCGCCATTGCACCGCGCTCAATATTATTCTGCGGGCGATAGGTATTATCAGGCCAACCGGTGGTGATCCCCGTGGAAGCAAGCCACTCAATCTCAGTGTAGAACTGATCCGTGGGGTACACATCCTTAAACCGCTGAGCTGGTTTGGGCGGCTCAGGCGCCGGAGGCTGCGGTTTTGGCTTCTCCGGTGTGGGCTTAGGGCTTGGCTTAGGCTGTTCCGGAGTGGGAGTAGGCTGCGGAGTCGGCTTTTCCGGTGCGGGTGTCGGGTCCGGTTTGGGCTTTTCGGGCGTAGGTGTTGGACTCGGCTTAGGCTGTTCCGGGGTAGGTTTTGGACTCGGCTTAGGCTGTTCCGGAGTGGGAGTTGGCTGCGGAGTCGGCTTTTCCGGTGAGGGTGTCGGACTCGGCGAAGGCTCAGGGGCCTTGGGAGACGGTTCCGGGGTAGGAGCCGGTGTCGGGCTTGGGCTCGGCTTAGGCTGCTCCGGAGTAGGTGTTGGGCTGGGCTCAGGTGTCGGACTTGGTTTAGGCGACTCGGGCACCTTGAGCGTAATCTCGGCTGTAGTGTCCAATGAACGGTCGCTCTTATTGAGCTCCGGCGACGCGAAAGAAACAATCAGGTACTTCTTCGAAGCATCCAATGTACCTGCGGCAATGTTGAGGGTCGCACGGAACTGCCCATCATGCACATCCTCAGCTGCAATACGAGTCATCGCAGCAACAGAATGCGTATCCGGGGTGTTGCCTTCCTGCCATTTCTCAGCCTCCACCACGGCAACGTACACGCCGTTCTGGGTGGCAGCACCCACATAGCCGGAACCCGAAACGGTCACAGCACTATCCTGAGTGGGGTCAAGCTCGCTCTTGTCAATGCTCAGCTTCGGATCAGCCACCGGCTGCGCGGGCTTGACAGTCACCGGGGAAAGCGCCACCAGTTTCACACCCTCATTCTCAGCTTTTGCGGCCACCACATACTTTTTCGACACATCCAACAACGAGCCGGGCACGGTGACAGAGGCGGCAAAGCCTCCATCGTGCAGATCGTTCGCGTGCACCAGGGCCTCATTACCAACCGGATTACCGGTAGGCTGGCCCTGCTCATCAGCCTCGTACACGCCAACGCTCACGCCCTTAGCCGCACCTTGGCTGTAGAACCCGGTGCCGTTCACCAGCACCTCATTCGACTCTGCGTCCACCTTAAGCTCGGTGGCAGAGAGAGAGATCTTCGGGTCTGCCTGCTTCTGCGGCTCGGTTACCTTCACGGGGGCTGATGCCTGTAAAAGCCCCGCTTTCAGGGCGGCACCATCACCCTGTGCCGCACCCGTCGCACCGGTTGCTACCACGTACTCTGCGGCGGGGTCGAGTGTGTTCCCGGGGACATTAAGAACAGCGGTAAACGCACCATCCTGAATATCTGCACCCTTCACGAAGGCGACTGCAGCCACAGCGGGGTCACGCTCATCAGCACTGTGAGCGGGGAATGCATCCTTACGCACCAGGTATACGTACACACCGTGCTGCGCCTGCTCACCGTAGAAGCCGGTACCCGAAACGGTCACCGAGGCGCCCTCATCCGATTTAATCTCATCGGTGCTTAAAGTGATCTGAGGGTTCGCCTGTTTTTCAGGTTCGGGGGCGGGCTGCTGTTCCGGCTGAGCGCTCACCAGGCGGTTCATCTGTACCACGGTGGTGAACTCTTGCGGATCCTCAGCAGTGCTCGGGAAAACAATATCCCCATTGGGCAGTGCCACAGCATTAAGTGAGCCGCGGTTTGTGTTTTTAGCGCTCACACCGGTCAGACTAATGCTTCGCTCAACGTTCATATCCTTATCGAGGATAACGATGCGGTTATTCACGGAATCCAGAACGCCAAGCTTATCGCCCACCGTAAATAGCTCACCAATGCTCTCCAGGCCCTTCGCGTGAATCGAGGTTTTGCCATTGAGCACAGTAAACTGCCCGTCGGCGTATGAGAGAACCTGGTATGAGGAATTATGCAGGTAGCTCCAACGGTATACGCGACCGTCGTCGGTGGTGGTTACGCGGCCGTATGAGACGCGCTCAGCAATAGCTGTGCCATCGTCAAAAACCTTCACCGCATCTTTGCTGAAATGGAGCAGATAACCGCGCTGTACCTCCCCCTGCTCATTTGAGATAGTCGTTCCCGAGTCATACACAAATGACCCGTCGGGCAGCGGGGCAAGCACGTTCGCCGTATGCGTGTATTGGGCGCCGTAATACTCCGAGGTATCGGCATCGGGCGCATTGGCCAAAGCCGGATCTAGGGTTTTCGGGTCGGGCAGCGGCATGCTGCTGACCTGTCCTGAGGAATCAACCGTAATGTAGTTTTTAGAGGTAAGCACACCCCAGGAGTGGGTGAACTTGTTGTACCCCATCGCCAGGGTTTCCTCTGCGGGGTCAAAGTTGAAGCCAACAACCGGTTGGGCGGGGCTCAGCTGCCCGTCCTCAGTAACGGTGTACCGTTCCAGCTGGTTGGTGTCTGTGGCAGCGATTAGGATTTCACCCGTCTCGGAAGTAGCAGCAAAATGCGCGCCGCCCCCAGCCTGCAGCTGCCCGGTTGATACCGTCTGCATGGTTTCGGGGTTAATAATGGTGTAGGTTGAAGCCTCTTTGCCCAAAGCAGATGCGGCAGCGAGGTGAATAATATATTTACCAACTCGCGCACTCTGTGCAGGTGAGCTATCAATGGTCTTAGTAATAACGTTCTTATTAAAAAGATTGTAATCTGCAGCGGTCTTAGTGTTTTGATCAGTGGGTGCTAACCGGGCAGCTGGCTGAACGGGGGTTGCAAGGACGGGTGTGAGAGGCATAGCGACAGAGCTTACAAGAGCGATTGCGCAGATACCCTTCTTCAACCCCTTGCGGGAGTAAAAGGTAGACATGTGTGTATCCAATGCTAACGGTACATTGTTGCTAGAACATATTTAAGGTACCAAAATGCGGGGATGTTAAAAGACAAAAACAGCTAATATTTATGAATATTATGCACATCACTTATAGTGTGCTTGAAATAAAATTCAACTATTACTCTAGTGAAGTTAGGAATATATTCCTGGATATTGCAGATTCAATTTAATATTTATGTTTTCTGCATGTAATAGTTACCCGCTGCAGGATGGCGTGGGTGCAAAAGTCAGGTTGTTGACACACCCGGTATTTACACACCAGCCACCCCGTGAGGCAGCCCCATCCTTACGCCGCTGCGGGCAGTACTGGCACGGGGCCACCTCTGTTATCACTCATTGGACGCTACAGCCTGTCGGCGGTATTACCCCTGATGCCTGTATCGGTAAATAAACGCGGCCATTGCATCACGGTGAATAGGCTCACCCGGACGGTAAGTGCCATCACTCCACCCCTTCGTAATACCCTTCGCTGCCAGCCA
>ERZ772942.1027-NODE-1027-length-11752-cov-7.595024_pt1 | contig 11752 bp, 9 predicted proteins | sample MGYA00511135_ERZ772942 | MGnify/ENA primary metagenome ERZ772942 (study PRJEB29015, sample SAMEA2738099) | human oral metagenome | biome: human oral; feature: human-associated habitat; material: saliva | place: China | collected 2265 ... | reverse complement strand
TGGCAGCCCTGTCTCGGATTGCCAATGGCACCCACCGTCAGGTTCAGCTGCAACCTGGAGATACAGTCATCTTCTCATCTAGTCCTATCCCTGGTAATACGACCAGCGTTAACAAGCTGATTAACATCATTTCCGAGGCTGGTGTAGAAGTGATTCACGGTAAGATTAACAACATCCACACCTCTGGACACGGTGGCCAGCAAGAGCAGAAACTCATGCTTCGCTTGATCAAGCCTAAATATTTCATGCCAGTCCATGGTGAATACCGCATGCAGAAAGTCCATGCAGGTCTAGCCGTTGATACTGGAGTACCAAAAGACAATATCTTCATCATGAGCAATGGTGATGTGCTGGCTCTGACAGCTGACTCAGCTCGTATTGCCGGCAGCTTCAACGCTCAGGATATTTATGTTGATGGGAACCGCATTGGTGAAATCGGAGCTGCAGTCCTGCGCGACCGTAAAGACCTGTCAGAGGACGGTGTGGTTCTGGCTGTTGCGACGGTTGACTTTGAGTCCAAGATGATTTTAGCCGGTCCAGATATTCTCAGCCGCGGCTTTATCTACATGCGCGAATCAGGTGACCTCATTCGCCAAAGCCAGCGCATCCTCTTCAATGCTATTCGCATTGCACTCAAGAATAAAGACGCAAGCGTCCAATCTGTCAGCGGCGCTATCGTCAACGCCTTGCGTCCTTTCCTCTACGAAAGCACTGAGCGCGAACCTATTATTATTCCGATGGTGCTTACACCAGACGAAGATAACTAAAAAATAAGCTTTGCTAGATTTAGCGAGGCTTATTTTTCTGCTTTATTTTTTGTTCGAGAGGCATGCTTGATAATCCAAGCGCAGCTCGGACTCAATTCTTCCTTTTGCCAAGGTCCAATCACCCTCTCGAATTTTTCAGGATCTTCTTTATATAGATCATTTAGATTATTAGCGACACTCTTTTGGATTGATTTATCCCTATCATCCTTTAAATTCCTTAAAATAGCGGTAAATTCATCAAAATAATCTAAGACCACAGTCTGCTTCTTAGCCCAAGGCAGCCGGATACGCATACACTCGCTGGCTAACCTGCGGACACGCATATTCTCATCTTGGCTCCACTCTAGCAGTAAATCCATCGTAGCTTTAGGATAATTAGCCAGCAAGGGCCGCATGGAAAATTCTCCAGTAAATCGCTTGGTTAATTCCTTGCTGAAGGCTGCACTCAGCTCGAATTCCTGACTTCCGTAAAGTTCTACGTATTTGCCAATCGGCCACAACCAGTACCCTTCTGAGAACATCCCCAAGCCGCCCTCTAACTCCGGACCAAGTATCTGCTCAAAAACCTTCAGAGAATCAGCATAAGAAAGCGGCAAGCATTCTTTGATACTCCTTGCCAGCAGCTCCTGACGCTGAGTAAATTCCAAAGCCTCTAAGTCGCTTTCAACTAGAGACATAAAATGCTGAGCATCAAATTTATCTGTGGCTTCTTGCAAACGACGGCTCAAATCCTCCGCATAAACCAAATCATAATAATCCTTAACCTTTTTCGCCATGATTTTTAAATCCCCTTAACAGACTTCTCACTGCTCCTCTGACTTCTGCTTCTCCCTCTTTCTCAGCTAGAAAAAGAGACAACTCATTCAAGGCACCTGAAATCATATGAGCTGCCATATCCAGATCAATAGAGATAAGTCTTCCTTCTTTAGATAAAATGTCTAATTGCTCTCTCAAATGAAAGAAAGAATTAGCCTCGTCCTGACGACGCCACTCTTTCCACTCAACGACATTGGGACCATCAAGCAGGAGAATGCGTTTATTTTCGATCAAGGTCGCAAAACGAACAAAAGCAACACAGCCTTCCACCAACTGCTCCCAAGAATCATGTGCTTCCAGGGCATTTTTTTCTACATAAGACCCCAGTTCGGACTGAATTTGTGCCAGTACGGCGGTAAATAAAGTTTTCTTATTCCCGAAATGGTGATAAAGCGCGCCTCTTGTCATTCCCAATTCATCTACAACTTCTTCCAAGGAAGTTTCTGCATAACCCTTTAAAGAAAAATGTTTCCGTGCGATAGCTAATATTTTCTTGCTTGTCTCTAGAGAAGCCTGCTGCTTTTTATTCATCTTCACTCTCCAAATAATTTGCCGCAAATTCAGCGCTAGGTGGAATGACTTGAATGACATCAACCAAAACAGAACCAGGCGCTTCCACAATGAAATGGCGCTGGCCAAAATCTTCACTCTTAATGGGAAGAAGGAACTCCATTTCTCCTTGCTGACGCAATTCTTCATAAAGAAAATCCACATTGTCAACTTCGATATTGATGATTAGACCACTCGCCTTAGACTGGTAGGCTTGTGGCACTGTCCCATGCTTGCTATCAATAAAAGCAAGCTCAAAACCACTCTCGATATTCTTTAAACTAATATACCAATCTGAACGGAAGGTTTCCTGAAATTGGAAATAGTCAATGAAAAATTGTGCAGCTTGATGGACATCTTCGCTCATTAAAACGGGGTATAAACTGGTAATCATTTGTTCTCCTTTTCTTAAACTTTATTTTAACATACATACTGAATGTATTCAAATTTAAAAACAGAAGCCAAATTGACTTCCATCTAATTGAGAAAATCTCAGCTCAATCGCTTGATAAAATGATATTTGGTAATGCCCTTTTGTGGGACATCTGTTAGACTGGCGTAGATTTCATAGCCTTGCTTGATGTAAAAATCCCTGGCCTGATAAGATTTAGTGGACAAGGTAATGCTAGTTACTCCAGCTTCTGCAGCCTTTTCTTCTAATTCTGCCAGCAGACTGGCTCCCAAACCTCTTTTCTGATATTCTTTATCCACCACCAAAGCCTTGATATGAATGTTTTCCAACACCTGTTGAGCATGGAGCAAGGCAATTAACCGGCCATCTTTCTCCCGCCTTAGATAATAATCTTGAGGTTCAAGTTTTTCAAGCATATCTGGACCAAAACAAGCCTCATATTGCTCATCAAAAACCCGCTTAATAAAATCATGAAATTCTTCCATCTTTCTCCTCCTCCATGAAAAAGCAGGGGATATGCCAATCCTCCTGCTCTACGTTTAGTATAAATCTAGATAATTATCCACTTCCCATTGAGAGACGAAGGTTGCATAGCTAGCCCACTCAATACGCTTAGCTTCTAAGAAGCTTGTATAGATATGCTCGCCAAGAGCCGCTTTAACGACTTCGTCTTCTGTCAAGGCCTTCAAGGCATTGTGAAGAGTTGATGGCAGGTCTGTAATTCCTGCTTCCTTACGCTCTTCAGGAGTCATGATATAGATATTCTCTTCGATTGGGGCTGGAGCTTCGATTTTATTTTCAACACCGTGCAGTCCAACTTCCAAGAGAACAGCCATAGCAATATATGGATTGGCCATTGGGTCAACGGAGCGCAGTTCCAAGCGAGTACCCATACCACGAGAAGCCGGCACGCGCACCAACGGTGAACGATTGCGTCCTGCCCAAGCGATATATACTGGCGCTTCATAGCCAGGAACCAGACGTTTGTATGAGTTAACCGTTGGGTTCATGATAGCTGTATAGTTATAAGCATGATTAATCAAACCACCCAAGAAATGGTAGGCTGTTTCTGACAGCTGCATACCTTTTGGATCTTCTGGATCGAAGAAGGCATTATTGCCATCTTGATCAAAGAGGGACATGTTACAGTGCATACCAGATCCTGCAATGCCAAACTTAGGCTTAGCCATAAAGGTTGCATACAGACCGTGCTTACGAGCAATAGTTTTCACAACCAGCTTGAAAATCTGAATCTTATCACAAGCACGAAGCACTTCGTCATACTTAAAGTCAATCTCGTGCTGGCCAACTGCTACCTCATGGTGACTAGCTTCTACTTCAAAGCCCATCTTGGTCAGGACATTGACGATTTCCCGACGAGTATTATCTGCCAAGTCTGTCGGCGCCAAGTCAAAATAACCACCCTTGTCATTTACTTCCAGCGTCGGGTCCCCATTTTCATCCAACTTAAAGAGGAAAAACTCTGGCTCTGGTCCGAGGTTAAAGGATTTGAAGCCCAGCTCTTCCATATGCTTGAGGGCGCGCTTGAGGTTACTGCGAGGATCCCCTAGAAACGGTACATGATCTGTCGTATAAACATCGCAAATCAAACCCGCTACACTGCCGTTTTCATCTCCCCAAGGAAAGACTGTCCAAGTATCCAAATCAGGATAAAGATACATATCTGATTCATTGATACGGACAAAACCTTCGATGGAAGAACCATCAAACATGGCTTTATTGGATAAGACCTTGTCAAGCTGTTCATCCGTGGCAGGAATTTCCACATTCTTCATAGTCCCTAAAATATCAGAGAACATAAGACGAATAAAGGTAACATTTTTCTCTTTTACTTCGCGACGGATATCAGCTGCTGTAATAGACATTAAATTTCTCCTTGTAATTCAAACAAAATAGCTATGGTCGACGCATCTGACCAAAGGTTGGCAGAGAAGAAGCAAAACGGCCTTGCTGCAAGATGTCATGATGCAGGGCACGGCGGACATCTTTGTCACTAATGGTCTTGCGGGACTTGGCTTCACGCTCAGCATATTTCCTCTTAATTGCAGCGATATTATAACCTTCCGAAATATAATCTTTAATTTCTAAAAGGCGGTCCATATCATTCAAAGAATACATCCGACGATTGCCCTCATTCCGAGCAGGGGTAATCAGATTCTGGTCTTCATAATAACGGATCTGACGGGCAGATAGGTCCGTCAGTTTCATAACACTGCCGATGGGAAAGACTGCCATGTTTCGGCGAAACTCTTTTTCCTTCATTCAAATTCCTCTCTACGCACTATTATAGGACGAAATAAATCTTATGTCAAGAAATAATGTCAGATTTTCTTACACAGATTTTATTTTTTCTTTTCAAAGATGGTTCGCAGCCGATCTATATCAGAATTTACCAGAATCGCAACAAAGACTCCCATGAAGGTTTCAAAGATTCTGGCAAAAACATACAAGATGGTATCTTCCGGCCGAATGGACAGGGTAATAATCAGCATGGCAGATACTCCGCCAATGACTCCCGCCTTGTTGTTCATAGCGACATTGGTCATAATTGTCAGCATAGTACAGACCGGTACCAAAAGGAGGGTGACCCAATACTGCTCCTTAAAGACACTATTGGCAATGAAAAAGAGCAGAGCGTAAAAACCACCGATGCTGTTTCCCAAGATTCGCGATGTCCCGAAATGGACACTCTTATCAAAATCCTCACGAAGACTAAAGACTGCCGTCAAAGCACCGATTTGCAGCCCTTTCCAACCAAAAAGCCCAAAGAGCAATAGGATGATGAAGACAGCCAGACCGGTTTTAAAGGTACGCATGCCCAGACGAAATTTCGATTTATCAAACTTGTACTTATTGAAATAACTCATTAGTCTCCTTCCAGGAAATCCTCCCTCTCTTCATTTTAACATATTTCGTCTCAAAAAAACTCTTTCTGCTCAGGACTTTTCTCGCACAAAGAAAAAGCTCTATCAGCTACCGCATCAAGAGCTATCGACTATTTAAAAGCTGAGACATTATCTGTCCCAGCCGCGTTTTTATTTCTTTAGTTTGGATAAATGTAGGTAACTCCACCCATAAATTCATTCGGGTTAAAGTAGCCACGATAGTTGTTAATCTGCTTTTGGCGATTGTAGTTCGCTTCTAGAACTTGAATTGAGCTGTCGCTTTGCACATCTGTCACATAAGCAACATGTCCGTATTCGCCACCATCCCAAACTGCAATAGCGCCTGGTACTGGGACATTTCCTGTTGCATAACCCTGAGCACCAGCATTGATTGCCCAAGTATTAGCATTGCCCCACCAGTTACTTGCCCAAGGCGCCATTTCTTTCACGCCCCAGGTACATTGGCCGATTGGATAAGAATTGCCATAGTCAGTTGGCGTATTTAAGACAACATCTTCTGTATCAGATACCAAAGCAGCATCACTTGTCGCTTCATAAGCTGGGGCACTGTAAGGATTGTAAGTCTGAGCCAGAGCTGTACCATTTACTTGCAGCACATCTCCTGGGTTAATCGTATCAAAAATTGTCTTTCCATTATTGGCAGCAAGTTCGTAAGGATTCATTCCATTGGCACTAGCAATGGCAAAAAAAGAGTCCCCTTGCTGGACAACGTAAGAATCTGCATGAACAGCTTGAGCGCCGATTGTCGCCAGAAAAGCTGTAGAAGTTAAACCAAGAGTCGCTTTAGCAAATGTTTTTTTCATAAATGTATTTCTCCGTAAAATTTAATGATAAAAAAATCATACAATATTTACATGTCAGTTTTTTTAGAGTTATGTTTTTGTCATGTTACAAATGATTTAGACTTTTGCTACATGAGATTTTGCAGTATTTTTAAAGATAAAAAGGCTAGGGATTCCCTAGCCTCATCTATTATCAGTCTTCTTTACCTTTCAATTTTCCTAGACCTAAAGCACCAATAATGGCTGCTAAACCTAGATATGGCAGATAGACTGTATCTTTGGCTCCCGTTTCTGGCAGAAGTGAAACAGGAATCTTTTTAGCCACTGCAGTTGGATTGGCTCTTCTTGGATCGTTTACATCTGAAACAAGCAGATGCTGTGCCTTAGGAGTGACTGTTGTAACTGTATTTGAAGCATAGACCACACGATTGACAGTATTGATGTAGGTATTTTCAAAAGTACCCGCAGCAATCCGCTTCATCTGTAGATAGGTTTCAGCCTGAAAAGCTGAATCCAGAGAAATAGTCTCTAAGAATTCTTCCTTGAAACGAATAGAAATCAAGCCTTTCTCAAGATCAACATTCGCAGCTGTATACTCAGTCAAATCTGTACCAGCCTTTATCACCTTACCATCTTTGAGCGTGATGTCCACTTTGGCAAAGGTTTTGTAAGCACCCGTGTACTCATCTCCTCGTTGGTCATAATCATCCACAAAGCTATAGTCTGTCAAATCTTCAGAGTGGTTAGCAGGAATCAAGCCTCCGATGAGACGATAGTTAAAATGCCGTCCCAAAGTCAGTTCCTTGCCATCCAAGTTTTCTGCACTTGCTGGATCAAGGCTCAGGGCAATATCTTTTGCAGGACTGATTTTAGGAACATTGTTGACGACTACGTCTGCCGCATAACCATTTCCAAAGTCAATTTGATAAGCCCGATTCTCGAATTTACCGCCTGTGCGGCCCATTCCTTCTTTGACTGCCATAGGACTTGTTATGGTCAAAGACTTACCTGTTACGATATATTGGTCATAAAAGGCTTGGGCATCGTCTGCTGCAAAGAGTTGGAAAGAACCTTTAACAGTGATATTCGCCTTTTGAAGGAGCTCTCGAACTGCTGCAGGGGCTTTTTCAAGACTCTCATAGTGGGTCACTGTCACACCTGCCACAGCCTTGCCATCTGCATCTACTAGCTTGACTAATTCCGGACGAAGTTCAAGTGCTTCTTCCGGATAGTCATCTACATAGTAGAAACCTTTTTGAATCGTGCTCTTAGATGACTTGTCACCCTTATACTGATCCAAATCCCAAGTCAGCTCGTAGTAATTGGTCGAACCAGCCAAGACTTCCTTACCATCAATCACCAAGCCTGCCTTGTTTTTATTGACCTTGGTTGGCTTGATGTAATTATTGCTAGGATTGTCTGAATCATCAGGCTTGCCTGGTGTGGTCACGCGTACTACGTTTGAGCGGACACCATAGGCATCATTGACGGTCAGGGTGAAATTATTAGTATAAGTTGCACCATCATTGAGTACTCGGCCAACCACTGTTGGAAAGAGCGTAGCAACTTCTTTGGTCCTATCAGCGTTATAAGTAGCTAGCATTGCTGCAGTTGCTTTAAATGTCACTGTGTGACCAGCCTTATCATAGCTGACGTCAAAACCTGCACTAGCAGCTTTTGTTGCTTCTAAGTCAACTTCATAACCACTTGGCAACGGATCAGCAATGACAAAGGAAGTCGTTTCACTGCGTCCGGCTGGAAGAGCTTCTGTCTTTAAGGCAAACTGAACGACGGACTGCTTAGCCACCAGAGTCTTATCAATATTAGTGCCTTGGTCATTTTGAATCTCTTTATGAATCTGCGGTTGAGATTGCAAGAGATGATAATGATAGTGCACAGTCGGAGCTACAGGCGCTGCTGGCTCTTTTTGATAAACAGGCTCTGCTGGGGAGGTTGGCAGCGGGCTATAAGTTGGTTCCACCGGCTTGTTAGGCTCTGGGGTATCCGGTGTAGGAGTTGGCGCTTCCGGCTCCTTCTCATAAGTCGGTACTGCCGGAGGTGTTGGCTCCTTTTCATAGGTCGGTTCTACCACTTCTGGCCGGACAGCTTTTTCTACTTCATAGCTTGGCTCAGAAGGCTTACTAGGCTCTGGGGTATCCGGTGTACGCGTCGGTGGCGTCGGTTCTTTTTCATAAGTCGGTGCTGCCGGAGGTGTTGGAAGAGCCTTCGGTGTTGGTGCAGTTGGAGCTGGATCCAAAGGCTTAAGCGCTTCTTCACTTGGCACTGCAGGAGCTGTAGGAGCTACGGGCGCTTCCGGTTCTTCTACTGTGATGATTGGCAGATCAGTCGCTCGGATATCACCATTAATCGCAAACCAAATATTTGGTTTCTTAGGAGCTAGTTTGTCAGCCCTACGTGGATCAGTTGCTGCTGGCTGGCCTAACACTTCAGAAGACGAAATTGTTCCAATCGTCATGCTGTTGGTAGTGCCAGAAATTTCTACCGCCCCTGCTCCATACCATGAATTCGGAGCATCTGTAGTATCCCAGCCAGGCACACCGCGGCGTGTATACATTGTAAAACGAGAACCGCCCTCTCCTTCTCGGAAGTTTTCAGACTCGGTCGCATAGATTTGACCGTTCTTTTCACCAATAGATGAACCCGAAATCTTGTTGAAAGTTCCGGTATAATCTTTGGCCATTTCGATAGAATTAGCTTCACGGTTGAGGGAAGCCACGGACATCAAAGCCTGATCAAAATTAATAGGTTGGCCTTTATCATCATAAAAGACAAATTCCGTCTTCACAAAGAGAGAGGTTGCATCTTCAAAATTTCCTGTATAAGCTGAAGCAAACACTCCCATTGTCGGGTCTTTAAAAATACCTAACCAGGCCTTATCATTGCGGAATTGAGAGCTTGGATCAAGGGTATAAGTATAGACAATTTTAGAAACTTTTTTCCCTCGATAATAAGTCCCCTGGAGATTTGTATAGGTTGCTGTAGCAGACTCACCACGACGCAACAAGACAGAAGACCATTCAGTTGGCCCTTTACCACTTGTTACGTTAGAACTATAGTCTGCATACTTACCAACCGTACCAAAGCTTTCCTGCTGATTGGTCTGATAGTTAGCATTTTGAATATCTGTTACTTTGAAGTTGTCCAACTGGAAGAATTTCTTAGAAAACTCTGCAGTGTTCTTCACAGCGGCTTCCATGCCAGCATAGCTGACAAACTCACCAGTTGTAGTCAGTGACAGATCAGCATTAGGTTCTGATTTGAAAACCAGGCTTTGCGCAATTGGACGGCTCAAATGCCCGTCTTCAGTCTTCTTTGCTTCTGCAAGAGCCAGTCCAGCCTTAATCTTGGCCTGTTCAGCATCATATTTAGCCTTATCTTGCTGATACTTGGCTAATTTTGTGTTATAGACAGCCAAATCAGCATTATACTGGGCCAACTGAGCTTGATAATTTGCTTGGGCTTGAGCATTACGCTTCTTGATTTCTTCATTTTCAGCTGCTATAGTGGCATTCTTAGCTTGATTCTCTGCTAGCTTTTGCTCATATTCTTTTTGAGCTGCTGCATTTTCAGCTTCAATTTGAGTCTTTTTAGCTTCATAAGCTGCTAAATCTGCTTCATATTGAGCTTTTTTATCTTGATTTTCTTTTTGGATACGGGCCAATTCTGCCTGATAATTCGCCTGAGCCGCTTGATATGCCGCTTCATTATCAGCATTGGTCTTTCGGACAGTTGCTAAATCTGTTTGATATTGGACAAGTGCTGCCTCGTAGGCCGCTTTTGCAGCCGCATTCCGCTGTTTAATAGCTTCATTATCAGCAGCAATCTTAGCATTTGCAGCTTGAGTATCCGCTAAAGCTTTTTCATACCGTGCCTTAGCCGCCGCATTCGCCTTCTGAACGCGATCCAGCTCACTTGCATAAGCCGCCAGAGCTGCATCATAATTAGCCTTTGTTTCTGCGTTCAGTTTTTGGACACGGGCTAATTCTGCATCATAGGCCGCTTTTGCCGCTTGGTAAGCCGCCGCGTTATCCGCATTGGTCTTTTGAATCGTTGCTAAATCTGTTTTGTATTTACTAAGTGCCGCTTCATAATCTGCTTTCAGCTGAGCATTTTCTGCTGTGATCCGAGCTACTTCTGCTTGATGAGCAGCCAAATCTTTAGCGTATTGTTCCGCTGTCGCTTTGTTTTCTGCTGTAATCCGAGCCACTTCCGCCTCGTAGGCTGATACTTTTTCTTTGTACTCCTTGACCTTGGCATCAATATCGGTTACTTGCGCTTCATAATCTTCTGCAATCTCCGCTTTTTTGTCTGCAGTTTCTTGAGCAGTCTGAGCTACTCCTTTGTCAACAGCTGGGTCTTTGACCACTGTCAGCCCAGCTTCTTGAGCCTTTTTGACGCTTTCATCTAAACCAGCTGTTGGAACAGTCACTGTCACACCGCCATCTGCCTGACCTGCTCGCGCCTGACTCTCTTGAGATGCCTGACTGGCTGGCCCTTGAGCTTGAGGCAGATTGGTCGCTGCATTTCCAGTACCTACCATTTCAGTATTGACAGGACTATTGGTATCAGATACCACTTCATCTGCTCTTACTTGCATCGTTGACGTTAAAAAAGCCGCACCTAGAACAGCACCGCATAAAGTTTTAACAGCCTTATTTTTCCGAAAACCAAAAACTTCTTTTTTCTTCATTTCTCTCCTCCCTCTGCTAACTTTTACAGTCTGCAGTTTTCTCATGCCCTCAGAAAATCAAAAAGTAATGGAAGCCACCAATCAGAAGTTTCTTTCTCATTTCGACCCTCTTTAAGCATCAGAATATATACCTTTATCCTATCAAGTTTTCCCTCGTTTTGCAAGCATTTTTCCCTCAGTTTATTTACCTTTTTTGTTTTTTGGACATTAATTGTATAACGTCTATTTATGATTTTATCTTCCCTCTCTGTTCCACAGATTTTACGTAAAAAAGAAAGGACCAGTCTTTACTAGTCCTTCTCTTATTATAGTTTTATAGAATATTAAATATTCTAGGTTTACTGCTTATTTCTCAGTCAGTGCTGCAAGTCCTGGTAATACTTTACCTTCAAGGAGTTCCATTGATGCTCCACCACCAGTAGAAATCCATGAGAACTTGTCTGCACGGCCAAGGTTGATGGCTGCGGCAGCTGAGTCACCACCACCGATGATTGATTTTACGCCAGGTTGTTTCACGATAGCGTCCATAACACCGATTGTACCAGCTTGGAAGTCAGGGTTTTCAAATACACCCATAGGGCCATTCCAGACAACAGTTTTCGCACCAGTCAAGGCTTCATCAAATTTAGCGATAGATTTAGGACCGATATCCAAACCAAGGAAGCCTGGATCCACTGCTTCACCTTCAGTGTCTTTCACTTCAGTATAGTCCGCAAAAGCATTTGCTTCTTTAGAGTCAACTGGCAAGATCAATTTACCGTTTGCTTTTTCAAGAAGAGCTTTCGCAA
>ERZ772942.1012-NODE-1012-length-11822-cov-7.303561_pt1 | contig 11822 bp, 9 predicted proteins | sample MGYA00511135_ERZ772942 | MGnify/ENA primary metagenome ERZ772942 (study PRJEB29015, sample SAMEA2738099) | human oral metagenome | biome: human oral; feature: human-associated habitat; material: saliva | place: China | collected 2265 ... | reverse complement strand
CGGTGATTCTGTTCGGCTGCAAGGGATCATCCCCGCTCGCGCGGGGTTTACTACGTACCGTCCACCAGGCGGTTCCAGCAAGCAGGATCATCCCCGCTCGCGCGGGGTTTACGGGTGACGCGAAATGGTGTCTACTCTCGTGATGGGATCATCCCCGCTCGCGCGGGGTTTACGTCTCGGCTTGCAACAGCCTGTCGCTGAGCGCGGGATCATCCCCGCTCGCGCGGGGTTTACTTGATCTGGGTTGCTGCATTGTTGAGCATCGTGGGATCATCCCCGCTCGCGCGGGGTTTACCCACCATTACCGTCAGTGGTTGGGGTGGGAGAAGGATCATCCCCGCTCGCGCGGGGTTTACTCACTTATGTACGAGGCAGCAAAAGAGGGCTATGGATCATCCCCGCTCGCGCGGGGTTTACGCGTTCTGGAACACCTACTATCTTCCCCGGAACGGATCATCCCCGCTCGCGCGGGGTTTACCACGTTCCATTCGAGTAGCCTGTGAGAATTGCGGGATCATCCCCGCTCGCGCGGGGTTTACTAGATGAACTGTTGCCCCTTGTTGATTGCGTTCGGATCATCCCCGCTCGCGCGGGGTTTACACTCGACTTGCAATTGACGCTTCATATTCCATCGGATCATCCCCGCTCGCGCGGGGTTTACGCCATGGACATCGGCGGCGTCGGGGCCGCGGCGGGATCATCCCCGCTCGCGCGGGGTTTACGATGCCGTTACCGGTTTCACCTCACTCCCTATCGGATCATCCCCGCTCGCGCGGGGTTTACTTCTTGAACTGACAACATATTCTGGCAACCCCGGGATCATCCCCGCTCGCGCGGGGTTTACCCTCCAGAAGATGACGATGCGCTACCTCACCGGGGATCATCCCCGCTCGCGCGGGGTTTACAATTGCCTAAAAGAGATCACGTAAAGAACACCGGGATCATCCCCGCTCGCGCGGGGTTTACACAATGATGTCCTTGCAGTTCGGGAATGCTTCCGGATCATCCCCGCTCGCGCGGGGTTTACTTAACAGGGTCAGCAAGTATCCACACACGCTGAGGATCATCCCCGCTCGCGCGGGGTTTACCACGTCACGTCGACATTCAAACCATATTTCGCGGGATCATCCCCGCTCGCGCGGGGTTTACCGACTTGGTGCGCATCGTCAGGTACGGGTCACGGGATCATCCCCGCTCGCGCGGGGTTTACTGTGACGTGAAGCCACCGCCCTCCATCGCGTAGGGATCATCCCCGCTCGCGCGGGGTTTACTCCAGAGGAAACACTATTATACCCCGTTGCGTCGGATCATCCCCGCTCGCGCGGGGTTTACACTTGCGGATCCCTGGAATCCCAACGACGAGCCACACTACCAGACCGCGTTTGCCTTCACTGCCGACCTAGTGCTCGCTCCGCAGAGCTCCGATAGCGCCGTCGTCTCGCAGCGATCGACCAGGACTCCTTCGGAGGCTTGACGGCGCCGGGAATCGCCTGCGATCCCTCGATCTGTCGGTACGGGGTGCGCATGACGAGGCACCCTTCGATATCGACCGGTTCACGCTCGTGCCCCAGAGAGGCGATCTCGAACCGCTGCTCAGATCGCACCGACCAGATCAGTAGCGCACGACCTTCCCCGATGTATGCGCGCACTAGCTCCCACAGCTGCTCTCGTACTCGAGCTGAAACATGCCCAACGAAGACCCCGGGAGAGACCTCCAACAACCAGCGAGTCATGGAGCCCCGCAACGAGGCAGGGGCAGCAGAAAGAATCAGGACTACCACCCTCCTGCGTCCTCTCCGGCGTAATTCGCTCCACCGGCCACAGCACGCTGCTGATAATCCCACAAGGAGACGACGTTGATGCTCATATCCTCCAGATCATCAACCTCAAGCAGTCGGTAGATATCTTTGACCGTCCGTTCGATGATCTTGAGCTCGAATACCTTGTCCCGAACTCGTCGGCGAGTGGTCCCAGTGAGGTCATCCATCCCCTCGGAGACGACATCGAAGGCGATGGGGATCGTCGTCTCCGCCTTGTACAGGTCGGCGACGTCGTAGACGAAGGAGCGCTCGTGTCCCGTGTGAACGAAGCCGAGCCCCGGCGAGCACCCCAGGGAGACAATCACTCCGTGAACGACTCCGTACAGGGCTGCGTGCGCGGCTGAGAGCGCCTGGTTAATCGGATCCGACGCCTCGAAGTCATCAGGACGGTAGTCACGTCGGGTCCAGGGAACTCCAGTGCGCCTGGAATTCTCGCGGTACACCTCGCGGACCCGAGCGCCTTCCCGGCCTCTGAGCTGCTGCATGGTGAGCCCGTCGACATCTTCGCCGCTGAAGCGCATGCAGTACATCTCGCGCGCCACCCGCAGTCGCTTCTGGGGAGAGGAGACCCTGGCCGCTTGCTCCACCAGCAGACGGGTGGATGTCGCCAGCGATCGGCCATGCGCGTAGTAGCGCACGCCGCGTTCACCGACCCAGACCGCCGTCGTCCCGCACTCGCCCAGCAGGCTCATCACCTGGTGACTGACCGACGTTCCCGGACCGAGGAAGACCGACACCAGAGAGGCAGCGGGGACGCGGATGGTGCCCTGGTCGTTGCGCGCGGTCAGGGCACCATCCTCCCGGTGCACCACACAGTGCTCCAGGTAGAGGAAGGACATCCGGTCCTGGACACGGGGCAGCGCCGTCACCGGAACCGGCAGCATTCTGACCATTGTCAGTCCTGTCGCACTCGGGCGAGCGTCATGAGCCCACAACCGTAGGCCTTGGACCGGCCGATCCCGACGATGAGCGCGCGGCGCAGGGGCTCAGGATCAGTGACACGCAGAACTCCTTCGTAGACGGTGCGGTTGATGGTCACGCGGTCGTATCCTTCACCTCCTGGTCGCCGCCGGTTGAAAACAGGACGCTCCCGGTACGCGACCAAGACGGCCTCGTCAGTCCCCTCACCATCAGCATGGTCCACAGGCATGAGCTCGAAGCCGAACCGTGGGACGCGGTCCATGAGCCACTGTCGCTGCTGTTCAACGGTGACGTGTCCGTAGCGCTGTCCGCGCACCCCTGGGCCCCGAGAAGCCGAATAGGACGGGTTCGCCGCGAGGCGGAAGGCCCACAGCTGCCCGGCATCCAGCGAGACGAGGAATGGGGAGTAATCCAGGGTCCGCGCCTGGGTGCCGGCTGTCCCCGCCTCTGCGACGAGCTGAGAGCAGTCAGGTTCTAACGGCGACAGTACGTACAGGGCCGTTGTCATGCCTCGGTCGACCCGCCACAGGACGCGTCCAGGACCGTTCCCGTCATGACCTCCGGTGGCGCTCATGACGACGGCGTGCATGGCCTGAGGCGACCCCAGATACTTGCGCGCAAGGCGGCGCTCCGGGGCCAGATCGATCTTCGTCAGAAACACTTGTTCGCCTCCTCCAGCGCAAGCATGGGATCGTGAACGTCCGGCTTGGGAGTACCCACCTGTGTCATGAGCCGTTCGACCTGGCGGAAGTCGTAGTCGCGGCGGCGCGGGTCGAAGGAGACCGGTACGTCACGACTCCCCCATGCCGATCCCCGTTCCTCGACGGGTACGGCATCCTGGTCGAGCAGCAGCTCCGCGTCGAAGACGTGACCGCGGTGCCGCTTGCGGAACCATGGCGAGGCGAGCCAGGGCTCTGCCCGAAGCGCATCGAGCAGCGCCGCCTCCCGAAGGCCCAAAGACACGGGTGGCGTCGGCGGGCATGAGCGCCTGCCGAGATACAGAGGGAAGGCCGGATGGTGAAGCGCCTCGTCAATACCCTCCAGGAGGGGGCGATCGCCTTCGATACCTGCGAGGAAAACGGCATCGGCGAGGTAGTACCGGTTCGACAGGGGCATAGATTCCTTGCCGTCAAGCGAGCGTGCCGTGTGGAAGTCCCTGATGACTCGACCAGGCTGGTCCTTCCGCACCCCGAACCGCAGGGATAGGAGATCCTCGATCGGGTCCGTCCGGCGACGGCCGACAGCGGCCGACACCAAGCCGATGATGCCGCTCCTGGTCGGCGCAAGCTCGGTGGAACGGACGGTGAAGCGAGATTTCACCCCCCAGGCCTGCAAAGGTCCTGCGAGTCGCAGGAGGAGGACGGTCATCAGGCCTGCTCCTCACGGCTCACACGCGGAGCCACAACCTGACGGACCCGGTCGGGCAGGTTGGCGAAGGACACGCGCTCACCGAGCGAGGAAACGGCATCTGAATCCTTGAGGGCAACGACGAAACTGCTCAGCGGCGTCACCCCGTAGTTCTTCTCGATCGTCTCGGTGTACTGAGCGAGCGCCCCCACTGATCGGTCGACGTAACCGCGGCCGGAGGCCTCCGGCACCGGTTCCTCGAAGGCGCCGACGAGGGAAACAGGTTGGTCGTCACGGATAGAAACAACGATGGCTTCCGGGAGGGTCCGGTTGGCGAACGTGTTCTGCTTCCCGGTGGGCATCGACAGGCAGAAGCCCCTGATGAAGACCTCAAGCGCTCGCAGTGCCGCCTCACCGTCCCCGAGGTTCTCAGCCAGCATGTCGAGATTAACGGTGGCGTAGCGGTACATGGTGGCCGAGGAGAACTCGACCGTGCCCATCATTCCGGCACCGGCGTCCTCCTCCTCTGATCGGTTCTTCTCATCGTCGACGGCGGTGAAAAAGTCGTACTCGTTCTCAGCGGCGTGCGTGGAGATGGCGTGGGCCACCTGGCAGGCGGCATCAACGTTGAGGTCGGTGTCGTCGGCAACCATGCGTCCAAACAGTGCGATATCGACGGCGTTCGTTTCCTTGAAGATCTTCTTGACTGCCTTGGCGTCGAGCGCTTCACCATCGCGGACTGAGGTAACAGCCAGCTCAGCCAGGCGCGCGATCTGGCTGGTGGACAGGAACAGAAGGTAGCCGGACTCCTGAGTCCCGTCTTTCTTGCCGCGCGGAGGTGAGAGCTTGATCTTGGCCGCCTTGAACACTCCCTCGGCGAGCGTGGTGGCGTTCTCCGCGAACTCAGGTGCACCCTTCGCAATTGCCGCGGCCAGCACCTCGACGACTCGCTTCGTGCGTACGCCGACGTCATCGGCGTCCAGCAGATCATTGAAGTACAGACGCGTTGCTCGTTTCCAGGACTGGCTGGAGACCCGCAGACGGCGGACGCCGCCGTAAACAGCAGATTTGGGTGAGCCCGAGTCGTCTCGGTTGACGCAGGAGGGCGGGAGGTTCTGGATGATGTGAATATCGATGTAGGTGCTCATTGTCAGTTCTCCGGGGTTGGCGCGGTTATCGTCGAGTTGATTGCAGATGCCTGGGTGGCATCGTCGGAAGAGGCTGGGGATTCGGCAGATAGGAACTGGTACTCCCGTGACCAGGTCAGGCGAACCTTTCTGGCTCCGCCCGGTTGCTGGAAGTGAAGGATGTCGTCTGCGAGCATGGCGTGATCCAAGGTGATGCTCCGGGCTCGGAGCAGCGAGATGAAGCCCCGCAGGTGGTGGCGCAGCTCGGTGACGGTCGTCGAGGTGACCAGGGCGTTGAAGCGCGCCCGGGCCGAAGGGTTCTCGTCCTCCGGTGGACCGATCAGGCTGCGGGCGGCATGACCGAGCCCTCTTCCGGGCACGAACATGGGTTCGATCCGTGACTGCTGGTGCACGGCATAGAGCGTCATGGCGGTATGGACGGCAGTCTCCTCCCACGTAGGGGCGTCACCCGCATAGTCGGAAACGTGGACGCTCGTGAGCTCCCAGATCTCGGGGAGCTCTCCGGGCGGCCTGTTCGCGCCCTTGCGCAGAGCGGCCAGTTCACCGCGTGCTCGAGCCTCATTGCGCCGATAGCGGGCTTGCAGGCCCTCCTGCCTCTTCGTTCCGCCAATGCGCTGGTCGACGAGGCGGCCGGCATTCTCCTCCAGCCGCGGACGGTAGGGCCGCTGGCTCACTCCGGGCGGTACTGCATACGCGGGGCTGACGTGTGTACTGGTATCCGACACAGTCATGCCGGTGTCCTTTCTTCATTCTTATTGTTCTCAGCACTGCTGTCTTGCTGCGCAGGTGCCGGTAGGGCCGCGTTCAGAGCACGGCGGAAGAAGAACAACGCCTTGCCGACGTCCATCCGCCCCTTTCCCTCTCCACGCCCGGCGAAGGCGGTATCAGGCACGGCGGATGCCAGCGCTTCCTGCTGTGCCCATGCCTCGGAGCGCAGCAGCCTGCGCCACTGGTCGCGAGCCCTGATCTGGTCCGCTTCGTCCAGGGAGGCGAGCCATTGGGGGAAACGCTCATCAATGACCTGGTAGAAGGCGGCACCGGCGTGCTCGCGCGCAGCCGACGCCGTATCCGGGCTCCCACCGCGAGCGCGGTCCAGGTTCCCGGCCAGGTTCCGCAGTGCGGAGGCGGCCTGCTCCGTCTCCTCCATGGCATCGCGCACAACGGCGAGCAGTCGCGTGTTCTCGGGGTTGAGTAGGCCAGCGGGCAGGGGGAGGACGTCGTCAACGAGCTCGGTGACGACCGCCTCCTGGGCTCCGTACTCGATGCCGACGGCGCGTAAAGGAACGAGGCCGCCTGCAGGCACGATTCTGCGGCGCATGAGCTCCTGATAGAAGGAGACGACACCGGGAGAGCGGTATCGCGTCACTGCCCCTGCACCTTTAACCGTGACCTTCGGACTCAACTGAGCCACAACGGTTGACAGCCCCCGCCAGAATGCCCGGTCCGTCGGCAACTTGCGCGGCATGTAGACGGGCATTTTGAACTTCTTGGTCTGAGGCTCGGAGTAGCGCCATGCGGTCATCGGTTCCACCAGATACCGGTTCTGGGGTGTTGCCTTATCTCCGTTACCGAGGAAAAGACCGGTGACTCCCGCATCATCACCGTGCAGCAGCACGCGGCGCGTCTGCCACGTATAGCAGGAAACAGGTCCCGTAGGTTCCAGGTCGTGGGAACCCGCCGGACCGTCATTCTCGTGCTCCCACGGAGCAAGATCCTGCTCCGGATCGACGTCAACCAGATCAGGGAGGTTCTCGCAGACGGCAGTGTTGAGGAGCAGCGTCCGCTCCAGGCTTTCACCCGTCACGGTCACGGTGCCGATCTGCCCTGTCCACCCAGGGCCGATTGGGTACCCCTTTCCTCCCTTGACCGAAGGGTCTCCGACGGCGCCGGTGCGGATACCGGAGGGGTCGAAGGCATGAACGTGCACCAGCCATCTGGCGGCCTCCGCCCAGCCGATGGACTCCAATCCTTGAGCCATACGAGTCGTGAAGAAGGGATTGCCGTTGGGGACGTCCACGATGAGGGACTCCAGCCCCGAAGTCTTGCCTGATGCCGCGTGGATACCCGCAACCTGGAAGAAGGGACGGTCCGGGTCGCGCAGGTCGAAGCGCTCCCGATAACGCTCCAGGTAGTCACTGGCGTCCCGCCCCAGGCGCTCAGGCTCCTCCCAGTACTCCCTCCAGGTATCCAGGTCCTCCGGCCCATCCATGGCGCGGTGACAGATGGCCAGCAGCAGGCGCAGGATGGCCACGTCCTGGCTGGCGATCTCGCCGTGGATCCCGGCGATGTTCGTCGCCTCCCGGAACAGGGTGAGGAGGGAGACCTCATCGGGGGCACCGTCGAGCCTGGCCACCCGGATCCAAGGCTCATCGAGAAGATTGAAACGCTGCGTCATTCTGATTGGACCTCCTTGAGTCCGGTGGATGGGGAGTACTCGAGTACGGTGTCGGCCAGTTGCGCCCGGCCCTCATCCAGGAGAAGGAACAGCTGTCCTCGGAGCTGCGGATCATCCTGCCAAGCGGGTACAACGCATTTCTCCAGCTCATCGATGACCTGGTCGATCCGGTGCGGATTGCTCAGGCGCGGAGGTAACCTCACGGCGGACAGGGCCATGGCGCGGGCGATCTTCTTGTCCGGGGCGCGGTCTGTGGGGATCATGGCTCCTGGAGCCTCCGGTGCGGATGGCAGGGTGCGCAGCTCCTCCTGGCCGCCTACCCGGCACAGGTCCAGGAGGATGACCTCCAGGGAGTCCTCGCCGTCGCGGACCTGGGCGCGTCCCCTCTCCTCGTCGTCGGAGGCCGTCACGTGCAGCCAGCCGATCAGGGAGGCACTCTTCCCTCTCCGCTCGGGCTCATTCAGAAGGAATCCCTGAGCGGCCTCATGCTTCGCACGGTTGCTCGTCGCGTATGTCTCCCGAGCTCGGTCGACGGCTTCCTTCCACGAGGGCGGCACTGGGGCATCGGGACCGTAGACGGCCTCGATGAAGTCGTGGACATCGTCGGGAACCGTGACGACGCCGGGGCCGTCGATCACCCGGTCCAGTGCGGCGGCGCTCATGAGCATGTCCTGCTCGCCGTAGATCGCCTTGGCCCCCGGTTCCAACGAGGGCTCGGGGGACGACGTCGACGGCAGCCAGTCGATGTAGCAGGCGGGCTCGGCAAGTCGGGGCGGCCGCCGCCGCTGGTGACGGTGCAGGCGTCCCATGCGCTGGAGGACCAGGTCGATGGGAGCGAGGTCAGTGACGAGCATGTCGAAGTCGACGTCGAGGGACTGCTCGACGACCTGGGTGGCGACGACGATGGCTCTGCACGGGCGCTTTCCAGCCTTACGTGGAGGGCCGAAGCGGTTGAGAAGATCCTTGTCCTTGGCGAGCCGGTCGCCGATCGTGAACCGGGCGTGGTTGAGACTGACGTCCTCGCCGAAGTGCTCGCGCAGCCGCTCATAGGTCTCCTGGGCGCGCCGCACCGTATTGCGGACCACCAGCGCGCAGCCGCCGTCGACGAGGCCCTCCTCCAAGAGCGGGATCAGAGCATCCTTCGTAAGCCGTCTGATCCGGACTGTGCTGCGTCGTCCCGACGCGGTCGGGACGACCTCGGTGCGATCCTCACCAGCAGCGACCAGGCAGGGGAAGGGAGTGTGTACGTTCTCCGGGGCGGGACGCCGGCGGACGCGCTCCCCCGCTGCCAGGCGCAGGCCCCGTCGATAGGCGTCGACCATGGCGGAGCAACGGGCCTCGGACAGTGTGGCCGACAGGAGCACCACCGGCACCCCGTAGGCTGCGAGCCAGGTCAGGACCCGGTCCAGGTAGACGTTCATGTACGTGGAGTAGGAGTGCACCTCGTCGACAATGACGACCTTGCGGGACAGTCCCAGGTGTCGCATGGACAGGTGCGGGGAACGCATTGCCCCGAACAGCAGGTGGTCCACGGTGGTGACGACGAAGTCCGACAGCATCGACTTCTTGCGCCCGCTGAACCAGGCCAGGATCGCCAGGTCGGCTCTGCGGCCGTCCTCGAAGTCTGCGGCACGGCCCGTTCGAGCCTCTTCCTCATCCCATCCGATCCCGATAGGGCGTGGGGTCTCGCCGGTCGAGTCGTCAAGCGATCCAAGGAGCCGGTCGCGGATCTCGTAACCGCGACGTCGCAGAAGCTGCGCCTCCTTGTTGAGTCGAGACCGTCCGTGCAGAAGCTGAGCGGCGAACTCCGACGGCGCCCCCTCGTCGGCGTAGGCCTCCTCAATGTTCTCCAGCCAGTCGAGCTCGCGGGAGAACATGGCGTCCGTCGTCGCCTGGGTCGGTAGGGCGAAGAGGATTCCGGAGCGGCGAGTGCGGGCGGCGAGCACCTCGGCGGCCATGAGGGCCGCCTCGGTCTTCCCTCCTCCTGTGGACTCCTGGACGATGAGCATTCCCGGCAGGTCCATGGTGCGGGCAGCCTGCAGTGCGCACACCTGGACGTCGGTGGCGCGGGCACCGTCGGGCAGGTTGAAACGGCTGGTGAGCAGACAGTCGGGAGCGGATCCCTCGTCGCGGGGACGCCATGGCACGGGGATCTCCAGACGCGACAGGCCGGTGGCCGCACGAAGGGCATGGACATCGGGCGCGAGCAGGCGCGCACCATCGTCCTCAAGGGACAGCAGCGGGAAATAGGCTTCGGTCGAGGCGATCCAGTCCGAGACGATGAGCAGCCCCGAGAGCTCCACGAGGAAGGGCTGGGACCATCGGTGACGCGCCCAGCGAGGGAGAAGAGCCGCGGCACCGGTGCGTCGTGTGACGAGTTCGAGGAGCTCGTGGCGGGTCGCGCTCCACGCCTCATCCTCACCGAGGAGGTGCTCATGCCCGTAGTAGTCGGTGGTGAGAGCCGCCGTCGTAGGCGGAACGCCGTGGTGAGCTCCGACAACGGAGGCGAGGGCCTCGGCGGGTTCAAGGTCCCAACCGTGCCCGTCCATGAGCCAGTTCTCCAGGATCACGTGCCCCGCCAGGGCGTGCGGAACCTTGCGCCGCTCGAGTCGATCAACCGGCTCGTGGATCAGCCCCACCTCCTTCATGCGGTCGTCGAGGCCCGGGGCCTGGACGGAGAAGGCCGGGGTGCACTTGCCAATGTCGTGGACGCCGGCGACCCAAGAGGCGAGCAGGCAGAACTCCTCCACCGGGGTCAGCCCAGACTCGGAGCCCGCGAACTCGCGCTCGATGAGCTCACGAGTGGTAGGTGCCAGCCAGTGTCTGGCGAGGTGCTCGGCCACCACCGCGGCGTCGAGCAGATGCAGCCAGAGCGGCAGCCAATGATGACTCTCAGGGTCGTAGCCGAATTTGGCCCATACGGATCGGACTTGCGCCGAGAGCGTCACAGGGATCTCCTTCGTTGGAGGGTGAAGCCGAATGGACCTCGACACTGAGGTTCGTCCGCAGGGGAATTTGGAGTGTTTCAGCGGAAACCGCGTGCTGCCGCACAATAGCGACAGCCCACCCCTAAGACACTCGGATCATTCAACCAAAGGAGCATCAGGGGTCGAGTTTCCACGGACGATAGTAGCACGCACACCACTCGCCATAAAAACTGCGACGCAGCGGAACATCTGATACTCAAGACCCTCGGTAGGCGATCGACGAAGCGACTTTAACCGGTACGGTTAATTTTCTACCGCACTGTCTCTGGCGATGTATTTCGATGCACGTCAAGAATTCTGGTGACTAGACGTACGAGTGGGGCTGGCAACCCGATTCACTCGAACTGCCAGCCCCACTCGTAGTCAGGTTCGGGTCCCGATCAGGCCTCGCCCGTCTCCACGGTCGTCTCCGTGGCCATCTCGACGACCTTCTCGACCGTGGCGATAGGCTCCTTGGCACCGGGGGCGGCGATGACGGAGGCGTCCACGCAGCCGACCTCCCGCTTGATGAGGTCCAGATGGGCACCGGTCCAGGCGCCCTTGTCCTCCGGGACCCTCAGCTCCAGACGGATCCGGTCCCCCACGTGCAGGCCAGCGGCCTTGCGCTCATCCTGAACCAGGCGCACCAGATACATGAACCTGTCGTCCGAGCCAGGTCCGCTAGATTGTCCAAGCTCCCGCGGGGTTTACTCAACGCTTACGGCCTGCCTCCCTTGACGTCCAGGATGATCCCCGCTCGCGCGGGGTTTACAACTCTGGTCAGGTGCTTGCCTCTCGTGAGTCCGGATCATCCCCGCTCGCGCGGGGTTTACATACTGTCCGGCCAGGACGAATCCGGTGAGCCGGGATCATCCCCGCTCGCGCGGGGTTTGCATCGAATATGCCTGGTTGTACCGGTTCGGGTACGGATCATCCCCGCTCGCGCGGGGTTTACCTCTTCGGGTGCGGGGATGCGTGACGCCTTCGGGGATCATCCCCGCTCGCGCGGGGTTTACGCCGTCGTAGTGCGACAGCGCGGCGTAACCGCGGGATCATCCCCGCTCGCGCGGGGTTTACGGGGAGATATTCTCACCCGAATGTATGCACGTGGGATCATCCCCGCTCGCGCGGGGTTTACTGGCTGTCGCCTTTCAAGGCCGGCCCGATCAACGGATCATCCCCGCTCGCGCGGGGTTTACTTCTTGAACTGACAACATATTCTGGC
>ERZ772942.1010-NODE-1010-length-11834-cov-2.824094_pt1 | contig 11834 bp, 9 predicted proteins | sample MGYA00511135_ERZ772942 | MGnify/ENA primary metagenome ERZ772942 (study PRJEB29015, sample SAMEA2738099) | human oral metagenome | biome: human oral; feature: human-associated habitat; material: saliva | place: China | collected 2265 ... | reverse complement strand
AAAAAGTACAAATGTAAAAATTGAAACTATACAAAATTTTACAAATCCGGATCAAAATGTCCACTCAATTATACAATTAGACATGTCAATGACAACAAATCCATTCATTGTAAAAATTAATCGTAATGAAGAAAGAAACGGACAAAAAATTGAGAGTATGTTGTATATCACAGATGACACTGTTTATGTAGAAGACGTTAAGAATAAAACTTGGAAGAGGGCTACTAGCGAAAAGTTTAGAGAAGGATATAATGGTAAAAGAAAACTTGCAAATTTTGAAATTGTAACGGAATTTTTACATGCTATTCAAAATAAGATGAAGGTATCAGAAAATGACCTAAATTATGAAGTTACTTACTCCGGAAGCGAGAATTCTGTTAATAAAGTCTTTTCGAAAATTCTGGACTCGGTTCAAACAGGAACTGAAGAATTAAGAAAGAAATTATTGGTAGAAAAAGTTGAAGTAAAATATATAATTGATAAAAAGACCTTTTTGCCGATAGAATGTGAAATAAAAGCTAAATTTGCATATTTTAAAGATGGACAGAGAGTTATTTCCGTATCTTTAGATGAAGAATTTACAGCAAAGTTTTCTGAAATTAATGAAGTTAAAGAAATAATAATACCTGAAGAAGCAAAAAATGGGAAATTAATAGAAGCGGATTTATCCTATAAGTAACAATAGGTCAATTTTAAAGGGAGTTGAAAGTTAATGTATATTTTAGAGGGAATTGTAAAAGCCATAGCTTTAGTTGTTTTAGTAGTTATTTTGATTCTTTTGGCAAAAAAACCTACAGTTGAAAATAAATTTACAATGAGAAAATATATAAAATGGATTTTTACAATAGAAATTGTTTTGATTATTTACATAACAATAACGCGTTTGTATTTTGAATACAGTTTTCTTTCATATACATTTGTTATCGGAATAATTATATCAGTAACTACAGCCTATCGATTTATGGTTTATATTAGAGAGATGGCTTGGATATGGTTTTTTAAAAAATATGGAGATTATAGTGAAGGGGAAGCTCCATTATACTACTTTAAGTATCATCTTTACAGTCTGCTTTTTGGAGAAAGAGGAGGTCATTATCTTATTTTTGGCTTTGTTGAAATGATATTTATACTATTTCCAATGGTCATACTTTCTAATTTATTGGCCTTTCTAATATCAAATTTGATTTTAGGAAACGGCTGGAGTATTGTAATATAAATAGGAAAATGATGTATAAAAAAGTAGATATGAAAAAATATCTGCTTTTTTTTGTGATAATTCTATGTTCGATGTATCTACGATACATTTACTTTTGCTAAAGCAAAAGTATGAGATCTCCAGGGCAATTGTATCTAACGATACAATTACCCCGTCAGACCTACTTTTGTTTGTTTAGAGTAAACAAACAAAGTTAGGGCTAGATTCTTTCCACTCAGCTTCGCTTCGTTACAGTCGAGATGACGTATAAGGGAAAAATCTTCGTTTTATGGCTGGACGTTAAAAGTAGATAAACCTCAAAATATCCTTGTCAATATAATAGAAAAAAACAAAAAATCATATAATTATATTTAAAATTTGTATAGAAAACAAACTAATTCACGTCATAATACTATGCAAAGAAATATCCCCTAACACGTCATCTCGACCGTAGTGTAGCAAAGCGGAACGTAGTGGAGAGATCTCATACTATTATTTGTTTACAAATAATAGTGAGTCCTGCAAAGGACTAAAAAATAGTTTGATAAAATTACTATGCAAATCTAAAGCTCCCTTATTATGAAAAAATCCACAAAATGTATCTACCATACATTTACATTTGATCGTATGTTCTACAAAGGGCTTGTATAAAATTATAGTTAAGTAAATAAGAACCCCACCCTTCCACGATGCTTTGCATCGGGTGGGTACCCGGGAACCTTGTTGCTTCGCAATAAAAAAAGGAGTCCAAACTCCTTTTTTATTTACTATTTTATATCTTGTTTTTGGAAAAACAAGATACTTAAAACTGAACAAACTATAATCCAAACAAACATTGCAATAATAAAAATCGTAGTACTTTTTTGTGTTGCGCCTCCACCTGTTATATTTGAGATGAAAAAAGGAAAAAGTCTTGATAAGTTGCCTGATTTAAAAAATATCGTTTCAAGTAGGCTAACAATTACATTTAAAACTAAACTTACAATTATTGAAATCGCAATAGCAGCTCCTGAACTCTTTACCATAAAGCTGATTAGAGTGAAGATTGAAGCAAATGCACAAAGTGCAAGAATTGCAATAGCTGTCAATTTTATAATTTCTACTAAATCATCTGATTTTATTGAAGTTTTTGTAAATAAAATCACGGCAATCAGACCTGAAAGTACTGAAAGAATCATAAAGGCTATTGCTAAAATAAAATTCCAAATTAATTTTGAAAGTACTATTTCAGGTCTCTTAATTCCTTTGGATGCAACATTTTTAATCGTTCCTGTTTTAAAATCACTTCCGATAAATATACATACAATTATCAAAAATATAAAAGTTGTAGGATTTGTTATTATTCTATATTGAGAAAAAGAGAAAGCTTTTTGCCCTAGTTTTGACGAAAGAGCTGACGCTGAAAATATACTAAAGCAAGTCAAAGCCATTGTGATTAATGTACAAATCCACCAAAATTTTGATTTTTGCAGTTTAAAACCATCATATTTAAAAACTCTATTCATGTTTGCCTCCTATAAGTTCCATAAAATAGTCTTCCAAATCAACATTCTTAAAGCCATAAGCAGTTGGAATTACTCCTTTTGAAGTTATTTGTTTAAGAATTTCGTCGGAATTTTCTTCTTTAGAGATTATAAACTTAAGTTTTTCGCCATCAAATGTAAAATCTACATTATTTTCTTTAAAAAATTCTTCTGTATTTTGAACATCTGCCTCTTTAACTTTTATCTCAAAACCGTCCTCAGTTTTTTCATCAAGCTCTTTAGCAGTAAATTCTTTAATGAGTCTACCTTTATCTATAACTCCATATCTTGTCGCCAATTTATGAAGTTCTCCTAAAATATGGCTTGAAATTAAAACAGTAATATCTTTTTCTCTATTTAATTTTAAAATTAAGTTTCTAATATCTCTAATTCCTTCCGGATCCAGTCCGTTTGTAGGTTCATCAAGTACTAAAAATTCAGGATTTCCTACAAGTGCAAGAGCTATCGAAAGTCTTTGTTTCATACCAAGTGAAAAATCTTTCGCTTTCTTTTTCATTGAAAAATCCAATCCTACAGTTTCAAGTAAATTATTAATTTCTCCTTCACTAAGTTTAATTCCAACAACTTTGGATTGAGCAATTATATTATCCTTTGCAGTCATCTTTGGAAATATTGCAGGATTTTCTACAATACATCCAATTTTATCTCTTCCTTCAAATAAATTACTTGAACCGAAAAGTTCAATTTCTCCACTTCTTTTTTCACAAAGACCGAGTAAAATTCTTATTAAAGTAGTCTTACCGGCACCGTTTCTTCCGATAAATCCGTAAATATCTCCACGTTTGATATTCATATCAACATTATCTACGGCTCTTGTTTGACCGAAAATTTTAGTAAGATCTCTTATTTTTAAAATATCATCCATAAAAACCTCCTTATAAAGTTCTTGAACTATATTTTAACACAAAACAGTATCTATATCAATATTATTGTGAAGCAATAAGGTTAATCTTGTTCATGCAGTGTAGAGCACTCAGGAAGGGCGAGATTTTATTTATTAAATGCTGTACTTCTACTATTTTCTAAAAGTTTTGAACTCATTCCTATAAACCAAGTTAGTACCATTGGAATTACCCAACCAAGACTTAAGCTATAAAAAGGAAGACTTGAAACTAATTTAGTAACAAAAGGTAAAGTTAAATTTACACTTTGTAATGATTCTACAACAGCTATAAAAGTTACGGTATAACAAACTAATCTATAAGTAAATTTATTATATCCGAAATATTTTTCTGTAAGTCCAAGTAGTATTAAAACTATTGAAACAGGATAGATTGCAACTAAAACAGGAACTGAAACTTTTAATATTGTGTTAAGTCCGAAGTTCGCAACTAAAAATGATAAAAATGTCCAAAATACTATCCATTTATTATAAGATACTTTTTCTTTTGTCAAATTTTCAAAGAATTTACTTATACTTGTTATAAGTCCTATACAAGTTGTTAGACAAGCAAGAGTAAATATACTCGCAAGTAAAACTATTCCGAATTTTCCGAATACATATTGTGAAACTGTTGTTAATATTTCAGCACCATTTTTGGCAGTTTCAGTTAAACCTGAAGTTGTCATTCCTATGTAAGCAAGCATTGCATAGATTACAAAAAGGAAAGAACCTGCGACTAAACCAACTTTTACAGTATAACCTATAACTTTTTCTTCATTTTCAACTTGGAAAGATTTTATTGCAAGTGAAATTACAAGACCGAAGTTTAAAGCTGCTATTGTATCCATTGTATTATATCCTTCTAAGAATCCTTTAACAGTTGAAGAAGTCGCATAATCTCCAATAGGACTTGTTACAGCATTAGGATTTTTAAATAAAACTCCAACAAACATTACTGTTATAAGAAGTAAAAGAGCAGGAGTCAAAAATTTTCCCATTCTTGAAACTAATTTATTTGGCTTTAAACAAACTAAATAAGCTACTAAAAAGAATACAAAAGTGTAAACAAGTCTTGACACATTTACTGATACATTTTCTGGTAAAAATGGAGCAACTGCCATTTCAAAAGGAAGGCTTCCTGCTCTTGGGATTCCAAGTCCAGGTCCTATTGCCATATATATCATAGTAGTAAATATAATTGCAAAATATTTATCCACTTTACTTGCCAGATTTGAAAGACCTTTAGTCTTTGTAACACAAACAACACCTAATATTGGAAATACAACTGCTGTTACTCCAAAGGCTAATAAACTTTGAAAACTTGCAGAACCTGCTTGTTTTCCTAATAGAGGAGGGAATATTAAATTTCCTGCTCCAAAAAATAAACCGAATAGCATTATTGCCACACTAAAAAATTGTTCTCTTGATAAATTGTTTTTCATAAAAACCTCCTAAAATTTAATCTTGGACATTTTGTTTAAATAATCTCATTATATAAAGGGTGGTAAATTATTTCGCAATAAGAATCCCACCCTTCCACGATGCTTCGCATCGGGTGGGTACTCGGGAACCTTGTTGTTTCACAATAAAAAAAGTCCTTTGTTCTATTTAGAACAAAGGACGAAATAACTTCCGCGGTACCACCTTAATTTTTCAAAAAATGAAACACTCAAACATCTAACAATGTCGGGTTTTTGTAACGCAAACCACTGCGGGATTCCTTACTCATTTCACGAATCCTTTGTAAAAGATGATTTTCAAAAATTTTCCGTATTAGTTCACACCAACCACTAACTCTCTTAAACTTTCAATTTTCTACTCTTTCTTTCAAATTTAAAATTTATTTTCACTATTTTATCATCTAAAAAAATATTTGTCAATATATTTTTTCGGTTTTTTTAATAAAATCAGGAAAATTTTATATCATTAATTTACCTGTTTTTTCATTAAGCGAAAAAATATGAATATTTGTTGATTTTATTTATAATAAATGTTAGAATAAAAATTACAAAATGGTTTAAGGAGGTTTAAATGAAAAAGAGAGATATTAATTTACAAAATTTACAAATTTTTTCTGATTTATCAACTGAAGAAATAGATGTTTTTAAAGATGAATTAAATATAATGAGATACAAAAAAAATACATTTTTATTTAAACCCGGAGATAAAGCCGATACAATGTATATTATAGCAAGTGGAAAAATAAAAGTTTTTACGATAAGCAGTTCCGGAATTGAACAAATGCTATATATCTATCAAAAAGATGATTTTATCGGCGGACTTAATCTTATAAAAAAGACAGCTTATATCTACTATGGACAAGCCATTGAAGACACTTTGGTCATTTCTCTTTCCAGAGAATGTTTTGATAAAATTATAAATAAATATCCAAAAGTTACAATAAAAATTTTGGAAGAATCCTTTTTAAGAATTCGTCATGCAGAAGATTTAGTAACAAGACTTATAGAAAACAGTGCAGATGTAAAAGTCGCATCACTTCTTTTAAGTTTGGCTAGAAACTTCGGTATAAAAAAAGCCGACGGAATTTTGTTAGAATTAAATATAAGCCGTGAAAATATGGGATCCTTTGCAGGGCTTACAAGAGAAACCGTAACCCGAAAACTTGCGGAACTAAATTCAAAAGGAATAATAGAATTGATTGAAACGAAAAAAATACTAATAAAAGATGTTGACTACTTAAAAGATATTATAGTACAGAGATAATGGAAATTATCTCTTTTTTGTTGTAAAAAGGATAATAGTATTTCTGAAAGAAATAAAAAAATAAAATTTCTAAATGTATCTACGATACATTTACTTATTCTTGTAAACAAGAATAAGTATGAGATCTCTCCACTTCATTCGTTTCACTCATTTCGGTCGAGATGACGTATAAGAGAATAGTCTTCGTTTAATAGCTAGACGTTAAAAGTAAATAAGCATTAAATATTATTTTAAAAAATGAATTTAAAATTGCATAAAAAATAAAATAATTTACGTCAAAGTACTTTGCATAGAAAATCCCCCAACACGTCATCTTGAGCGAAGTGAAACGAAGTCGAAAGATCTCAACTATTGCTTGCTAGCAAGCAATAGTATTTCTGATAGAAATATTATTTTATTTAGTTTATAATTATTGTCCTAATTATTTTAGTTATTTTTCTATTTTTAACAAAGGATAATAGTATAATTACTTGAAATTAAATTATTAGTGTGTTATTATCAATTTAGTAGGAAGTTATTTTATTATAAAAATTCAAAAGTTACTTTAAAAATATTTTAGTGGGGAATGTTATGATAGAAGTAAAAGAATTAACTAAGGATTATCACATCAGAAAGGGATTATTTAAACCTTTTAATATTGTGAATGCAGTAAAAGGAGTTTCCTTTTCTATTAATCAAGGAGAAAAAATAGGACTTATTGGGTTAAATGGTGCAGGAAAGAGTACATTAATGAAAATGATGTCTGGAGTATTAAAGCCTACAAGTGGAAGTGTAAGGGTTAATGGGTTTGTACCATATAAAAGAGAGAATAGCTTTTTGAAAAGTATCGGAGTTGTTATGGGGCAAAAATCAATTTTGCTTTATGATATACCTGTTAAAGATTCTTTAAAATATTATAAGGAAGTTTATGGTATTGACGATAAAACTTTTAAAGAAAGACTTAGTTATTATGATGAAATTTTAAATTTAAAGGAATTATACGAAACTCCTGTTCGTAAATTATCATTTGGACAAAGAATGAGATGTGAACTTTGTGCTTCTCTATTACATAATCCCAAAGTTATATTTTTGGATGAACCTACAATTGGTCTTGATATAGTTGTTAAGAATGAAATACTATCATTTTTAGATTATCTTAATAAAAATTCAAATACTACAATTTGTTTAACAACACATAATATTGATGAAATAGAAAAATTATGCAGTAGGCTAATAATTGTGGATAATGGTCAAATAGTATTTGACGGAGATAAAAGATTATTTAATAATGTTAAATCTGATAAAATTATTAGATTTAAAAATGAGAATAATATTTCAATAGATTATTTGGAAAGTATTTCAAAAAAAGTGATTGATGGAGATGAGATTGAGCTTGTTGTTCTTGCAGATAGAGTAAATGAAATTGTATCATTTTTGGTTAAAAACTCAGTTTCAGATATAAATATTTCTGATGAGTCTTTAGAAGATTTGTTGATTAAATTTTACGGGGAGAATAACAGATGAGAAAATTAATTTTAATTTCACTTAAAAACTCTCTAAAATTAGTTACTATATATCCAATTCATACTGTTATGACTTTTATATATGCTCTACTTAATATTGTTTTAAATTTAGTCTTTTGGTTGGTTTTAAGCAGTAACTTTGGAGAAATAGGTCTTTATGGAATAAAAGAAATTATGGTTTTAAATATGTTTGCTTTACTTGCAGATTCATTAGGTGGATTTTTCTTTGGGTATAGAGATTTACCATATTGTATAAATGATGGAAGTTATGATAAATATCTTATACTTCCAAGAAGAGATATTTTCTTATTTTTAATTGAAAATATACCGATAGTCTATATGATTCAACAATTTTTAATGTTTATTATTGGTTTTTTTGTTATAATTTTTGCTTATGAAATAAGTTTTAGCATATTTAATTTTTTAATGGCCATTATTTTTTTAGCCATTGGAGTTTTGATACTTAATTTATTTTATGGAAGTCTTACAATGTTATCTTTCTTAATTGATAGATTTGAGGGATTTCGTGAGTTAATTTTCAGTTTAAATATTACAAAAAATTATCCTTTGACAATTTTTCCAAAATTTGTTCAAATAATTTTAACTTATGTTATACCAATGTCTCTAATTTCTTATTATCCTACAATGTGTTTCTTTGGAAGGACAGATAATTTTAAATTTTTGGTTTTTGAACTTGTTATTTTACTAGTTTTCGCTTTGTTATACGAATTTATACATAAGAAAGCTATACTAAAATATACATCAAATGGAGGCTAAAATGAAAAAATATTTGGTTTTGATAAGTTTAGAATTAAAGAAGATGAAAGAATATTTTTTAAATGTAATTATGATGATTTCAACGCTTCCTGTTCAAATAATGATTTATATTTTTATGATTTATTGGCTAAATGAATATCAAAAATTGGGAGAATTTAAGTTTTCGTTTTTTATAATGTATTACATTTCAATTTTGATTTTAAAATCAATAATGATGCCTGCCGGAACAGTATGTTATTATGTGTATGAAGATATAAGAAGTGGTGATTTGGATAGATACTTATTACTTCCCATTTCATATATTAAGAAAAAATATTTTGAGAATTTTGCAAATTTTATTATTTCATTTCCACTTGGATTTTTAATAATAATAATAGCAAATTTATTCTTGCAAACAGGTGAAAAATTAATATTTTTAAACATAATTTACTTTTTTATCTCCGCATTGCTAGGATTTACAATTTTATTTTTCATATTTGAAATAGTTGGAATTCTATCCTTTTGGTTTGAGAATACTTTAAGTCTTAGGGATATAGTATGGATAGTAATACAGATTTTTAGTGGTGAGATGATTCCGTTATTTTTATTAACTGAAAGATTTCAATTTTTAAATTATTTACCAATAAGTTACATATATTATTATCCGGTAATGATTTTACAAGGAAAGTCTGGAGATATTTTATATGTATTTTTAATGCAAATTATTTGGATAGCAGTTTTATTTAGCATTGCAAATTTTGCTTTCAAGATTGGAGTAAATAAATATGAATCTCAGGGTGGTTAAATTTTTTAATATTCCTAAGCTGATTATAAAGAGTCAATGAAAAAAATCATTTGATTAAAATAATAAATAATTTTGTAAAGTAAAATATTTCACGTCATAATACTATGTGAATAAAGGCTACCAAAATGTCATCTTGAGCGGAACGTAGCATAGCGAAGTGCAGTCAATCTAGCCCTAACTTTGTTTACTTGTAAACAAAAGTAGGTCTGACGGGCTAATTGTATCGTTAGATAAAATTAGCCTGAAGATCTCAACTATTGCTTGTTCACAAGCAATAGTATTTCTGAAAGAAATCCTAATAAATTATTTTTATGTATCTACGATACATTTACTTTTGCTAAAGCAAAAGTATGAGATCTCTCCATTGCACTCAGCTTCGCTTCGTTACAGTCGAGATGACGTATAAGGAAAGTACCTTCGCTTAATAGCTAGACGTTAAAAGTAAATAAACTTTCGAAAAATAATAAGTAATTTTATAACGTAAAATAATTCACGTCATATAAGTTAGAAAAGGAAAGCCCACAACACGTCATTTCGACTGAAGCGCTAGCGAAATGGAGAAATCTCATAAAGCCCTGTGATTCTTAAAACAACTTTTATAGTCTATTTTGCTTGGATAAAAATTAGGGAAATTCAATATTATTATGTATCTACGATACATTCACTTATTCTTGTTTACAAGAATAAGTATGAGATCTCTCCATTACACTCACCTTCGCTTCGTTACAGTCGAGATGACGTATAAGGAAAGTACCTTCGTTTAATAGCTAGACGTGAAAGGTAAATAAGCTAATGAAAACGAAAAATAATTTTATAAAATTACAATATCTTTAATACGAAAAAATATTGAATCTACTCAATTATTATGATATACTGACATTGATTATATTAGTATAAAAGGAGAAAAATAATGAGTTTTTTTAAAAAAGTTATTAACGGATTATTTAATGATTCAAAGGAAAAGAAAGAAGAGTATTCTAATGACGAGTATTCTCCTACTTTGATTAAAGAAGCACATCTTACTTATTGGGAAGAATTTTCCTATATGTTGGCTTTAGCGCCTGAAAATTACAAAATTACAGAAGATATTTTTACTAATATTGAAGCTTTAGATGGAATTGAAATTAAAGAAAAAATTATGCCAAGTGAAGATTTACCAGGAAAACTTGTTATATCGTATGAAGGTACTGACTTTGAAGTAGGATTTTATGTTGGAGATTTTTATACAGATGAGATTGTAGAGTGGCAACTACAATATTTTACAGAAGAGGAAAAAGAAGAGATTTTAAAAGTAAAGAATGCCCTAAATGTTTATATGAAGTTTGAAGGCAATCCTAAAAAATGTTATCATTTACAGCTAAAACTTGTCTATGCTATGATTCCTGAAATGGTGGCTCTTTGTGATGAAAGTGCTGAGAGACTATTAAATAAAAAATGGGTTGAATTGTCTGCTAAATCAAATGTGCTTCCTGCTCCTATAAGTTTATATACTGTTCAAGCTGTTTATGATGAAAATGAAGTTTGGCTACATACACATGGATTGTGTAGATGTAATTTGCATGAAATTGAAATTTTAGGTTCAAATAAGGACGACTCCGGAACACATTATGACTTAATTTCAAGTTATGCTTGTAGATTGTTAGATGAAAACAATCCTGTTGAAGAGGATGATGGAAATGAAATTGGTGAAGAAACTATAAATATGGGAGTTTTTTATAATGGAGAACCAATAGTTGCTACGTCAAAAAAATGGATAAATGCTTTGAAATATTATCCTAAGGATATTCTTGGAGGTATTGAAGATAGAGAAGACTCTCATAACTCCAAAACAAATATACTTTTCCTTTATGGAAGCGAAGAAGAGTTTAATAAAAATTATTTAAGAAAGCCTTCAGAGTTTACAAAAAAACTGGAGAATAATCCTCTGTATTATATAAGTACTGAAGAAACTGCTAGAATGAGTTCTTTGGCGAGAGAAAGATTTTCTTATGTTGAAAGAATGCTTAAGGAAAAACAAAACGGCAAAGATATTGGCATTATTATTAAGTTAGGTCTTGAAACAATAGATGAAGATGGTAATTTGGATAGTGAAAATCGTGAACATATTTGGTTTGAGGCTCTTTCTATGGAAGGAGATAGTTTTAAGGCAAGATTGACTCAAGAGCCTTATAACATTCCTAATTTACACGAAGGCGATGAGGGGATATATTCTATAGATTATGTGAGTGATTGGATGATTCATACTGAAAATGGTGTAATAAGTCCAGAGACAGTATATTTATTAGATTTATAAGGAGAATAATATTTAAAATAGTGAAAAAATCAACGAAAATTCGTTGATTTTTTTTGTGGATAAATACGTAATTTAAGTAATTTTATGTATCTACGATACATTTACTTATTCTTGTAAACAAGAATAAGTATG
>ERZ772942.1007-NODE-1007-length-11848-cov-7.914441_pt1 | contig 11848 bp, 10 predicted proteins | sample MGYA00511135_ERZ772942 | MGnify/ENA primary metagenome ERZ772942 (study PRJEB29015, sample SAMEA2738099) | human oral metagenome | biome: human oral; feature: human-associated habitat; material: saliva | place: China | collected 2265 ... | reverse complement strand
GATTCAGTTGGAATATCAGGCAACCGATCAAAAACATATCAAAACAGAAAAATGGTATCGGGTTGATCACGAGGTTTTAGGTCAATTGGTCATTCCCAATCGGGCGAAAAAAAAGCAAGCTTTGCGATCGCTTTTACAAAATCAGACCAGTTTGCAACGTCTAGCAGATTTGAAAGAAACGTTTTCACGAGAGGTTATTCACTATTTTATAGAACAAGACGTTTTGCAAGTCATTGAAAAAGAGGTGAGTCGCTCTGAAACTTATTTTGAGAATGTTTCAGCGACGTCTGCATTGGTGTTAAATGAAGAGCAAAAAGTGGCTGTTCAAGCTATTACTCAGCAAATCGGGCACACAGGGAAGCCATTTCTACTAGAAGGAGTAACAGGGAGTGGCAAAACGGAAGTGTATTTGCAGGTTATTCAAGAAGCACTCAGCCGTGGTAAAACAGCTATTATGTTAGTTCCTGAAATCTCTTTGACACCGCAAGTTACTAATCGCTTTATTTCTCGGTTTGGTGAAAAAGTTGCTATTCTTCATTCGGGACTTTCTAACGGTGAGAAATATGATGAATGGCGCAAGGTTGAGCGAGGAGAAGCACAAGTTGTTGTTGGTGCGCGTTCTGCTATTTTTGCTCCATTAAAAAACATTGGCGCTATTATCATTGATGAGGAACATGAGGCGAGCTACAAACAAGACTCTAATCCGCGCTATCATGCACGAGATGTTGCCTTACTACGTGCAAAGTACAATCAAGCCGTTCTGGTACTAGGGTCGGCGACGCCGAGTTTAGAAAGCAGAGCGCGGGCTGGCAAAGGTGTGTATCACTTTTTGCAACTGACCAAGCGAGCAAATCCGCAAGCTCAGATTCCTGAAGTAGAAATTGTGGATTTTCGTGATTATATTGGGCAAAATGAAGCTAGTAATTTCACGCCTGTTTTGTTAGAAGCCATTCAAGATAAGCTAGATAGAAAAGAGCAGGTTGTCCTAATGTTGAATCGACGGGGCTATTCTAGTTTTGTCATGTGTCGTGAATGCGGGACAGTTGATACCTGTCCAAACTGCGATATTTCTCTGACGCTGCATATGGATACTAAGACTATGAACTGTCATTATTGTGGTTTTTCTAAGGAAATTCCCCATGTCTGTCCAAATTGTCAGAGTCGCAGCATTCGTTATTACGGGACAGGGACTCAAAAGGCCTATGATGAGCTAGCAGAACTCTTTCCAGAGGCACGCATTCTACGCATGGATGTGGATACAACTCGCAAAAAGGGTAGTCACCAAGCCTTACTTGAGAAGTTTGGAAAAGGGGAAGCGGATATTTTACTTGGCACCCAGATGATTGCCAAGGGCTTGGATTTTCCAAATGTAACCTTGGTTGGTGTTCTCAATGCAGATACAGCCTTGAATCTGCCTGATTTCCGTTCTTCTGAGAGAACTTTCCAACTCTTGACCCAGGTAGCCGGTCGTGCCGGTCGCGCTGAAAAGGCAGGTCAGGTCTTGATTCAGTCCTATAATCCTAATCATTATGCCATTCGTTTTGCCAAGGAACAGGACTACGAAGGTTTCTATGCCTATGAAATGGGCATCAGACGTCAGTTGGGTTACCCACCTTATTATTTCACTATTGGGATTACCTTATCTCATAAGAAAGAAGAAGAGGTTCTTAGAAGAGCTTATGAGGTCATGGAAATTTTGCGGTCAGGTTTGTCGGATGCTAGTATCATCCTTGGTCCAACGCCTAAACCTATCGCTCGCACGCATAACCTCTATCATTATCAGATTTTAATCAAATACCGTTTAGAAGATGAGTTGGCTTCGACTCTTAATCAGGTCTTAGCCCTAACTCAAGAACGTGAAAATAGTGAGCTTCGTCTCAGTATTGATCACGAACCGCAGCAATTTTTGTAAAAAGGAGAAAAGATGACAAAACTAATCTTTATGGGAACTCCCGATTTTTCAGCGACCGTTTTGAAGGGACTTTTGTCAGATGATTGCTATGAAATCGTGGCCGTCGTGACGCAGCCAGATCGCGCGGTCGGTCGTAAAAAAGTCATCCAAGAAACCCCAGTGAAACAAGCAGCTAAAGAAGCAGGGCTTCCTATCTACCAACCCGAAAAATTATCAGGTAGTCCAGAAATGGAAGCTATCATGAATTTGGGAGCTGATGGGATTGTGACTGCAGCTTTTGGACAATTCCTCCCAAGTAAACTTCTTGATAGCATGGATTTTGCAGTCAATGTGCATGCTTCGCTCCTTCCTAAACACCGTGGTGGAGCTCCCATTCATTATGCCTTGATTCAAGGAGATAAGGAAGCAGGTGTTACCATTATGGAAATGGTCAAGGAAATGGATGCAGGAGATATGATTTCTCGTCGTAGTATTCCGATTACCGATGAGGACAATGTCGGAACATTGTTTGAAAAATTGGCGATTGTTGGTCGTGATCTGCTTTTGGATACTCTTCCGGCTTATATAGCTGGTGAAATTCAGCCAGAACCACAAGATCCAAACCAGGTTACATTTTCTCCAAATATCAAACCTGAGGAAGAAAAGTTGGACTGGAATAAGACTAACCGTCAACTCTTCAACCAAATCAGAGGGATGAATCCGTGGCCTGTTGCTCATACTTTCCTCAAGGGAGATCGTTTTAAAATTTATGAAGCCCTGCCAGTAGAAGGTCAAGGGACTCCAGGTGAAATTCTCTCCATCGGAAAGAAAGAACTGATTGTCGCAACAGCAGAAGGAGCTCTATCACTCAAACAAGTTCAACCAGCAGGGAAACCTAAGATGGACATTGCTTCCTTCCTCAACGGTGTGGGACGAACTTTGGCAGTAGGAGAACGATTTGGTGACTAAAGTAGAAACGGCTAGAAGTTTAGCCTTAGAGGTGCTAGATGACGTTCTTGTCAATCAAGCATACTCCAATATCGCCTTAAATAAACACCTCAAGGGAAGTCAACTGTCAGCGGCAGACAAAGGTTTGGTGACAGAGCTGGTCTATGGAACTGTAGCTCGAAAACTCACACTAGAGTGGTACATTTCTCACTTTATCGAGGATAGAGACAAGCTAGACAGCTGGCTCTATGTTTTGCTTCTCATGAGCGTCTATCAACTTCAATACTTGGATAAGCTTCCTGATCATGCAGTGGTCCATGAAGCGGTAGAAATTGCAAAATCTCGTAAGAAAGGCAGTGAAAAACTAGTCAATGCTGTTTTGCGCCGTATTTTGCGAGAAGGTTTGCCAGATATTGCCAATATCAAGCGTAAAAACAAGCGTGATTCTATCGCCTACTCTTTGCCAGTTTGGTTGATTTCTAAGCTCAAGGAAGAGTATGGCGAAGAGAGAGCGCAAGCGATTTTTGAAAGTCTTTTGCAACGCAATAAAGCTAGTATCCGTGTGACAGATTTGGGTCGAAAAGATGAAATCAAAGCTCTGCTTGTTGCAAGTGATTCGCTCTTGGCACCCACTGGTCTAGTCAAGGAGCAGGGGCATTTTGCTAGTCATGACTTATTTGCTGAAGGGGCTATTACCATTCAGGATGAGTCTAGTCAGTTGGTTGCGCCAACATTGGATTTGCGAGGAGATGAACAGGTTTTAGATGCTTGTGCGGCTCCAGGTGGCAAGACAGTCCATATGGCGTCTTATCTAACGACAGGTCAGGTAACAGCTCTGGATCTCTACGATCATAAACTCACTTTGATAAAAGAAAATGCGGAGCGTTTAGGTGTAGCGAACCGTGTTCAAACGCAAAAACTGGATGCACGAAAAGTGCATGAGTTTTTTGGCAAGGATCAATTTGACAAGATTTTGGTCGATGCGCCTTGTTCTGGTATTGGACTCTTACGTCGAAAACCAGATATCAAATACAATAAAGACACTGCTGATTTCGCGTCATTACAGGAAATTCAGTTGGAAATATTAGGTAGTGTTTGTCAAACACTACGTAAAGGTGGTATAATAACTTATAGTACCTGTACTATTGTCTCTGAAGAGAACTTTCAAGTTGTTCAAGCATTTTTAGAAAGTCATCCAGAGTTCGAGCAGGTTAAACTAGAACACGAATGTAAGGATATCCTGAAAGATGGCTGCATCCTCATTACTCCAGAATTGTATGGAAGTGATGGATTCTTTATCAGCCAATTTCGCAAGATATCCGATTAGGGAGGAACTGACACAATGGAGATTTCATTATTAACAGATGTTGGTCAGAAACGTACAAATAATCAAGACTATGTTAATCTTTTTGTCAACCGTGCCGGTCGTACATTGATTATCTTAGCAGACGGGATGGGAGGACACCGAGCTGGTAATATTGCTAGTGAGATGGCAGTAACAGATTTGGGTGTAGCCTGGGTTGATACTCATATCGATACCGTAAATGAAGTTCGTGAATGGTTTGCAGAACATCTAGAAATCGAAAATCAAAAAATTTATCAAATGGGGCGAGATGATGCTTACAAGGGAATGGGAACAACTTTAGAAGCCCTTGCAATTATTGATAATCAAGCTATTTATGCCCACATTGGAGATTCTCGTATCGGCTTGATTCGTGGTGAAGAATACCATCAATTAACGAGTGATCATTCTTTGGTGAATGAATTGCTTAAGGCAGGTCAATTAACACCTGAAGAAGCTGAAGCTCATCCACAAAAGAATATCATTACCCAGTCTATCGGGCAAAAAGATGAGATTCAACCAGATTTAGGAATCGTAAGCTTGGAGCCGGGTGATTATCTTGTTATGAATAGTGATGGTCTAACTAACATGATTTCAGGTTGCGAAATCTATGACATCGTGACAAGTGATATCTCACTTGACGACAAGGCGGCAACTTTAGTGCGTTTTGCAAACAATGCCGGAGGACTTGATAACATTACTGTTGCTTTGATTGCGATTGAGGAGGAATCAGAATGATCCAGATCGGCAAGATATTTGCCGGACGATATCGGATTATCAAACAAATTGGCCGCGGAGGGATGGCAGATGTCTACCTGGCCAAAGATTTGATTCTGGATGGGGAAGAAGTTGCTGTAAAGGTTTTAAGAACCAACTACCAGACTGACCCAATCGCTGTTGCGCGTTTTCAGCGTGAAGCTCGTGCGATGGCAGATCTAGATCATCCTCATATCGTTCGAATTACAGATATCGGTGAAGAAGATGGTCAACAGTACTTAGCTATGGAATATGTAGCTGGTCTTGACCTCAAACGCTATATCAAAGAACACTATCCTCTATCAAACGAGGAAGCAGTTCGTATCATGGGACAGATTCTCTTGGCTATGCGTTTGGCGCATGCAAAGGGGATTGTTCACCGTGATTTGAAACCTCAAAATATTCTCTTGACTCCTGATGGTACTGCGAAAGTTACAGACTTTGGGATTGCAGTAGCCTTCGCAGAAACCAGTTTGACACAGACCAACTCTATGTTGGGTTCTGTCCACTATCTATCACCTGAGCAGGCGCGTGGTTCTAAGGCAACTATTCAGAGTGATATTTATGCGATGGGAATTATTTTCTTTGAAATGTTGACCGGTCATATTCCATATGATGGAGATAGTGCTGTTACGATTGCACTTCAGCATTTCCAAAAACCACTTCCTTCAGTCATCGCAGAAAATCCATCGGTGCCACAATCATTGGAAAATGTGGTCATTAAAGCGACAGCTAAAAAATTAACAGACCGTTATCAAACAGTTTCTGAGATGTATGTTGACTTGTTGAGTAGTCTTTCATACAATCGTCGCAATGAACCAAAGCTAGTATTTGACGATACAAGTAAGGTTGATACAAAAACCTTACCAAAGATGTCCCAATCTACTCTGACTGCGATTCCTAAAGTTCAACCGAAGGAAGAAAATCCTCAGACTAAAAAGCCAAATAAAAAGGTAGCAAGTAAAGAAACTGCTCCAAAACCAGTCAAGAAACGCCGTTTCAAAGCAAGATATTTGGTACTTTTGGCCAGCTTTATACTTGTTTTGGCTTCCCTTTTCTGGATTGTATCGAAAACACCAGCTACTGTTGAAATTCCAAAAGTTGCAGGTCAAACTGTAGCTGAAGCTAAGGAAAACCTGAAAAAAGCGAATTTTGAGATTGGTGAGGAGAAGGCCGAAGCTAGTGATACCGTAGAGGAAGGTCGGGTTATCCGAACAGATCCAGATGCTGGCTCAGCTCGCAAAGAAGGAACTAAGGTTAATCTCATTATTTCTTCAGGTCAACAATCCTTTAAGCTTGGAAATTATGTTGGTCGTAAATCTACAGATGTCATTGCTGAGCTGAAAGGGAAAAAGGTTCCTGAAAACCTCATTAAGGTTGTAGAAGAAGAATCAAATGAAACAGAGGCAGGTCTTGTTTTGAAACAGAGTCTGTCAGAGGGGACTACTTATGATCTCAGCAAGGCAACAGAAATCGTCTTGACTGTAGCTAAGAAGGTAACCAGTGTTTCAATGCCAAGCTATATTGGTTCAAGTCTTGAGTTTACTAAGAATAACTTGATTCAGATAGTCGGTGTTAAAGAAGCCAATATTGAAGTGATAGAGGTTTCTACAGCTCTAGAAGGAACTGCCGAGGGTACAGTTGTTAACCAAAGTCCAAAACCAGGTGAAAGTGTAGATTTGAATACAACTCGTATCAAGATTTCTATCTATAAACCGAAAACAACTACAACAACAAATCCTACAACAAGCAATCCTAGTCGTGCAGAAACATCTCCACAGATTAGAGAACCACAGGCTAATCAAAACACTACAACGTCAGATTTGCATCGAGGGGATAACTAGTCAATCTTTGTCACAGTTTTTGTGACAAAGATTTTTTTTCCTTCAAATTTATGATAAAATAAAAAGGAGTTTTAAAAGGAGGAAAACATGGACGAAGTCAAACAACTGAATGCAGTGATCGATGTCATTATGCTAGCAGGAACGATACTGCTTCGTAATGGTTCTGAAATCTATCGTGTTGAAGATACCATGATTCGGATTGCTCATTCACAGGGCATTATAGATTGTAATGTTTTGGCCATGCCTGCTGCCATCTTTTTCTCCATTGAAAATACAAATATCTCTCGCATGAAGCGAGTGACCTCCTCTGCTTATAATATTGAGAAGGTGTGTGATGTCAACCAAATTTCACGGCAACTCGTATCAGGACAACTTGATTTGGAAACAGCCTTTATCCAACTAAAGGAATTAAATGCCAAGCCGTCTCCCTACACCAATGTTCAACTGACTGCTGCAGCTACCCTCAGTGCTCCCTTCTTCTCTATCATGTTCGGGGGGAATGTCTACGATGCCATTGGTGCAGGAGTAGCGACCATATTTGCTTTTACCTTTTCTCTTTACGTAGAAAAATTTATTCGTATTCCCTTTATGACAGCTTTTGCAGGTGCTCTTGTTTTTGGCTTGATTGCACAGTTTTGGGCGCGCTATTCTGGATTGCCCTCTACAGCTGATTTGGTCATTGCAGGTGCGGTCATGCCATTTGTACCTGGAATTGCCCTGACCAATGCTGTTCGAGATATTATGACCAATCACATTAACTCTGGTATGAGCAAGATGTTTGAATCCTTGCTAGTTACCCTTGCCTTAGGGGCTGGAACATCAGTCGCCCTCGTACTCATGAACTAATATGACAGTAACAACATTTTTATTGCAAGCTCTGGCAAGTTTGCTTGCCATTATTACTTTTTTAATCGTTTTAAACGTCCAACGTTCCATGCTCATCCCTGGTGGGGTTTTGGGAATGTCTATCTGGCTACTCTATCTGCTACTCAAGGAACCAACCAATGTTATTTTGGCTACCTTTATTGCTGCGGTGATTGGTTCTTGTGTCAGCCAGATTATGAGTATTCTCTACAAAACACCAGCCGTGGTTTTTGCTTTAGCCATCTTGGCTCCACTAGTTCCAGGTTACCTGTCCTATCGAACAACTTCCTTCTTCGTTACAGGTGACTACGGTCATGCCATTTCTAGTGCCATGCTAGTCATGATGTTGGCCCTTGTTATCTCCATTGGAATGGCCAGTGGAACAGTTTTGTTGAAATTGTATCATTATCTCAAAAAGAATCGAGCTAGCTAAGACTCGATTTTTTATGGCTCTTCAGTTCAGTTTGTTAGAGTATCCTAAAATGAGATAAACTTTTAAAAATGAACTTGATTTGGGGAATCAAGTCTTTTTTTGCTCATTTGACCTCAATTATGATAAAATAGAGGTGTACGAATTTTTATAATGAATGATAAAAATAGAGGTAAATATGACAATCGGTATTGATAAGATTGGTTTTGCGACCAGTCAATACGTTTTGAAATTACAAAATTTAGCAGAAACCCGAGGAATTGATTCTGAAAAATTGAGTAAAGGACTCCTTTTAAAAGAATTGAGTATTGCTCCTTTAACAGAGGATATTGTTACCTTGGCTGCTAGTGCAGGAAATTCTATCCTGACTGAAGAAGATAAGCAAGAGATTGATATGGTTATCGTAGCGACAGAGTCTGGGATTGACCAGAGTAAAGCTGCAGCAGTCTTTGTACACGGTTTGTTAGGAATCCAACCTTTTGCTCGTAGTTTTGAAATCAAGGAAGCTTGCTATGGTGCAACAGCGGCCCTTCACTATGCTAAGTTACATGTAGAAAATTCTCCTAAATCAAAAGTTTTAGTGCTGGCTAGCGATATTGCAAGATATGGTGTCGAAACTCCTGGAGAACCAACTCAAGGTGCAGGATGTGTTGCTATGTTGATTAGCCAAAATCCACGTGTGATGATTTTCAACAATGATAACGTTGCACAAACTCGTGACATCATGGACTTTTGGCGTCCAAACTATTCGACAACACCATTTGTAAATGGGGTTTACTCAACGCAACAATATCTTGATAGTTTAAAAACGACTTGGGAAGAGTATAAAAAGCGTTATAACTGTAACTTGGACGATTTTGAGGCTGTATGTTTCCACTTACCTTATCCGAAGCTAGCTCTCAAGGGTTTGAAGAAAATTCTCGACAAATCCTTGCCTCAAGAGAAGAAGGACTTGCTTCAAAAGCACTTTGATGAATCTATTATTTATAGCCAAAAAGTTGGGAACATTTATACTGGTTCACTCTTCTTAGGTCTCTTGTCTCTTCTTGAAAATTCTGATAGCCTGAAAGCTGGAGATAAGATTGCCCTCTACAGCTATGGTAGTGGTGCTGTATCTGAGTTCTTTAGTGTGGAATTAGTTGAAGGCTATGAAAAACAATTGCAGAATAATCGCTTAGAGTTGCTAGACCAACGTCAAGCATTGAGCGTAGCTGATTATGAACGAATGTTCTTTGAAGAAGCGAAATTGGATGAGTCTGGATCTGCAACGATGTCAGGTTATGAAGGGCAAGACTATGCCCTTGTTGAGATTGTAGACCACCAACGTCGCTACAGCAAGGTTGAAAAATAATGAAAAAAAATTGGAATGGATTTGCTAAAAAATCAATTCAAGAGCGTCTAGAGTTCGTTAAGTCTCAGGTGCTTACTTCTATCGAAGCCCAAGAAAGTCTTGAACAGAATGAAAATCTCAGTCTAGCAGTAGCTAACCAATTGAGTGAAAATGTGGTAGGAACCTTCTCGCTTCCATACTCAATCGTTCCAGAAGTTCTGGTAAATGGTCAAGAATACACAGTTCCCTATGTGACCGAAGAACCATCTGTAGTTGCTGCAGCTAGTTTTGCTAGTAAGATTATCAAACGTGCGGGTGGTTTTACTGCTCAGGTTCATCAACGCCAAATGATTGGTCAGGTAGCTCTTTATCAGGTTCCAGATAGGGATAAAGCTTGTCGGGCTATTCTGAGTCAAAAAGCAGAGCTACTCGAACAAGCAAACCAAGCCTATCCCTCCATTGTCAAACGGGGTGGTGGTGCTCGTGATTTAAAGGTTGAGAAAATTTCTGGTGAGACGGACTTTTTAGTAGTTTATCTCCATGTAGATACTCAGGAAGCCATGGGCGCCAATATGCTCAATACCATGCTTGAAGCTTTAAAACCTAATCTAGAGGCTATCAGTCAAGGACAAAGCTTAATGGGGATCCTATCCAACTATGCCACAGATTCGTTAGTAACAGCAACTTGTCGGATTGCCTTTCGTTATTTGAGTCGCCAGAAGGATGAAGCGCGTGAACTGTCAGGAAAAATGGTATTAGCCAGTCAGTTTGCCCAAGCAGATCCTTATCGAGCAGCCACTCATAACAAGGGTATCTTTAATGGGATTGATGCTCTCTTGATTGCTACTGGAAATGATTGGCGTGCTATTGAAGCAGGAGCACATGCCTATGCGAGTCATGATGGTTCCTATCGAGGTCTTAGTCGTTGGACTATGGATTTGGAAACAGAAGAGCTAATTGGAGAGATGACCATGCCGATGCCGGTTGCTACCAAGGGTGGATCAATTGGTCTCAATCCTCGAGTCGTGCTCAGCCATGAGTTGCTAGGTCATCCATCTGCCAAAGAATTGGCTCAAATTATCGTTTCGATTGGTCTTGCACAAAACTTTGCAGCTCTTAAAGCTCTTGTCAGCACAGGGATTCAGCATGGACACATGAAACTTCAGGCAAAATCGTTAGCGCTTTTAGCAGGTGCGACTGAGGCAGAAGTGCCTAAGTTGGTAGAAAGCTTGATTGCTGAAAAAATTTTTAATCTAGAAAAAGCACAAACTCTTTTGAAAAACTTAAGATCATAAGAAAAACTCAGACTAATCAAGTCTGAGTTTTTTTGTTTATACTCAATGAAAATAAAAGCACAAACTAGGAAGCTAGCCGCAGGTTGCTCAAAACACTGTTTTGAGGTTGTAGATGGAACTGACGTAGTCAGTATCCTACACATACGGCAAGGCGACGTTGACGCGGTTTGAAGAGATTTTCGAAGAGCATTATATTGTTATTATAACACTTTTTATCCAGTTTACGATTTGCTACAATCTTTTAATTGATTTTTCGTAACAGCTTCATAAAAATAAACTGTCGGACAAATCCGGGACAAAGGGCAACAACCATCTGAATCGCAACACTCTTGGCATACTCCATGTAAGAAATTTGCCCTCTCTTCAGCATGCGCTGACGAGCCTGGCGATAGAGTTTAAGGTAACGCAGTCCCCCACGACGCTCAAACATCCCTGCTCCAACACGAACCTTACACAAGATTTGATCCAGATTTCCAGTCTTGGCTCCTGCAGCAATCATGTTGAGCCAGAGGAGGTCATCCTCCATATAAAGGCCATCCTCATAGTTGCCTGCCTTGAGAACCATGTCCTTCTTGAACATGACAGTCATGTGGTTAAAGGCACTTCTCATCCTTTGATAAGCTACAATATCTGCATGCTGGGTTGGAACACGACGGTAAGAAACGATCTCATCAGGATTGTCAATAAACTCTGCAATATGTCCACCTAATAGGTCGAGCTTGTCCTTCTCCATTAGCTGAACCTGTTTCTCAAAACGGTCTGGAACAGCTATATCATCTGTATCCATACGAGCGATGATATCGTACTGACACTGCAAAACACCCTGTCGAAGAGCCAGACCCAAACCTTGATTCTGCTCAAGAGGATAGCGTTTCACTGGAATATCAGACTCAGCTTCAAGCTGGTCTAATACCTGATAGAGCTCAGGTGTCAAAGGCCCATCCTCAACCAGAACCAATTCGCTCGGTTTCAGGGTCTGATTTTGAACACTCTCAATAGCATCCTTTAAAAATGTCGGATTTTCCTTGATATAGACCGACATCAATACGCTGATTTTTTGCTTTTCAGACACAGTTTTTCTCCAATGTATAGATTTCCTTCCACTATTTTATCATAATTTTCAAGACTTTCCCATTTTTATCTTGAAA
>ERZ772942.996-NODE-996-length-11924-cov-2.609487_pt1 | contig 11924 bp, 4 predicted proteins | sample MGYA00511135_ERZ772942 | MGnify/ENA primary metagenome ERZ772942 (study PRJEB29015, sample SAMEA2738099) | human oral metagenome | biome: human oral; feature: human-associated habitat; material: saliva | place: China | collected 2265 ... | reverse complement strand
TGAATGTTAGCAAGAGCCATTGCAAAGATATTATTTGTACAACTCCATTTAACATCATCTACTTTACCATCTAAATTACATTGGAAGCGGAAGACAGGACGGTTCAAATTACCTACTAAGTCAAATACGTTTTTATTGATGACGTATGTTTCAACCGTACCGTTAAAGTGAATACCTTTAGCACCTGAGTTAACACTGATCACCTCAATAAAGTTATCTTCTACTTTGATTGTACGACCAGCACCAAACTTAGCTTTAGTTGCTTCTTGAATTGTAATAGGGGCAACAATCACATAGTCAGCACTAAAACGATTGTGTTTGATAGAAACATTACCCAGACCATTACTAACATTACCTGGTGCATCCATGAATACCATGTAATCCACTTTACCGCAAGAAATATCGTTGTCACTAATGTCCCAATTAGGAACTACATAGTCAGCCGTATTCTTATTGTAAATCTCAATTACACGGTGTTCTCCACGTTCGTCGTGGTTAATACCATATACACGATTACCTTTGATGACATAATTAGGATCAGGTACTTCATTACCCCATGGTTGTTCTTGCTGAGGTTTTAATTCAACACGAATACCACACTGACGATAATAGTCTTGTTTAAAATTAAGCGCACGGCCATCTGGAACATCATCATCTCGATCTAAACGGAAGTTTGAATCGAATGTAATATCGTTATTGGTAATAATACAATTCTTACCAGGAAAACCACGGTGTTCTACAGCAATACCATGGAATCGGTTATTGAATACTTGGTTATCAGTAATCACACCATCCCAACCATCATGTACGTCAAGACCTTTACGATAGTTATATTCTACTCGGTTTTTCTCAATCAAGTAGTTTGTATTTACTGTACCACTAGACATAGTGATACCGTATCCAGTACCACCATCTTTTTCATGACCATTACGATAACAATGGTTACCTTTAGCAACAAAATCTTCTTGCCATGCAGCTAAGCAACCCGCAACACGGTTATGATGAAGGATGCAGTTAGTTACCACATTACCTTTAGGAAGTCCCATCTCTTTAGGATGTAAACCTTCGCGGTGATGTTTGTACGCCATAGTACCTACTTTTTCAGCATTAACAATACCAACATCAGTAGTGTTTAAGAAAATACCCGCACGGTTACAACCACTAATCTCAACATTAGAAACTTTACAGTAGTTAGTGTGTTCTAAGTAAATACCATTCACACAACCAAAATAAGTTTGAGCTTTACGATAAAACTCACCTTTGTATTCTATTGTAATAGCTGAAATAACTTTTTTATTTACTCGTTCAAGCAAGATCATTGCATCGTTACGAGCATCTGTTAAGTTTGTATTTGGATTCCAGTCAATAGATTGTGGACGGTCTGTCCAGATTTTTACTTTTTGTCGATTCTCACCAACAATACCTAAACAGTCTGTAAACTTTTCATTGGTAATTTTAATAGGGCGATCAATCTTATACTCGCCTTCTTTAATCAGTACGTAATCGACTTTTTCATGGGCTTCTTTTAAAGCTAAGTCCATTGCGTCTGAGAAACTAACACCTTGTGTTAGATAATTGTTAACAACAATCACTTAAAATTCCTTTCAAGTATGTCTTTAATAAATGCAATATACCGAACCAAAGGATTATTGAGTAGGACTATTGCTTAATAGTTAATTATGTTTTCTTCTCGATATGTGTTTGTTTGGTTCATAGATTTTACTACATTTTCCCTATGATATACGTCTTTTATTTAATTGTATTTAAGGAATAATTTATTATGCCTGTTGAGTCTCCATTAAAATACTCTAGGGAATCCTTTGATTTAATTCGTGCGGTTCACAATAATAACTTCAGATTTAGTCCAGAATCAAGAATGGTTGGGCTTAATGAAAACACTGATAAATCAAATCAGCCTGTTACCAAACAATCTGTATTGGATGTATTTAACACCCAAGTAATCGAAAGAATAAACTATCTTGCAAAATATAGTAAACAACTCTGGAAAGTTGAAGTAGGGGATTACGGTAACGGTACTGACCCTAACGCTCACCAATTATTAGTAGGTCACTTAGGTTATAGCGATACTAATAATGAATACGGTGTCATGGCTGTTAAAGATTATCTGACATTGAATGACTTTAGAGATCAGGAAGGTGAGATTACCTACGATGATGCGGCCAATACTTTTAGAGGATCTATTTCTGATCTTAGTCGTTTAGGTAGAGTAAGGATTGTTGTTAAAAAAGGTAACACTCCCTATAGCGATAATACCTATTATGCTATATTGAATACTAGAGATGAAAATCTGATTGATTACAATACAATTAGAAATTCTATTGTTAGCTCTGGTAATTTTAATTCTATATGTAAAAGCTGGGCAAATAAAATTATTGATCGAGCTAATAATGTCAATGTTATTTACTACGAATATAAGTTACCAGACCCGCCACCACCTGCCGAAGGCGGTGTAAAATTCTTAAAGAAAGAAGCGTACTTCGAATCAGTTAGTCTAGACGGTGATGGACGCTGGGGTAAAAACTCTGTAAGTTATGGCGCTATTTTTGGTGAGGGTGATACGACTGCTTATTTCGAAATCCCAAAAGTTACTCGAAACTTAAAAGGTGTCCGAATAAATATATCTACAAGCGCTAGGTTAAGTGATTCTGGTCGTTATGGAATAACAGTGTATAATAGAAATAGTGGTGTTATTTTGGGTCACATTCATTGGACTCATGGTACTGGGAATAGGACTTTCTATTTTGATAATCCTATATCTTTATCCAGAGATAGAAGTTACGATAACTTGATCCTTATGCTGAATACCAAAGTTACTGGAGATAGGGGCGATGCCATGGGAATGGTGGCAACTATCGAAGAATTAATATTCGACGATAATATAAGAATAAGTCATGTTTCTTCAAATGCAAACGCCAGTAGAATCAATCCAGAATTAATAGGTCCTATATTCGATAGTACAGGTAACTTTCTTAAAATCACTTATAAATACACGTTAAGAGATTGTTACGCTAAACCATCAGTGATTAGATCTACTTTCTCTCGGTCTAATCAAAATGAACATCATTTTATCGAAAGAGTAGAACAGTGGAGAGATGGTGCGCGTATCGGTATAAGTCAAAACCCAACCTATACTGAAAATATAATTAGCAGAAAAATGTTACATTCAACTTCTAGATTTAATGGTAACAGACACAATACATTAATTACCATGAGACACGATGTTTCTAATCTAGATCTTAAAAATGGTGATGAATTGCGATTTATATACGGGTATGCTTATTGGCATCCGAGATGGATACATAATACGCTTGTTCCAGATAGTAATGGAGTTAATGACCTACAAATATTCGAACGCGAAAGACTAAAACTGTGGATTGATTCGGTTCTCTGTAAAGAAGAACCGATTAGTCAATAATATATTTTAATATTTAACAAGGAATGAAAAATGGCGATTAATCTCCCTAAGAAATATTCCAGAAAAACTCTTCTCCTTCTAGAAAAAAATGAAGGTGTAAATTTAGTAATGACTCCAGGAGCTACTGAAGTATCAATTCCTGATGCAGAAATTATTGATAAATCAAATCAACCCGTTACTAAACAATCCGTACTGGATATTTTTAATAAACAAGTATTAGATCGTATTAATTTGTTACCAAAATACAGTCGTGATTATTTTTTCGTAGATACTGGAGGTATGTTTGACCCACGTGATGAGAATATTCATCGTAATCTCGTGTCTATGTTAGGTAATGCTTATCTCAATAATGATTACGGATTCATGTGTATGCATGATTATGTTAAGCTTTCTGATTTTAGAGACCAAGAAGGTGAAATTACTTACGATGACTTAGCCAATACTTTCAGCAATGTAATGAAACACTTGAGTCGTTTATTTACATTATCAGTTACGGTTAAAAAAGGTAATAAAGATTTCTATAAAGAAACACGACTAGCTATTTCTCCAAATTTTGGGATACCTTCTAGTTATGCAGTTAACTATGCTGAAGTACGTAATGAAATCATTAATTCCAGAAGATTTAATGGTATTTGTTATAAATGGTATAATCAGATAATATCCATTGCTGTACAGAACGCGCTGAGTTATACTTATAAGTTACCAGATCCTCCTTTGCCCTCAAATGGCGGAGTGAGATTTTTTAAGAAAGAATCCTATTTCGAATCTGTTGACTTAGGTCATAACGGTCGAACTGGTCAAAATTCTGTAAGCTATAATGTTATTTTTGGTGAGGGTAATACTAGGGCTTATTTTAACATACCGAGAGTAACTCGTAACTTAAGAGGAGTTAGTTTAAACATTTCTACCAATCAGCGATTAAGTGATTCTGGTAGATATGGAATTACTGTATACCATAAACACTCTAACGTAATATTAGGCCATATACCTTGGACTCATGGTACTGGTAATAGAACTTTCAATTTCGAAAGACCAAGTAGTTACGACGATTTGGTACTTATTTTAAATACCAAAGTTACTGGGGATAGGGGTGATGCTATGGGTATGGTTGCTACTATTAATGATCAGGTATTTGATGACGATGTACGAATAGATCCTATTCTTCTAAATCCTAAAGTCGATATTGGTAGAATGAAATCAGAATTAGAAGGTCCTATATTTGATACTGATTCAAATAACGAAATTCTAATAATTACTTATAAGTACATTGTAAAAGATTGGCACTTTAAACCATCAGTGATAAGAACATTATTTAATAATTCTCATGACAATGACCATATTTTTGTAGAAAGAATTGAACAATGGAGGGATGGAGCACGTATCAATACAAGTTTAAATCCAACATTTAATGAAAGAGTCACTAACCATAATACAATATATTCGAATTCTAAATTTAATGGCAATAGACACAATACTCTGATTACCATGTATCATGATGTTTCTAATTTAGACATTCGAAATGGTGACGAACTTAGATTTGTATATGGTTACTATAATAGACTATATACTCCTTCACCTTGGGGTGGTGAACGTTATCCAAGTAGTAAGAAAAAAAGTGTTCTTAATTTAGAGACGTTTCAGCGTAGTAATTTATCACTTGTGATCGATGACATTCTTAACAAAGAAGAATTAATTGGTTAGTGATGTTAATCTGAATTATACTTGATAATACATTTATACTACACTGGAGGTTTCCCTCCAGTGTAGTATAAATGATATTTAATTAACCTGCCCAAAGTGCCGGATGGATTTGTACACGCACCATGTTGTTACCATCATGGTATACCGCGTAAACTTTATTATCCTTAACTTCAATTTCTGCAGGTTTAGTACCAGCTGGAGCACCAGCTTTATTCGTATTAAACTCCTCGTCTTGAGTAGGTTCAATATTAGTACGAACATTGTAGAACATACCTGCTTTAATTTTAAGTCCAGAATAATAAGTTTTTCCAGGAACAAAATCAGGAGTGCCGATAATTTCTCGATCAACTCTATTGAATTTGATTGTTGCGGATGTTGCATCTTTAAACTCAATTACCTTATTGTTACCAGTATAATGACTCTTATACATAATACAGTTATCGAATAAGAATGTCTGAGCTGAAGCAGATGGCGAGAACAACGCAATATAGTGTTTATCGCCATTTGAATTATATAGTGCGGGTTCACCGGTATCGAAACTACATACGTTGAAACTTATTGTAAATGCACGCCACCAGTTAAAGATATTTGCAGAAGAGTAAACATATTCATCTGCTCTTACTTTAGCGTCTGCTACTGGATCCGTACTAAACTTAATTGTTAGACCAATAAATTCCAACGAAGTACCATTTTCGATATCTACAGAATATTTATTAAATGTAGGATAAGCTTTACCGCCTCGATATATATTACCACCAGTATAAGTACCACGAAACTCAATTTTACAACCTAAATTAATAATTTCTTTATGTCGCTCTTCATTAGAACCACCGTAAGAACTAAATTCAGTACGTGCTGCTTTGGCTTTCTCATTTACAGCATCTGTATTAGGACCATATGGTCTAAAAACAATAGTACCACCACGGAAATTAACTTTAGTGCCTGACCGATGGTTATTTGGATTTACTTCGTACACTGGATTATTATCAGTGATCGATACCAATTTCTTACCAATGACATGAGTTTTTCCTTCTTTCAATAAGATGGTTCTTCGTACACCAGACGTACCTTGATCCAACGCATAACCAATAGTTGCTAATGGTTTATCTTTAGTACCTCGGTTATTATCTAAAGTAATAGGCTCATCCACACCAAGATCTGGATCTACGTACAGATTAGCATACATTTCATCAGGAATTGTACCATAGTACAAACCATCTTTATTCCATCGGATATTGTTCTCGCGAACAGTAGAAATAGGAATAACATCTTTAATCAATTTTGGTTGTTCTCGACCAAACAATTCGGTAACACGAGCAGTAATCTTATTAGCATCTACATTCACATCCGCAAACGCACGGTCTTTAACGTTAGCACTACTGATACCTAAGTTAAATGTTTTACCGAATAAGGATTTCAGAATCGCTTGACGATCAATCGTAGATTGACCTTCTGTAAATTTAACCAAATTATCTTTTAACGTCATTTTAATGTCATTATTGATAACATTAGTAATTTCACGATTTACATCGCCTAATGCTTTTTCAGAAGCCAATTTATTTGCATTGGTACCCAATTTCTCTTGGGAAACATAATCACGATAATCAGGTGCTTTTACCCAATCAGTGAATGCTGTAGCGCTGGTACTTGTGCGTTTAAATATACTATTGGTAGAATTATCATTACTTACTAATTCAGGATAGAAGATTTGAGTTACGCCATTAGTAGATGGGTAGATAACCAAGGTACCAGATTTATTAATAGGCATGTTTCTTGTAGTGCCATTATAAGAAATCTTATAAGTACCGATATGGTTAATCGTGTTCATTTGGTTCAAGTCAACAAGAGTATCACCACGATAATTAAACATCGTACCCAAGTCATCTGCATCGACAGATACTTTAACCAATTTATTACTACGGTCTTTACCGATCTTAACAACATTAGTCATGTCTCGACCAGCACCAGCAGGACGAATTTGTCCAGCACCTGTACCCATATGCACAAAATCATCTTTAGCATCTTCGATGGTTTTATCAGAAGATTCATTAAGTACAGTTTGGTAAGGTTTACCCATGAACAAAGTAGTATCGGCAGCACGAGCTGTTTTATCTAACTTACTACCTTGTAAATTAGTAACTGCGGTTTGGACAGTATTGATCTTAAGATCCGTTTGTGCTTTGGTATAACGATCATCGATCAATGCTCGTAAATCAGTACGCAGTGAGTTAATTGCAGTACCTAATTCTTGAGTAGTAGGTGCACCAATAATCGCTGGAGTAATACGGTGAGGGTTTTGAGCAGCTACGTGTTGAGCTAACTTATCGTTAAATTCTTTTGCCTTACCATCTATCTTAGTACCAAGAGCGTTAATCAACTGACGTAATTGATTTGTTAATTCAGCTTGACTAATTTTATAATTACTAAAGTCATTCATGACCGGAGTAACGGATGAATTAATCAATGAACGAATCTTTTTCAGCTCATCCCAAATGACATCATGAGAGGCTTCGTCACCTACCAAAACCGCACGAATGTATCGTTCGATAATATAAATTAAAGATTCGTAACCAAATGTTTGGTAAATTGGATGTCGGTGATCTGCTGGGTTAAATGTCGTCGGTTTATTACGAATATTTTCCCACTCTACTGGACGATTATCGTGAGATAAGTTATCCAGCTTTTGTTTTAACAGATTTACATTCGCACCAGTGTATTCACCACCTACTGCTTGATACGTAACTGCAAAACGATTACCTAAACTACTGTTTGTTACTACGATGATCATGGAGGCTGCTAAGCCTGTTTTCAAAGCAATTACTTCAGAGGGATCTTCAAAGAAGTAATCGGTACGTGGTACTTCTTGACCAGATGTCAAATCAGTAAGAATAACTGAATCATTGTAGAAATGACCGTAATGAGGAACAATCACTTTACGAATACGTTGAGTTGTTGTGTGTTGTTCGTTACTTACTAAGTTATTAGGGTTTCTACCTGATTTGTCAAATTCATACCGAACCTTAAGGTTTGGGGTTTGGTTTGCCATATTGACTTCCTTAATTAAACGTTTAATTAAATAAATAGATAAAAGCTATAGAGTAGTGGCCACTACTCTATAGCCATTCAATATTATATTACTGCCATTTCGGAGCAGGTACGTGTTCTTCTTTGAACTTGTTGGTACGGCTATCAAACAGATATTCTTTCACTTCAGCAACAGCTTGTTGTTTAGCGGTACTAATCAAGTTAATAACCTCTCGATGCAAATCACCTACTGCTTTTTCGGTAGCTAATTTATTCGCGTCAGCACCAGAAATACTGTTAGACATCTTACTAGGGTCTAAGTCAATACGAACCCAGCTTGTCCATGTGTCATTGGTGTTAACTTGACGAGCATAGATTGCACTGCCTTCTCGAGTAAAGTACCATTGTTGTACAGTATAGTAAGAAGGCATAACCATCAGCGTACCATTCTTAGCAACCGGATAACCTAAAGCTGTCGTCGCATTGGTATCTGAAGATTGAGAATAAATACCTATATCTGCAGTATTTTTCAAACTATTAATGGATTCGCTAGTCAAGCCTTTGCGATACAAGAACATGTTACCCATATCGGTTTGGTCAATTGTTACTGCTGGAAGCGCATGACTGGATTTAGACTTACCAATCTTCACAACATTTTGTTTAGTACTACCAGTAGTTGTTACAGGGTGTTGGTTGATACCGCTACCCATATGCACCTTCGTATTGTCTTGAAGCTCAGTAATATCTGCAGATATTTCACTACGAATAGTCGCATAGCTTTTACCCTCTAACTTAGCAGAGTTTACAGCGGTTACATTTCTCTTAGCTTCATCAATAATCTGTTGTGCTGACTTACCACCTAACTGCGTAGCATTGACATTGGTTTTAGCATCCGAAATTACTTGTTGTAAAGAACGTCCACCAAGTTGGGCGGCATTCACGTTTTGCTTAGCGTCTGAAATGATCTGATCAGCAGTTTTACCACCAAGTGTAGCAGCACTAATATTAGAAGCAGATAAAACATAATTACGCAATGATTCTTTATTTAAACCATCTAATGTTTTAGCGTTTACATCTAAACGAGCCTCATCAATAATTTGTCTTACAGTATAACCACCAATAGTAGTGGTTGCTGCTTTAATCGATTGGACTAACTCTTGTTTGAATGTATCTACTGACTTACCACCAATACTGGTCGCATTAGCACTACGTCTAGCTTCTTCAATGATTTGTTGAGATGTTTTACCACCCAACTGAATTGCATTAACGTTAACTTTTGCTTCTGAAACAATTTGGTCTTTTGTTAAGCCACTTAATTGAGTAGCATTAACATTTGTTCTAGCATCTGCGACTACTTGTTGTAAAGTTTTACCACCTAACTGCGTAGCATTGACATTTTGTTTAGATTCATTAATGATCTGCTGAGATGTCTTACCATTTAACAAAGTAGCATTGACATTTGCTTTAGCTGCATTAATAATAGCGTCTTTATCTAAGCCATTTAATGTTGCTGCATCAATCGTACTGGTTGTTAAGAGTTTAGTCGTAAACTGCTCTGGGGTCAATCCGCCGAACTTATTGGCATTGCCCGCAGTAAGTTGTAATACTTTAGCAGGTAAGTTAGCTGCTTGGTCACCTGTAGCTGCTTGCAGAATGGCGTTTAATCGGTTCTTTACGTCTTCTACCATTTCAGTATAAGTCAAACCGTTAAACTTAGCAGTGTTAGCAGAAGTACCGTCCAAAACAAAAGATTTTACTTGTTGACTATTACGCCCATCGAACAATAAAGAGTCCGCAGCTTGTTCACTTTTACCTAATTTCGTATTCAGTCGTTTATTTATTTCATCTGAAGTAATGGCACCAATATCAGCCGCAGTTAAACCATGCACATTACCACGAGCATTAATGTGATCATTGATCACAGGCATTGCGATGGTATTGATAATATCACGGACACCACGTGGTGTAACATAGTAGTTATCGGTATTGTTATTACCGTTATTCAAAGGTAAGATATCTAAGTTACGGAGTTTATCCAAACCAATTGCTGCTTTACCAGAACTACGCATGGTACGCTCAACAACATCCGCAATCATCTTCTGTAAGCGAGTATTGTCACTAGCGCCTACTCGTTCACCTAATTCACGCAGTACGGTTAACAAATCACCCCACGATGTCATGTCAGCAACATCATGTGAGTGGCTTGATGGTGGGAATTGATAAGGTATGTTTGCTACTTGTTCCCATGTTGTATATACAGGATTGTATTGTAAGTCAGCAATGATCTCAGCAATCTTATTTGGACTGATTAACCAGTCACCACCTACGGTACGGTATTCTAAGTAAATATCACCTGCTAAGTTACGATTGATAAATGAAATCGCACCATAAACAGGAATACCTGTAGAATTTACGGCTTGTAAAAACTCGTAACCTAATTTATAGTCAACACCTTCGTTTAAAAACTGCTTAGCACCTTGTTGTGTTAGTTTATAAACTTTTAAGTCTCTAACGTAAAATGGTGCGTAATCAGGAATAATGTAATGAAAATCGTATCCATTCTTTGGAGTAAGGGTGTGTCTCTCATTGGTAATGAGATTAGCCGCCAAACGGGCAGTTTGATCGAAAGCATAGCGCGGAGTACTTTGTGCCGCCATCTTTTAATCTCCTTGAAAATATGAAAATAATATTTAGCTAAATATTATATAAACTTTTTAAAATTTATATCCAGAGCGATCGTCATATTATTGCGATTCTCTCTTAACCGAATGAGGCATTTAATGAATTACACAATTAACCAAGCTATTGGTAAAGTCATTGGGGAACTCGCATTATGGGAAAAGATCCCTTTGAACGACAGTATCGAAACACTTTATAAAAAATACAGTTCTATTCGATTAGAACTGACAAATAAATACACTAAGAAAAAAGGTGTGGTTGTTTTAGACAATTACTTCGCCAACATGGATAGAACCAAGACGATTGAAGGATGGTTAACCAGTATTGGTGAGAAGAAATTAGACTATACCAATGTAAAAGTAAAACTAGGTAAAAAAGGTTTACTGTATCGGGAAGTCTTAAGTAATAAATTTAAAGTCATTCCTGTTTTAAAAGGAAAACTTCCAGATGATGATTTAAGTCGTAAAGCAAACTACGACGACTTATTCATTACTAAAGAAGGTGTTGACCCAATAGACTTACAAAAAAATGTATTGTTTACCGTTAATGGTTATTTACATCAAACCGATGCTAATAGTAAGGGTTTGTGGGTGACTGATGGTTACAAGACCATTAAGAAAAGAAAACGCCATTGTATTGGTGCGATTAGTTTTGAAAACCTAGGTGAAGTCAAACAAATCGATATTAACGACAGCATGATATCTAAGCTAAATGACAAAATAGGATTGTACTCTGAATGTGTCATCGATATTGGTGAAGACGTATCCGATAAAACCGTTATTTTGGTTTTAGGTGGTTTCATGCATGTGTTGGACTTTGATGTCTTCACTTTAATTTCTAGTTCTGCTATTAAAGTTAAGTTTAAGAATATTCCTTTATTGGAACGTGTACATATTTCTGCAGACGATTTAGATATCTCTGATGCTTTCTTCCATAAAGCATATGGCGATAGAAATCTCATTTTGAAAGATATCTATTCTGATGATTTTATTCGTTCTTATTTAAATCACAGTACGTCATTTATCGTACTTTTAAATAATCCAGAAGTATTTAAAGAGATCACTTATCCGCAACAACGAAATAT
>ERZ772942.995-NODE-995-length-11925-cov-6.724179_pt1 | contig 11925 bp, 10 predicted proteins | sample MGYA00511135_ERZ772942 | MGnify/ENA primary metagenome ERZ772942 (study PRJEB29015, sample SAMEA2738099) | human oral metagenome | biome: human oral; feature: human-associated habitat; material: saliva | place: China | collected 2265 ... | reverse complement strand
CCAAAAGCGTCGGGTGGACATTGCTCGAGCCCTGCTCAATAGTCCCGACCTGCTTTTTCTAGATGAGCCTACTACAGGCCTGGACATTCAGACTCGGGAGAGTATCTGGAGCCTGCTCAAACAAATTCAGAAAGAAGAGCAGATGACCATTGTCTTGACAACTCACTATCTCAATGAAGCTGATGATGCAGATAAGATCTATATCGTAGACCATGGTCAGGTCATTGCCCAAGGCTCTGCAGACCAGATTAAGGGAAACTATGCCCGCAATGTCTTACGGATTTTAAGTCAAGATGTAGCAGGTTTAGAGAAAAGCTTGCCAAGAGGCTGCGCTTGGGAGCAAGTCAAGGAAGGGGAATTTATCCTTCACCCTAAAACGACTCAAGAAGCTCTGACCTTACTGGCTCAGGCTGGTCCCTATATTGAACAATTTGAATTCCAACCCGGAACCATGGACGATGCCTTTATGGCACTGACAGGAAGAGAGGTACGCTAATATGCTCGCTTTGATAAAACGTAATTTTTTACTTTATTTCCGCAACCGCAGTGGGGTAATTTTGTCCCTCTTCGGAGCCATTATTCCCTTTGTGCTTTATATCGTTTTTTTGAAAAATAATTACAAAGACCATTCCAGCCAGCTGATGGACTTGTGGCTGATTGGCGGCGTGTTGGCAGTTACAGGATTAACGACCACATTGGCAGCTTTCTCTCGGCAGGTCGAAGACCGGGAGCGGAAGGTGACAGACGACCTCTTTATCACAGACTTGGGACCATGGGGCTTGCAGCTTAGTTATCTTGTCAGCTCTGTTATTATCGGCTTTTTGATGCAGGTCATTATGTTTGCCTTTATGCTCAGCTATTTTACGTTGGCGGATAACATTTCCTTTGAGTGGGGAATCCTTCCTTACCTGGTTCTTCTGATGCTCTTAAACAGCCTCTTGGCCACACTGATAAATGCTCTGATTGTTCAATGCTTCAAATCAGTGGATAGTTTAGGGAAATTGGCAACAGTAGTCGGAGCAACTTCTGGTTTTCTAGTGGGTACCTATATCCCCATTGGAACCTTGCCGAATATGGCGCAAAACCTGATGAAGCTTACGCCTTCTAACTACATGGCATCTCTTTTCAGACAGGTTCTCATGAAAGAAAGTCTAGCAGATACTTTTACTAATAGCAGCCAGTCACAAGCAGCTTTTGAAAAAACAATGGGAATTCGCATTGAATGGCAGGAGCTCTTGACAAGGACAGAAACTTTCTATATAGTTGGAATAGTTTTAGTTGCAATAGCGCTTATTTGGATAGTGCAAAATATGATTGCCATCCGCCGGCTGAAACTACAATAGAATGTGAATAGGGAGCTTCCTCTTGCAAGCAAAATTTGAAACAGATCCAACCATTTCATCCAATGATCCGCTGGTTGTGGTCAAGGCAGACCAGCTAGGGGCAGAAGCCAAGGCCATCTTAGATTATTTAGAGCAGTACAAGGCAGGGCCAAGTGGCGTCCTGCCTATCAAGTCGGATGATAAACTGGTCATGCTGAAGACTGAAGATATTATCCTAGCAGACATCAACCAGACAACTCTGATGATTTACAGCAGAGAAGGCATTTACCAGACGACAGAGACCTTGACTCGCTTTCAGCAACGGATTAGCAGCTCGAACTTTATCCAGGTTTCCCGGCATGCTGTCATCAATATTGACCATTTGGAGTCTTTGTCTGACAGCTTTTCTGGCAATATGACGGCCAAGCTGACCAATCAAATCAAAACCGAAGTCAGCCGTCGCTATGTCAAGCTCTTGATGGAATATCTGGGAATCTAGGAGGTAAGTGATGAGTATAAAAAAATGTCTACACGCTATATTGATGGGCATCCAGACAGGGAGTGCAGTCTATCTGATTGTCCTTGCTCTCTCTATTCAAAAAAATCCGCCCACAACAAGTAATATCATCAGTGTCATGGTGATGAGCGGTTTGATTGGGATTGTCAGTTCAATTTTAAAAACTCTTGAAGACCGATTCCCTTTTTTAGTCTCGATTTTACTGCATTTCGCCGCTGTCGCAGTCTTAGTATGCTGTTTCATGGTCTACAATAACTGGGGATTTTTAATTTTCAACTGGCATTTTTGGCTAGATTTTATTCTGATTTATCTCTTTGTATGGCTCTTTCTTTACTTGGATACAAATCTTAAGACCAAGAAGATTAACAGCGCCCTAGCTAAGCGCAGAAAGGAAAAAGAAGGCAAGTAACTTGCTGAAAAAAGTTCTGAAAAGCATATCACAAAAACAAATGGAGCTGGACTGTATCCTGCTCCTGTTTTTTTGTATCTAAAAAACTCAAGCTAGATTTTCTAGCTTGAGTTTTATGTGATATTACACACCCAATCTGATATGAGGGAAGTGGTTGTAGAGATAGTCAAAGGTTGACTGGAGTTTGTTGTCCGTTGTTTTACCAATGTTCTTAATAGGCATTTGGTATTTCTTTTGATTGTTTCGAACAGCAACTAAGGTTGAGTTTCTGTTTGAAGCAACGAAGCCGCGATGCATGGTGAGAATATGGTGGTAGAGATGGACAACCTGTTTGAGATCAATTGCTTTGAAACCTCGATAGTAGGTAATGAGATGGTCTTTATAAACAACAATTTTCAGTACATCATCGTGGAAAGACGCTTGCTCAAGCAGGATATTGAGATTGTCCTTGGCCTCTGGATAGGCTGCATAGATTTCTTCGTAGGCAGCAATATTTTTCTTGCGGCCGATAATTCCCATAGTGACAAAGAAAACACAGAGTCCAATCAAAAACAGAATGTAGAACATGAATGCAAGATTGTCAGATTCAAATTCAGTGATAGAGATATAGGAGCTGCTTGACATTACTGTGATGACTTCGGGATTGTCTGCTAGGAGACCGCGAACGAGGCTGCCATAATTAGAGATATATCCCTGATTTTTTTTAGGGGAGTTAGCATTAACGTAGGAGCCAACAATTCGGACAGGATTTTTTTCTAGCTCTCCACTCTTCTCTTTTTCCAAGAGCTGGGCAATCTGCTTGTCCCCTTTTTTAGCCTGCAGACCAACATATCCGTCTTGGTAGGCAACCAGCCAAACTTGAGTATTATCTTCTACTTCAATCAGGGCCTCTGGGAAAATATATGATACTTCAGCATAGACTGCTGAATCTGCTCCAGGCTCGCTATTTCGGTCATAGGCAGTCTTGGTGTTGACTTTTTGGTATTGGATAAAGCCCATCACTGCAGCAACAACTAGAAAAATAAGAGAAATTACCAGTAGGGCGATGGTACCCTGGTTTCGTCTTTCCTTGAGCATAGCTCAACCTCCAAAATATAATCTAAAAAATAATTTGATTAGCAAACTATCTTTTTTGTATAGTATAACATAAATGCTTGACAAGTGGCAATATTGTGTTAAAATATGAATGAACATAAAAATAAATTCATTCACAAAAGAGGCATGGAAATGGATAAAAAAAATGAGCTCCTGGCTGCGGCTAGAGAAGTCTTTGCAGAAAAAGGCTATAAGGCAGCTGGAATTTCTGATATTGCTAAGAGAAGCCAGATGGCTGTCGGATCCTTTTACAAGTATTATGAGTCCAAGGAAGCTATCTTCTTGGAGGTTTATGTAGCTGAAAATAGCCGTATACGTGAGGAAATCATGCAACGCGTAGACTGGCAGGGCGAGCCCGAGGCAATCGTTGAACAGCTTTTTGCAGTCACTTTTGAATTGATTTCGCCCAATAAAATTCTGGCTGAGTGGAACAAGCCGGGCATTTCTCAGATTCTGCACGATTACTATAATCAGGATTCCGGCCGAGGATCCAATGCCTTTCATCAGTTTCTGATTCAGACCTTCAGCCAGCGCTTGCAGGAAGAGGGCTTTTCGAAGGAGAAAATAGCTGAGATCATGAAGGTTTATGACTTGATTTACTACATAGACATGCATGTCACAGAGCAGGAATTTTCAGGCTACTTCGATAGTCTTGAGACTTTAGTGAAATATTTTGTTAAGGGAATTTTTTCCAAATAGAGGAAATTCCTTTTCTTAGAAGCAGGCGTGAATGAATCTATAAAATCATTCATTCATCAACAAAGGAGGTGATGTCTTATGTAGTGCGAATAGGAATGGGAAGAAATGAGCTTGGATAAGTATAAAGTAAATTATTTTTTAGAAAGTTTTGAATGAATATTAGAAATCGTTCATTCAAAAATGGAAAGTGAGGAAAAGAATGAATAAGCAAGGAGGATTTGCTATGAGCGTATTGGCTATTTTGGGTATCTGTCTGGTGCTGATTGGTCTTTTGACCATTGGCTACGGAGGTGTAACAGTTGGTTTTAGTTTGAGTGTTGATTTTCAGTCATTTTTAGTCGGAGGTCTCATCCTTGTCCTAATCGGAGCAGCTTTGATTCCGGGCTTGCCGGCAGTTGCTAAGCTGACAGCACTGGCTTTGACAACTTTAGCATTGCTGATGTACATTCACATGATGCCAGATTTGGAGTTCATGCTTATGCTCATCTCAGATGTCGTGGTTTTAGGTTTTGCGGCTTGGTTTGCTATCCTTTTTTTAAGAAAGTAGGTGATGAAGATGATTGTAGTTTATGATTCAAATACTGGTATTGGAAAACGATTTGCAGAATCACTGGGCTATCCGACCCAGAGCATCAAGGAGAAACTGGAAGAGCCCTGTATTCTCATTACTCGAAATGCTGGTGCTGGGAAAATTCCTTGGTCTACCAAACGCTTTATCAAGAAACATCCTGGGCTGATTAAAGGTTTTGTTAACAATGGTGACTCTGTTAAACACGGCCGGACCTTCTGCGGAGCGACTGCCTTGATTATCGAAAAATATGGGCTCCAGCATATCTGCGATATTGACCAAGGCGGTAGTCCAGAAGATGTCAAGACTGTGCAGGCATTTTTGGCGGAGTGCTAGTCTCATCAAGTTTTGCATAAATGGAGGACTCGTATGTCTAGGTTCAAGAAAATTGGGAGCTTGTTTCTGGCTCTGATTTCTGCCTTTATCCTAACGGCCTGCGGGCATACACAGAAAGAGCCCGACACTTCAGATAAGACAGAAAGAAATTCTTCTAAACAAGAAGAAACTGATCAGAATCAAGTAGATGCAACTTCCAGTGCGTCACAGAAAGATTGACTTTTTTGTCAAAATAGAAGAGCTGAAGTTGTTCAATGATTTTTAGGTCATCTTTTGGCCTGTTTTGCTTACCAAAAGGAGAGAGAAGACTAACATCTTTTTTCTCCTTTTTATGATATACCCCTCTGAGCATTCCTATAGTTTTTTAATAGTCAATATGGTACAATGAATTAGTATTGTCTTTCCAGTGTTTGTCAAAAAGGCGGAGGAACATGAAAAGAACGTGTTCGACTGGCTGGCCAATACGCTGTACTTTTAAACAAATTTTACTTGTGAGAAAGGAAGATTGCATGAATAAAAAACTGAGAGTATGGTTTCAGCTCATCATTCTCTGTCTAGGCGTGTTCCTGCCTTTCCTAGCCGGAACCCTTAAGGCTCAGGCGGCTGAACTTAATGATGTCATCACTGAAATGCATCTCACCACTAACTCTGGTGAGCAGCTGACCGATGGTGTGGATATCTGGCAGACATTCCGCGTCTATGCTAAGTTTGCCCTGCCAGACAACCAAGCCCATGCAGGTGATACAACGGTGATTCATTTACCGAATGAATTTGCCTTTGGGAATTCCTCAGCTATTGAGCTCAAGGATGAAAACGGAGCCCTGGTGGCTAATGGAGTCCTGGATAGCGATGCCAAGACCATCACACTGACATACACTGACTATGTGGAGCAGAAATCCAGTGTCAGAGGCGAGTTTTTCTTCTATTCGCGGATTGACCACGAAGTTGTCACAGAGGAAAGGGATATTCCAGCTACTTTCACGGTAGGCAATAATAGGATTCCAGCCGGCAGCATTCACTATAATGGGCCGCCGAAAAAGTATGAGTCTCTGCTAGAAAAGAGTGCTTTTCAGTGGGATGCTGATGCTAAGAATGAAATCCGCTACAATGTAGCCATTAACCGTAACATGGGCAACTACAAAAATGTCTCTGTGACGGACAAGCTGGGTGATACAAACGCTAAGATTGTTCAAGACTCTGTACGAGTTTATAAGGTTTCTTGGCGCTGGAATAATGGAGATTGGGCGCGTGATTCGACTGAAGATGTAACAGCAGACTTCCAGTCTAAGATGACCTTTGGCGCTGAAGGCGATAGCTTGACAATCAACTTCGGAGATGTAGAAGGCTTCGGCTACCTAGTTGAGTACAAGACGCTGGCCGACTATGATTTGGCTGATGGAGAGGTTGTAGGAAATAAGGCTACCATGAACTACAACAATACCGAGACAGTGTCTGTCACCAACGAGTACTCTTATCAGATTGCTGGCGGAAAGTCCGAAGGCTATAACTTCAAGGTTAAGGTCCACAAGACAGATGAGTCTAATGCCTCTCTGAGCGGTGCAGTCTTTGAAGTGGTGCGGAAAGCGACCAATAAGGTGGTTGGCACAATCACGACAGATGCAGATGGGAATGCGGAAGTTGGTAATCTTCTGCGCGACACTTATATCCTACGTGAAACGACTGCTCCAGCTGGTTACGATCGCCTGACAGAGGATATTACGATTAGTCCGACGGATTTTGGTAAGACTTTGAACGTAGGCAGTCCGGCATCTGGAGATTCTGGAGATAGCAGATTGGTTGCAGTCAATGTGGTCAATAAGCAAATTCAAACTCCAACGGATAAACAGGTAACGTTCAGTAAGGTCAATCTAGCTGGTGAGGAAATTGCCGGTGCTCAGATTCAAATTTTCAAGGGGCGGGAAAGCAAGGGCAGTCCTGTCGCATCTTGGACTTCAGAAGCTGACAAATCTAAAGAAATTAACCTAGAGCCAGGTGTTTACACCTTCCATGAGGAAGCGGCTCCGACAGGTTATCTGGCTGTGACTGATATTATCTTCCAAGTCAATGAAGATGGCACTGTAACAGTTCTAGACGCCAATAGCAATGCTGTAGAATATACAGATGGCAAGTTGTTCATTACTGACAAAGTGGCACCAGCTGAACCTGGTACGCCTGATAAAGCAGTTCAAGGCGGTATTAAGCCAAATCAATCATCTGATTCTGATGAAGCAGCAGACGGTCAAGGAAAATCTAAAAAAGTTCTTCCTGCGACTGGCTCTGCTGAAAGCCTTGGACTAGTTCTTGCTGGTCTGGTAGTTCTGACTCTTTTAGGACTTTACCGTAAGACTCGACTGAGCAAATAAACAAAGAGAGGGTAAGGCAGAATGCTTTATCTTCTTTTGTTTGCACATTTTTTGTCTAGTTTTTTTGCAGCTTACTTAGCAATTTCTTCCAGTTACTCATGCTAGGCAGCCACTTACGGAAAAACTCTTGTTTTTGTCTCAGAATCCTCTATAATAAATGGCAAATAGAAAAAGGAGACAGAAGATATGACAGATACAAAAATACAAGAGAAGTTGAAGCCAGGTTTGAAGTTAGCGGATTTTCAAAAAGATGGAGACATCTATCTGGCGCTGAATTCGGACTATGTCTCAGGGGACAATGCCAAGTATATGACCATGTACAATCGCTTGGCTCGCTGGTATGACTTTGGTGAAAAATGGATAGGGCCACTTCTCCATGGCAAGGCAATTGACAAGCTGAGAAAGGACCAGATGGCAGAAATAGAATGGAAGGATCATCTATCCGTCCTTTATGTCTCTATCGGGACGGGTCAAGACCTGCGCTACATTCCTGAGAATATTGACCTGAAAAGCCTAGACTTTGTCGGGGCAGATATTTCCATAGGCATGCTGAAAAAATGCCAGAAATCCTGCGCCAAGAAGACAAATCTGCAGCTCTTTCATGCTTGTGCAGAGGACCTGCCCTTTGCGGATAATAGCTTTGACATCGTCTATCATATCGGCGGAATTAATTTCTTTAGCGATAAGGCCAAGGCCATGCAGGAAATGCTGCGAGTGGCTAAGCCAGGAACTAAGATTATGATCTCAGACGAGACGGCAGACTATGTGGACCAGCAATATAAGAAGAACCACTTCAGCAAGGACTATTTTAAGGACGCTACTGTTGATTTAGGAGAAATTGAGGCCGCTATACCGGCCGGTGTCAAAGAGAAGGAGTTGAAACTCCTCTGGGACGGAAAATTTTATGCCCTGACGTTTAGGAAATAATCAGAAGAACCGGACTTTGTTTCCGGTTTTTCTGCGTTATTGAGGACATTGATTGTCAGACGTAATTGACCCTAACAATAGTGGTTTGATTTGCAAATGAACTATGCAAATCGTCTACCTTTTCTAAATGACAAAAAGGTAAACAAATGTTAAAAAAATCTCCTTTTGTGTATAGCCATTTTTCTTATAGTATGATAAAATGAAGATGTAATGTATCTATAAATGTTCGCTTTTTAGAAAGTGGGCACTGACAAGATGGGGAAGCTCAGTTAGTATACAATTACATTGTACATTTAAAACTGAATATTGTGAGAAAGGAAAATTGCATGAACAAAAGGATTAGAGCATTGCTCCACCTTATTATTCTTTTTTTAGGAGTAATTCTGCCATCAGTTGCTCCTCTTACTCAGGTGCAAGCAGCTGAGTTTGGTGATGTTATCACGGAGATGAGCCTGAAGAATTCTTCAGGTGGTGATTTGACGCAGGGAATTGATATTTGGGAAACTTTTCGGGTTTACGCAAAGTTTGTCTTGCCGGATAACCAAGTACATCAAGGAGATACGACAAAAATCACCTTGCCCTCTGAGTATGCTTTTGGGAACTCTTCAGCTATTGAACTTAAGGACAGCTCGGATAACGTAGTGGCAAATGGATTTTTGGATTCAACCAACAAGACCATTACTTTGACCTATACAAATTATGTTGAGCAAAAGTCTGGTGTCCAAGGAGAATTCTTCTTCTATGCACGAGTTGACCATGATGTTGTGAGACAAGAAGGTGACTTGAATGGTGGATTTACCGTAGGAGGTCGGATGTTGTATCCGGGAATCGTCCATTATAATGGACCGCCCAAAAGATATGACTCAAAAATTGAGAAGAGCTCTTATCAGGCAGCAGAAGACGGTAAGAACGAGGTTCATTACAATATTGCGATTAACCGCAATATGGAGCATTATACCGGAGTAACGATAACTGACAAGATTACCTCGCCTAATTTTAAAATCATGAGGGACTCAATTCGGGTCTATAAAATTGCTTGGCGCTGGAATAATGGAGATTGGGTGCGGGATTCAACAGAAGACGTGACAGCTAATTTCCAATCAAAAATCACTGAAAATGCCGCTGGTGATGGATTCACGATTGACCTTGGCGACATGGATGGTTTCGGGTATTTGCTGGACTATAAGACAAAAGCAGATTACGATCTAGTTGATGGTGAGCGTGTTTCCAATAGTGCTACCATGACCTATAATGGTGGTCAAACAACGACATCATCTGAAAATCGTTCTTATCAGATTGCAGGCGGTGTTGGAGAAGGCTATGTTTTCACCATTAAGCTTCATAAGGTTAATGAAAATGGTGAGAACCTGCAAGGTGCAGAATTTGAAGTTGTTCGTGATCGGAGCGGTGCAGTTGTCGGAAAATTAACTACAGATTCTAACGGGAATGCCAACTTGGGTGACTTGTTGCGCGATGATTATACCATCCGTGAAGTGACTCCTCCTACAGGATATGATAAATTAACTGAGGAAATTAAGATTGGTTCCCAGGATTTTGGAACAGACAAATCTGTATCGCGCGAGATCGTCAATAAGAAGACGGTAACCGAGCAGGATGTAACTTTCAAAAAAGTAGATCCAAACGGAAAAGAAATTCCTGGTGCGCAACTGAAAATCTATAAAGGTGATCATGTTGATCAGGAGGAAGCTCCCGTTGCAGACTGGACTTCTGAGGCTGACACTTCTAAAGTAATAAAACTGTCTCCAGGAACCTATACACTGACTGAAGCTAACGCTCCTACTGGTTATCAATATGTAGAAGATATCACATTTACAGTAGGCGCTAATGGTACTGTTGCTCTTGTGAAAAAAGGAGCAGAAGATACCGTTCAAGCAGCAGGGTCAATTCTGACGATTACCGACAAGGAAGACAATAGTCCTAAAGCCATTACCTTCAGTAAGGTCAACCTAGGCGGTACTGAAATTGCTGGCGCTCAAATTAAGATTTTCAAGGGCAACAAAGCGCAGGGTCAAGCTGTTGAAAGTTGGACTTCCGAAGCTAATCAGTCTAAAGAAATCAATTTGGAGCCTGGTACATACACCTTCCATGAGGAAGCAGCTCCAACTGGTTACCTGAAAGTAACTGACATCACTTTCCAAGTCAACCATGATGGTACAGTGGAAGTGACCAATGTCGGAGAGAAAGACTCCAAAGGTGAAAACAATAAGGTTGTGACTGACAGAGCAACCTTGAAGGTAACAGACAAGGATGACGACTCAGAACGTGATGTGACTATCAAGAAAGTAGATCCAAACGGGAAGGAAATCCCAGGGGCGAAATTGAAACTCTACAAAGGCAGTCGGATTCGTCCTGAAGCTAAACCTCTTGCAGAGTGGACATCCGAAGCTAACGCATCTAAGGTAGTAAAATTAGCTCCAGGAACTTATTCTCTGAAAGAGAGCCTTGCTCCTGCTGGATTTGTAGCTGTAGAAGATATTAAATTCACAGTTCATTCTGATGGCACCATTACAGTTGATGCTAAAGGAGCAACAGATTCTGTTGAAGCAAATGGCTTGGTTCTTACTGTAACCGATAAAGAGGACAATAGTCTTAAAGCCATTACTTTCAGTAAAGTTAACCTTGGTGGTACTGAAATCGCCGGTGCAGAGATTAAGATCTACAAGGGCGATAAGGCAGAAGGGCAAGCAGTCGAAAGCTGGACATCTGAAGCTGGTAAGTCTAAAGAATTGAACTTGACTCCAGGTACTTATACCTTCCATGAGGAAGCCGCACCAACCGGCTACCTCAAAGTGACAGACATTACTTTCCAAGTAAAAACTGACGGAACAGTAGAAGTAACTAATGTCGGCGAGAAAGACTCTAAGGGTGAAGAGAACAAGGTTGTAACCGATGGTTCCAAAGTGACTGTAACCGATAAAGACGATGATCTTCCACGTAAGGTGACCTTTAGTAAGGTCAACCTTGGCGGTACTGAAATTGCCGGTGCTGAGATTCAAATTTTCCAAGGCAAAGAGGCAACTGGCAATCCTGTAGCGAAATGGACTTCAGAAGCAAATACATCGCATGAGCTTGGATTAGCTCCTGGAGTATATACCTTCCATGAAGCTGCAGCCCCAACCGGTTACCTAGCTGTTACCGACATTGTGTTCCAAGTGAATCTCGATGGCACAGTAACAGTTGTAAATGCCAATGGAAATACAGTAGAATACAAGGATGGGACGTTAGTCGTAACTGACCAAACGAAACCGACTGGCCCAGACAAGGATCCGTCTAAAAAAACAGATGAACCAGATCCGAAAAAATCAAATCAAGATAAACCAATAGAAAAAGACCAAGATAAACCTGGAGATAAGGGGAAGACGAAGAAAGTTCTGCCTTTCACAGGTACAGAAATCAGCTTTACGCTACTTGCTTTCGGTCTGATTCTGATAGTTGGTTGTGGGGTTTATTTCGGAATCCGTTTCAAAAAATAAAACAGAAAACAAGTGTCAATGAAAATTGACGCTTGTTTTTTTATGCAACTGACCATCGTTTTCTTACCGGATACCTGATGGTTAATACCACTTACTGAAAAGCCCTTGTTTTTGCCTCTGAATCTTCTATAATAGTTGTCAAAGAAGAAAGGAGATTTTTACTATGTCTAAACAAATTGTAGACCCGATTCAATT
>ERZ772942.991-NODE-991-length-11983-cov-7.012743_pt1 | contig 11983 bp, 10 predicted proteins | sample MGYA00511135_ERZ772942 | MGnify/ENA primary metagenome ERZ772942 (study PRJEB29015, sample SAMEA2738099) | human oral metagenome | biome: human oral; feature: human-associated habitat; material: saliva | place: China | collected 2265 ... | reverse complement strand
TCGGTCACCGTCGCCGAGGACGGCAACGTCGAGCTGCCCGTGTCCGACGGCGGCCTGAGCGTCTACGCGCCGGAGGCCGCCCGGCCGATCCTGGATAGTGCCGAGCAGCACCTCCTACGCCAGCGCTGAGCCCTGACAACCTCTCGCGAGGCTCAGCGCCGGCGACACTGAGGAACGAGCCAAGACGCGTCTACTCCGCAGCGAGCAGCCATGCCTTGTGGGACTCGATGGAGACGCGTACGGCCTGCCCCTCCTGGAACAGCTCATCCTGACGAGGATCGGAGACGACGCAGACAATGGAACCGTACTCGGTCTCGACCTCGTACTCGACGGTCTCCCCGTAGAAGACGCGGGTGATGATCTGTCCCAGCGAGCCCGAGATTCTCTGGGTAGGCTCCTGGACCGCGGCCAGTCTCACCGACTCGGGGCGCACCATGAGCACAACCTCCTGGTTGCCGTCCACTGCGCTGGGATGACTGGGAACGGTCGTCTCAGAACCGAGCACCTCCACCTTCGCTCGCCTCTGCGTCTGGGTGGGCGCATCGAGCGCCTCGATGACCGTGGCCTTGAGGAAGTTGGCGCGTCCCACGAAGTCGGCCACGAACACCGATGCGGGATGCAGGTAGATCTCCTCAGGAGTGTCAACTTGCTCGATGCGGCCCGCGTTCATGACGACAATGCGGTCGGACATGGCCATGGCCTCAGACTGGTCGTGCGTGACGTAGACCGACGTGATCCCCAGTCGCTTCTGCATGTGGCGGATCTCCAGGCGCATTTTGATGCGCAGCTTGGCATCGAGGTTGGAGAGGGGCTCGTCGAAGAGCAGCACCTTGGGGCGCACAACCATGGCGCGGGCGAGGGCGACACGCTGCTGCTGGCCGCCAGAGAGCTGAGATGGGGCGCGTTTGGCCATGGCGGTCAGGTTCATCGCAGTCAAAGCCACCTCGATGGCCTCATCCATCTGTGCTGCCGGCATCTTCTGCAGCTTGAGGCCGTAAGCGACGTTGTCCCGCACTGACAAATGGGGGAAAAGGGCGTAGGACTGGAAGACCATCGACATCGGGCGGCGGTTAGGCGGAATGACCGCCATGTTGTCTCCGTCGAGCATGACCTTTCCGGATGATGCATCTTCGAAGCCGGCGATCATTCGCAACGTAGTGGTTTTTCCGCAACCTGAGGGGCCGAGGAGCGTGATGAACTCCCCTGGATCGATGTCGAGGTTGATGTGGTCAACAGCAGTCACCTCACCGCCCCCGTCACCAAACGTCTTGGTGAGTTCGACGAGGGAGAGGTGGCCGCTCTTGGCGTCGGAAGCCTTCTGGTCCGAGCTGTAGGGCACCTTCTTTGTGGCGGTGGTGTTCATTGTGAAAGTCCTTTCTGAATGGGGTTACAGGCTCGTACGGGCTGACGATGCCACTGAGGTGTCGCGTACCAAGAGGTTGGTCGCGCCGATGACGAGCATGACGATGACGATGAGGATGGGGCAGAATGCGAAGGCGTTCCCGAATCTCCCTGCGTCAACCTCGGAAAGGATCTGTGAGGTCATAATCTTGGTTTTCGGGGTAGTGATGAATATGATTGGGGACAGGGTTGTCATAGAGCGAGCAAATGCGTACGTGAGGCCAGCGATGAAGGCTGGTCTAATGAGAGGCATCGTCACCTTGGTGAAGGTCTGAAGGCCTGAGGCGCCCAGGGATGTTGATGCCTCGTCGATGGACTTGTCCACCTGTTGAAGGCTTGCGATACCTGATCGCTGACCTGACGGCATGGAGCGTGCGATGTATACCATGATGATGGCAATGGCTCCGCCGAAGACCGCGCTTCCTCCAGCGAGGGCCGGCATGAACATGAGGTGACCGAAGATGACTGGCTTATTGAAGGTGATGAGGTAGCCAATGCCCAGGACTGTTCCGGGAACCGATAGTCCCAGCATTCCCAGGAAGTCCATGAGGCCGGCGCTGGCCTTGAGACGCACGACGACGAGCCAGGCTACAAGCATTCCCAGAACTCCGGCGATCGGAGTGGCGATAAGCGCCAGGATCGTCGTGTCAATCATGGCGTCGTTGCCGATTCCGGACAGCACGTACTGGAAGTTCTTGAGGGTGAACGTGTTGTCCACTCCTAGGATCTTGACGAAGGCTCCCAGGATGACAGTCGCATAGATCGACACCACGAACAGCGCCAGGGCCGCCGCCGTCATGGACAGGGCGATACGGGGAAGTGGAGCGCGAACCAGCCGGACTCGGCCGGTGGGCTTCCCGGTGACGGTCACAGCGGAGCTGCGTGAGGCCCAGTACCTCTGAAGGACGAACACCAGCAGGGCCGGCACCAGAAGCACCAGCGAGTAGGCGCTCCCAGCGGCGGTGTTGTACTCACCGTTGACCGCGATGTAGGCACGAGATGCCAGCACGGTGAAGTCTCCTCCAATGACCAGCGGGTTCGCCAGGTCGGCAATCGCTTCGACGAAGAGCAGGAGGAAGGAGGAGGCGAAGCCCGGGATGAGCATGGGGAGGGTGACTGTGCGGAACACCGTCCAAGGTGAGGCGCCCAGTGATGCCGCGGCTTCCTCCATGGCAGGATCCAGGTTTCGCAGCATGCCGAGCATGTTCATGTAGGCGACGGGGAAGAAGGACAGGGAGAGCACCAGGGTCAGGCCGGGGAGTCCGTAAATGTTCCACTGCTGGCCCAGCAGCTGAGTGGAGACGATCCCATTGCGGCCGAAGAGCGTGATGGAAGCCGTGGCGACGGCAAAGGGTGGAGAGACGATGGGGATAAGGCAGATGAGATGAAGAAGGCGCTTACCGGGTATGTCCACACGAGCCTGCACGTAGGCGAAGAAGAAGCCGATGAGTGTTCCGACGGTTCCGACGACGAGACCTAGAACGACAGTGTTGATGACTGTGGTTCGGTTCGTCGTGGAGCGCAGCAGGCTGGTGAGGACCTCTGAGCCGTTGGCGGAGAAGGCCTGAGAGAGGATCGTCACCAGAGGAAGCACGATGAGGACGACGAGGACAAGGGTGATAGCAGTGACGATGCCGATGGTCACCGGGTCTCGTCGGACCTTGGTGGAGCGTCGTGTCGTAGCTGCGGAAGGTGCAGGGGTATGGGGGCTGGGCAGCGTTGAGGCCGCGGAAGACATGGAGGACTCCGATCGAGGGGACCGCTCGGCTGGTGGCGGCCGTGGGAGGGGGTAGAGAGAGTGTTCCGGGACCGGCTGGTCCCGGAACACGGATGGAGGGACCTTCGTCATTCCTTCGGCTGGGCGGCGATCTCCTCGTCGAAGCGCTTGGTCAGCGCGGGCTTGGCCTCTGCCGCGGCCTTGAAGTTGTAGTCCACCAAGGTGACGTCATCGAGCTTGACCATCTTGTCGCTGATCTTGGCGTCGGGGTTGGTGGGAATCTGGTAGGACCCCACGGTCTGTCCGATGTTCTGGGCGTCGGCTGAGATCGCCCAGTCGATGTACTTCTTGGCCGCCTCGGAGTGCTTGGACTTGGCCACCAGGGCCACCCCGCCGACTTCGTAGCCGGTCCCCTCCTTGGGGAAGGACACCTGGAGGTCGGACATGCCCTCTTCCTGGTACTTCACGCAGTCGTGGGAGAAGACCAGACCCACCGCCACTTCACCGCGGCCCGCGATCTGTCCGGGCGCAGTGCCGGACTTGGTGTACTGCAGAACATTGCTGTGCAGCTTCTTCATGTAGTCCAGGGCTTGGTCCTGTCCGCCCAGGCGGACATTCTGCGTCCACAGGGTGGTGAAAGCCGTTCCGGAGGTTGACGGGTGAGCGGTAGAGACCTGCCCCTTGAATGCAGGGTTGAGCAGATCGTCCCAGGATTTCGGTGCTTCCGCGCCCAGCTTCTTCAGGACCGTCTTGTTGGAGCAGAACCCCAGGACTCCCACGTAGACGCCAGTCCACTTGTGGTCGGCGTCCTTGTACTTGTCAGGGATCTTGGCTGCGCTGGGTGATTCGTAGGCCTCGATGAGTCCCTTGGTCGCCGCGGTCCCGTAGCCGTCCACAGGGCCTCCGTGCCAGACATCGAACTCGGGGTTGTTCTTCGCCGAGTCGAGGCGGGCGACGGTCTCACCGGAGGAGAGCCGCACGTAGGTGGCTTGGATCCCGGTCTGCTCGGTGAAGGTCTGAGTCCACTTCTGGCACAGATCCTCCATGGCTCCGCAGGCGATGGTGATCGAATCGCTCTTCGATTCGTCAACCGCGCAGCCGGTCAGGGCCAGGGCACTCGCAGTAGTGGCGGCAAGCAAGGCAGAGAACAGCCGCTTCCTCATGGGATTCTCCTTTGAATCAAGTGGGATTGGGTGGCAGGAGGTCTTAGAAGCATGACATCCCACCAGGTGCCTCCCATCATCCCTGGTGTCGGAGACCGACGAGGTGTCGGGAAGTAACGGTTGGTAACACCGCCGTCACCGTCGTGGTGCGGTGGGCGAAGCGGTTGCAGAGTGCGGTTCTGCCGTGTCGCCAGATGCACTCTCCGCCAAGTGGGGCATGGTGTAGCCCTCCCCCCGCACCGAGTGGATGTATCTCCTGCCGCCCTCACCCAGAGAGCGCCTCACCCTGTAGGCGGTGGTCTTGATCATGTCCTTGCCGCCGCTATGGTCCTCTGTGCCCCAGACCTGGCTGAGCAGGTCTGCGTATGTCACCACGTTCCCGATGTTGCGGGCGAGGACCTCCAAGAACCTCACCTCCGTATCGGACATGTCCAGCGCCGAACCATGCAGATAGACCCGGTGCGAGGCGGTATCGATCATCAGGTCTCCATTGGAGAGAGCAGGGGAGCGGCGTCCGTGCCATCTGCGTACGAGTGCCTGGGCTCGCAAGGTGAGCTCGCGGGGGCTGAACGGCTTGGTGACGTAGTCGTCGGCCCCTGCTTCCAGCCCACGGATCCGGTCCGGCTCGTCAGACAGTGCGGTGATCATCATGATGGGTACGTCCGAGATTCCTCGGATGCGTTCAGCCACGGCGACCCCGGATACCACCGGAATCATGAGGTCAAGAACCACGAGATCGAAGCGACGCTGTTTGAAGGTGGACCAGGCCTGTGCTCCATCAGTCGCGGTGACAACAGTGAAACCCGCTGTTTCGAGGGCGAAGCGCATAATCATCAGGATCTGTGGTTCGTCGTCGACGACGAGAACCTGGGGTGCGCCTGGTGGCCGGATCGTGTCATTCACTGGTCGTCGCCTCCTTGTGGTCGGGTTCCCGCCACGTGCGTGGAAGGGTGAGAAACACTGTTGTTCCTTTTCGGGAGATGGTGTCGACGAGCACTTTTCCGCCGTGGAGCTCGACGATGCGTTGGGTAATCATCATCCCCAATCCGGTTCCCGGTCGTCGGGAACCCCCAGTCGCGAAGGGGGTGAACAATACAGCCCGGTCCTCCGGGGTCATGCCTGTACCGTTATCGGAAACGGATATGGTGACGGTTTCTTCTGACTCAGTGATGCGCACCAGGATGGAGACGCCTTCGCCTGCGTGTCTGGCGGCGTTGTTGACAACGTTCGTGACGGCCTGCCCCATCAGGCGAGGATCCACTTGGAGGCGCAGCGGCGCCCCGTGGTTGTCCAATCGGATGGACGCGTTGTGAACCCGGCGCAACTGGGCGACACACTCGCGAACCAGCTGGCGCATCTCAGTCCACTCCAGGCGCAGATTGAACAGATCGGACTCCAGGCTGGCTTCGGCCAGGAGGTCGGAGGCCATATCGATCACCTGGTTGGAGTTCTCTGCGATGGTCTGAATGAAGCGTTTCTGGTCGGAGTTGAGTGGGCCGGCGCTCTCATCGAGGAGCAGCTCGGCAGCGCCGCGCACGACGGTCAGGGGCGTACGTAACTCATGAGACAGCACGTTGGGGCGCCGCATCCTTTCCTCATGGAAGGTACGAAGGCGGGCGAGCTCTCCCCGGGTGCGTTGCAGAGAGCGTCGGTAGTGGAGCAGGAGCGCACTGCAGACGATGACAGCGAGCACGGCCGCACACAGGGCCGCCGTGCACCACGTCATCGTTCGCCTCCCGATGCTGCTTGAGCTGTCGGAGCGAGCCGCAGCCGACAAGGATCGACTTAGACTACTCCCGGCGTCGAGTTGCCGATCAGTACGGATGCGCCCAACGGTTCCTGCAGCCGGTGGCCGGCGCGTAGGGTGATGGCGCCAGCCGCACTGACCTGAGCCGACCTTCCTGGAGGAGACATGCCCGCTTTCCACGCGCCCACCGACCAGAGGACCGACAAGGCCGTCGCCGTGTTCATCGCCCCCGGGCTGGAGGAGGTCGAGGCGCTGGCGACCGTGGACATCCTCTTCCGCGCCGGTATCCCCACGACGATGATCTCAGTGACCCCCGAGCGGGCCGTCGTCTCCTCCCACAACATCGTCGTCACCTGCGATCTCACCCTGGCCGAGGCGAACCTGGACGACTACGACATGCTCGTCCTGCCCGGCGGCATCCCCGGCACCCCCAACCTCAAGGCCGTCGAGCCTCTCATGGCCGCGGTCGCCGAGCGGGTGCGCGCCGGTCGGCCCGTGGCCGCGATCTGCGCCGCTCCCTCGATCCTGGCCGAGCTGGGCCTGCTCGAGGGGCGCCAGGCGACGTCGAACCCCGGCTTCGTGGGCGTGCTCGCCGAGCACGGCGCGCAGGTCAGTCAGGCCGCCGTCGTGGCCGACGGCCCCGTCATCACCTCCCGCGGCATGGGTACCGCCATCGACTTCGGCCTGGAGATCGTGCGCCACTACCTGGGCGAGGAGGCCGTCGACGACGTCAAGGCCAAGATCGTCTACCAGGGCTGAGCGCTCGCCCCGGAACGCCGACCACCCCCGGCCGGCTCCCTCACCAACGTCGCTGAGGGGGGGAGCCGACCTATGCGCTCTACGTCAACTCCGCGGCGCACCTGCGGGCCTGAACGTGAAGGAACGCGATACCGGCAGCCGTCTGAATCAGCATAGTGGCCATGGGGATCAGGATCGAGATCGTGTCATGCAGGACCGCCTGAATGGCGAAGAGGACAGCCGAGTCGAGGAGGACAACGCCCAGTCCCACAGTCGCCGCCGCGCACCGGGCCTGCATCGTGTACCAGTTCTCCTCCGAGCGCAGCGCGATCTCGTAGCGCACTCCCGCCCACGAGTTCGGCGCGAGTCTGCGCCGCGCCATCCGGCGACCCAGCACCACGAGCAGGATGCCGGTCACGCTCAGGATCAGGCTCATGAGTAGGGAGCATGCTGTCTCAACCATCGATGTCCCTCGTCATCCGTCGCAGTGGTGGAGGTTCTCGGTTCCGGTGAGTTCTCTCTGAAGAGTACACCGCGAGGGCGCACGGTGGGTCTCGCGGGCGCACCGTGGAGGTGCAGTCGGCGGGCCCTGAGGTGCGTCCTCGCGGCTCGATGGGGCGGGTACGGGGTGAATACGGGGCGGATCAGGACTTCTTGGTGCTGCGGCGCCCCTTGGGGATGAGGGCGGCGACCACGAGCAAGGCCCCTAGACCCGCCAGGCAGGCGATGGCCGTCGTCGTGAAGTCGAAGCGCAGCCCCAGGCCCGCCGCGATGAGCAGTCCACCCACCAGGAGCAGGAATGCCCCCCACAAGAGAGTCGAGCCCTTGATGTCCTGGGGCGCCTGCGGGCGGTCCCGGTCACTGACCGTCCCGGCGCTCCACACCGGGCTCGACGCCGAGGATGCAGGAGCCGAGCCCGCGGAGGCCGTGTCTGCACCGGCCTCCGCGGAGGCGGGCAGTGGCATGGTGACCGGCTGAGTCTCCGGCTCAGCTGCCGACTCGGCTGCGGGCTGGGTCGCCGGTGAGGTCAGGGGCTGGGTGTCTCCGGCGGCAGGGAAGGGCCTGGTGGCGTCCTCGCCGGTCGCCTCGGTGCTGGTGCTGCCGGCGTCGTTGGGCGACGTCGTGGAAGAGGTGCTGCTCATGAGGTTCTCCTTGGGTGGGCCCGGGACGTGCCCGGGGAAGAGTTCTGGTGGCTGAGTCCGGTGTGCCGGCGCGATCAGCCGGCTGTCGGGCTGGCCGTGGCGGACTGCTTGGTGGGAGCCGGGGACGGTGTCGCAGCGGCCGCCCCGGAGGGGCTCGGGCTCGCACTGGGCTGCCCGGCGCCCTGCCCGGACAGGGTCCTTTGCACGCAGGAGTCGTAGGAGGTGCGCTCGGCAGAGGTGAGGTCGGACAGGTTGCCCCAGCCGACGCCCTCGCTGCGGTCGCCCTCGTCCACGCTCTCGTGGGCCGTGCGGATGCAGGTCTCGGCCTCCTTGGCCGTGATGGCCTGGTGGTTCATGCCCGGAACCGGCAGGTCGTCACCGTGGGCTTCGCCCTTCTCGTCGAACCACATGCTGACGATCCACACGGGCTCCTCGACGTTGCCGTACCAGGAGACGGTGTTGCTGCGCTCCTCGATGTTGATCGTCCCGGTGTCCACCGAGGCGTTGATGGTGATCCGCGGCCGCTGGTTGTCACTGTTGGGGGAGGCCAGAGTGCGTTTGATGTTCAGGCCGCCGCTGGAGCTGCTGTAAGCGGGGATGGTCTTGCCAGTCGCGTCATAGGTGCGTGGGCCCTCGTCGTCCTGATCCATCTGCCGACCGTCGACGGTCCAGGCCCGGGAGACAGGGGAGTCGATCGCCCCCATGTCGACGTCGGCCCTGACCTCCACCCGCTGGTCGGTGTCGGTCTTGATGCGGAGGGTCCCGACGTCGAGGTGGGCGGTGATGGTGGAGAGCTTGCCGGCCTCCGTGGCGGGCATGCCGCGCAGATCCAGGGTGAGGTCACCAATGTCCTTGTTGCGGGTGACGCTGCCACCGCTGGCCGACGCCGTCAGCTCCTGCCAGGTCACCGTGCTTGAGGAGGCGGTGGTCGCGTTCCTGAGGGTCTCGAAGGGCATGCGGGCCAGGCTCGTGGGGACGATCGAGGCGGTGGCCAGAGCTGGGATCGCAACGACGAACAGGACCGGCCAGCCCAGCACCGTCATCCAGCCTCCGTGCCGACGACGCAGGCCACTGACGACGATGCCCGCTCCCAGGAGGGCGACCAGGATGCCGACGAGGATGAACTGGCCCTGGAGCAGACCCAGGTGGCGGGTCGCCGTCGCGTACCAGACGCCCGCCGCGGTCAGGAGTCCCAGGCCCAGGACCGCCAGCGACAGCGAGGAGCCGGGGCCGGGACGGCGCGGGCGCGCCGGGCGGGTCGGCACGGGCGGCTGCTGGTAGGACGGGTACTGCCGGTAGGAGCGGTTCTGCCAGCTCGGGCCGCCGGCCGGCTGGTTGAAGGCCGGGGCGCCGGAGCCGGGCGTTGAGGAGTCCCAGGCCGATGCGGAGCCCGCCGCCGGGGTGAAGCCCCCGGCCTGACCCGCCGGACCGGCCTGGCTGCCGGGGCGGCTCCCCGGTGCCTGCGCGGCGCCGGCAGGGTAGGTCTGCCAGGGCTGGGGTCGCCGATGGCCTCGAGCGGCCTTCCGGTTCGCGCTCCGGTTCTGGGCGCTGCGGATGAGGAAGACGATGGCCAGGACGATCAGCCCCAACCAGAACAGGGGCCACAGGGCGGCGGCGATCCCCGCGGTGCCCGCCTCATGGACGTACCAGTTGGGGATGAAACCGCTACCGAATGTCGACATACCGATGATCGTCATCCCGATGGCGCCCGCCAGGCCCGCGTTGAAACGGCCGGAGAAGGCCTCCTCCAGGTGGATGCGCCCATCGGACTCCTCGGGCAGGAGGGCCCAGGCCAGGCCGTAGAGGACCAGCCCGACACCGGCGAAGAGCGAGAGAACCACCCACACGCAACGCACCAGGGTGGGGTCCAGGTCGAAGCGGTGGGCCACGCCACCGGCCACGCCCGCGACCCAGCGCTCATTGGTGCGCATGAGACCCGAGCCGCGCAAGGAGTCGAAGAAGCGGTGAGTCGATCCGCCCTGAGGCCCGGGCTGGGGGCCGCCGTACTGCTGGAAGGAGGGGGCTGGGCCCGGCTGCGGTCCGTACGGCGGTCCCTGCCGGGAATCGCGCTGGGCGCCGTCAGCATCCTGGGTGTTGGAAGAGGGGAAGGATGCGGAGGAGTCAGAGGAATCGGAACCGGTGGGGGAACCACCGTCAGACGGGGAGGCGGGCTTGTCGTTCATGTCAACAATTCTTCGCGTCCGTGGCCTGCGGCACGATCAGGGGAACCCCTGAATGATCCCGGATTGTCCCCCCAATCCCCCGGGGGACCATCGGATCAGCGACCCTGACGTGCCACGATGGTGCCATGACGACAGCTCAGCAGTGGGGTGCGCAGCCCGGGCCGACCGCCGGTGGGCCCGCGTACTCCTGGAGCCCCCCGCGCCAGCTGCGGCGACGCCCCCCTCTGCGCCGCCTGCCCCACCAGCTGGGGCCGGCACCGGCCGACCTGTCCGTCGAGGCCGCCCGTATGCGCCGCCCCGCCCGCATCGCCGGCGTCTGCGCGGGACTGAGTCTCCACCTGGGCATCCCCGTGCGATACATCCGCGCGCTCATGGTCGTCCTGGCCCTCGGCGGCGGTGCAGGAGCCCTGCTTTACGCCCTGCTGTGGGCGACCCTCCCCGGGGAGAACGGGCCATCAGGTGAGGCTCCCGTCTCGGTGGTCTCCCGTGCCCGTCTGGCGGCTCGCCTCAGGAGTGGGAGAGGTACCGCAGGGTCTCGGGCCGACGGCGGAGCCCCCCTGGGCCTGTCGCAGACTGTCATCGACGGCGGCGCACTCCTCCTGGCGGCCCTGTTCCTGGCCGCCTGGCGTTTCGGGCTGCTGGAGCGGATCGGGGCGGTGGGAGTCATCATCGTCGTCATCGCCGGGGCGGCCCTGGCCTGGTCGCAGATGGACAACCTGGTCGGCCCGGACCGCAACCTGAGCGCTGTCCTGCGGGTGGCGGGCGGGGTGTGCCTGGCCGTCGTCGGCATCCTGGTGTGGGTGGCCGCCGACAGCACCCCCTACAAGCTCATCTCCGGGCTCCTCACCGGAGGGGCGCTCGTGGCGGGTATCGGCGTGGTCCTGGCGCCCCTGTGGCTGCGGACCAACCGGGCCCTGGCCGACACCCGCGCCGCCGAGATCCGTGAGGCCGAGCGGGCCGACATCGCCGCCCACCTGCACGACTCCGTCCTCCAGACCCTCACCCTCATCCGCAAGCGCGCCGACGAGCCCGAGACGGTGGCCCGCTTGGCCCGCTCCCAGGAGCGCGAGCTGCGCGCCTGGCTCTACACCGACCGCCCCGCACCGGGCACCTCCGTGGCCGACGCCTTCACCGACCTGGCCGGTGAGATCGAGGACCGCTACGGCGTGGCCGTCGACGCCGTGTGCGTCGGCGATCGGGCCCCCGACCGCGACACCGAGGTCATCGTCGCCGCCGCCCGCGAGGCCCTGTCCAACGCGGTGCGCCACGGCGCCCCGCCGGTCTCCCTCTACGTCGAGGCCGGAGAGGAGGGGCTGGAGGTGTTCGTGCGCGATCACGGCCCCGGCTTCGACCTCGATGCCATCGCCGAGGACCGCCACGGCGTGCGCGAGTCCATCATCGCCCGCATGGAGCGCCACGGCGGCAGCGCCCGGGTGCGCCGCATGTCCACCGGCACCGAGGTGGCGCTGACTCTCCCCGTGCGCGCCCACTGAGCCGTCTATCGTTGCTTTGTCTCCTTGGGCCGCGCCCGGCCCTTCGTTCCTCGACCACCCCACGTCACCACCAGGAAGACCCTCATGGCTGACACGCCCGCCGGTACCACCACAGACCACCACCAGCCCGCCGATGCGAGCGCGTCCCTGCGGGTCCTGGTCGTCGACGACCACGCCCTGGTCCGCTCCGGGGTGCGCTCCGAGCTGACCGCCCACGCCCCCGACCTGGACGTCATCGCCGAGGCCGACGACGTCGAGGGTGCCATCGCCGCCGTCCACGCCCTGCGGCCCGACGTCGTCCTGCTCGACGTCCACCTGCCCGGCGGCAACTGCGGGGGAGGGGCCGAGGTCGTCGCCTCCTGCCACGACGTCCCCGAGACGCGCTTCCTGGCCCTGAGC
>ERZ772942.989-NODE-989-length-11985-cov-3.455323_pt1 | contig 11985 bp, 10 predicted proteins | sample MGYA00511135_ERZ772942 | MGnify/ENA primary metagenome ERZ772942 (study PRJEB29015, sample SAMEA2738099) | human oral metagenome | biome: human oral; feature: human-associated habitat; material: saliva | place: China | collected 2265 ... | reverse complement strand
ATTATAATTAAGGTTAGCATTATTATTTTGACAATGATATAATATTTAAAATTATTATAGATTGAAATAACTGAATAACTAGCCACAGTGAGGAGATGTTTTGGTTTTAATATACATATGACGAGATAGGGGGCATTATGGCACTGTTAGAATTATCTAATATATCTTATATTGTAAAAGACAAGTCGATTATCCGCGATATATCACTATCGGTAAATCAAGGTGATTACATTACTATTGTAGGCCCGTCTGGAAGTGGTAAAAGTACACTTTTAAAATTATGTAGTGATCTGATTAGTCCTACATCGGGAACTATTACTTATAATGGCCGTGATTTAGCTACTATAGAGCCTGAAAGCTATCGTAAAGAGGTGGGCTATTGCTTTCAAAGACCGTATTTGTTTGCGAAAACAGTACGTCGCAATATTCTATTTCCTTATGATATTCGCGGTTTAGAACCGGATATGAGTCGTATAGAATATCTCTTTGACCTACTACATATGCCTCTAAATTATATGGAGCGCCGTAATGATGAGTTGTCCGGCGGTGAAATGCAACGCATATGCCTTATTCGGAGCCTTATTTTTGAGCCTAATGTGTTACTTTTGGATGAGGTGACATCTGCCTTAGATGCGACGAATACATCGATTGTAGAAAATGTTATTGATGAGCTTCATAAAAAGGGAATCACGATTATCTCCATTACTCATAATGAAGAGCAAAGCTTGCGTACTGCTAATCGCCGTATCACTATCGTAGATGGTCAATTAGCTAAAGAGGAGGTACTGCGATGAGTCAGTTTCACAGTATTTCTACTATGTCCTTGTGTCTTGCATCCGTACTAGTTATTATCAGTATGTTCATGTCCTATCGGCAGGAGTTGAAGTTAGAGAAAGATATTTTTATAAGTGCTTTGCGCGCTACAATACAGTTATTTGTCATAGGTTTTATTTTAGCTTATATTTTTAGTACTGAAAGTCCTATATTCATAATCGGATTATTAGGTTTTATGGCTATTAATGCAGCCTATAATTCTTCTAAACGCGGTAAGGGAATACCATATGCATTGTGGATTTCTTGGTTTGCCATAACCGTAGGTGCAAGCATTACATTATCGATTTTGCTTCTAACAGGTGTGCTTAACTTTACTGCTTATCAAATGATTCCTGTTGGTGGTATGGTCATTAGTGGTGCTATGGTAGCGATTGGGCTTTGTTATCGCCAAATGCTATCAAATTTTGAATTGCGTCAACAAGAGGTAGAGGTTAAATTAGCCCTAGGAAGTACACCTAAGCAAGCGTCAAAAGCCATCGTACGAGATGTTATAAAGACTGGATTGCAGCCAACTGTGGATAGTGCTAAGACCTTAGGTATTGTAGCGCTACCGGGGATGATGACAGGCCTTATATTGGCTGGTATGCCACCTTTAGAAGCTGTAAAATATCAAATGATCGTTACATTTATGTCGTTATCCACTATATCGATTGCTTGTTTTATTACGTGCCAGTTGTCGTATAGGACATTTTTTAATACTAGAAATCAATTATATAAGTAATTTTTATTAAAATCTTAATAGTAAATAAGGAATTAATTTAATTACATACATTTTAGTCATATTCGATATAGATAATCGATATAGATTATAAATTCCCATGATATAAAGGTTGCTTCCTCTTGTGAGGGGGTAACCTTTTAGCATGTATCAAATTCCTATGTTTTTTAGTAGGAATAGTGGTATACTATGTACAGTATCAGTGAAATACCAGAAGACTGGTTGTCATCTACTTTCATAAACCTAAAGAGGGGTGGCATTGCCACTAGAAAGATTTGAGGTAAGTACTATGTATGATGTAAAATCTCCAAAGGCGGAGGAATTTATTTCCCATCAGGAAATCCTTGATACTCTTGCCTATGCAGAGGAAAACAAGGAAAATCGGGAGTTGTTAGATGCTATTTTAGCGAAAGCTGCTACATTTAAGGGATTAAACCACCGAGAAGCAGCAGTTCTCTTAGAATGTCCGTTACCTGAATATAAGGAAAAGCTTTTTGCTTTAGCAAAGGAAATCAAGAAGGCTATCTACGGCGATCGTATTGTTCTATTTGCACCGTTATATTTGTCTAACTATTGTATCAATGGATGTGTGTATTGTCCGTATCACTCCAAAAACCGCGATATTAAACGTAAAAAATTAACGCAAGACCAAATCAGAGAAGAGGTTATTGCGTTAGAAGCGATGGGCCATAAGCGTATTGTAATTGAGTCTGGTGAGGATCCATTAAATAATCCTCTTGAATATATTTTGGAATCCATCAAGACAATTTACGGTATCAAAAATAAAAATGGTGAAATCCGCCGTGTAAACGTAAATATTGCAGCTTGTTCCGTTGAGGACTACAAAAAATTACATGAAGCTGGTATTGGCACATATACATTATTCCAAGAAACATATAACAAAGAAAACTATGAAGCTTTACATCCTACAGGCCCTAAGAGCGACTACGCCTACCATACAGAGGCGATGGACCGCGCTATGCAAGGTGGCATTGATGATGTAGGCATCGGTGTTCTTTATGGTTTGGAACATTATAAATATGATTTCGTTGGATTGTTGATGCACGCTGAACATTTAGAGGCTGTGTATGGGGTAGGTCCACATACTATTTCTGTACCTCGTATTTGTCCAGCTGATGATATCGATGTAGATGATTTCAGTAATGCTGTGCCTGATGATGTATTTGAAAAAATTGTTGCTCTTATCCGCGTCTCCACACCGTATACAGGTATGATTATGTCCACTCGTGAAAGTCAGTCCATGCGTGAACGTGGCTTGGCATTAGGTATCTCCCAAATTAGTGGTGGATCTCGTACTAGCGTAGGTGGTTACAAAGAAGAAGAAAAGCCAGAAGATAATACGGCACAATTCGATCGTAGTGATACGCGTACATTAGATGAAATTGTTAACTGGTTGCTAGATCTTGGGTATGTTCCAAGCTTCTGTACTGCTTGTTATCGTGCAGGTAGAACTGGAGATCGCTTTATGGCTCTTGCAAAATCCGGTCAAATTCACAACTGTTGTCAACCAAATGCGTTGATGACATTAAACGAATATATCATGGATTACGGTGATGAAAAGACTAAGGCTCATGGTGCTAAGGTCATCGAACAACAGTTAGAAAATATTAAAAATGATTTAGTTAAAGAAAAAGCTAAAGCTTATATTGCACAGATGAAAGACGGCAAACGGGACTTCCGGTTCTAAGGAATTCACTGATATGGAGCCTCCTATTGATAATGGGAGGCTCTTTCTTGTTGAGAAAATAGCAAAGTTTAAATGAGAATAAAATATATAAAATGGTTTATTTTATTTGCATTTTAAGGTATAATAAATAAAAATGATAATGATAATACGTTGAATTCAAGAATAATATTGATTATAAACTACTGAGGGATATGATGATTAAGAAAAAACGTTGGCGCCTTTGTAAAGGTGATCAAGAGAAAGAGAATATCTTAATCCGTGAACTTGGTGTAAACCCTATTGTGGCTAAATTAATGGTGAATCGTCACATTGATGTAGACGAAGGTCGTCAGTTTTTACAAGGTACTTTGTCAGATTTGTTAGATCCATTTACATTAAAAGATATGGATGTGGCTGTTTCACTAGTTCTGGAAACAATTGAAAGTCACAAACCAATCGTCATTTATGGTGATTATGATGTAGATGGTATTACTGCCACATCTGTTCTATATCGCTTTTTAAAGAAACTAGGTGCTGATGTTACCTATTACATACCAGAACGTCAAAGCGAAGGGTATGGTCTCAATTTAGAGGCTTTAAAGCACCTTATTGAACGGGGAACGGATTTGGTAATTACCGTAGACTGCGGCATTAGCTCTTACGATATTGTAGAGGCTGTACGGGACCGCATCAATATGATTATTACGGATCACCATACGGCTCCAGATATGATTCCACGAGCCAAGGCCGTTATAAATCATAAGCAAAAGGACTGTCCTTATAAGGATAAAAACTTATCTGGCGTAGGCGTTGCTTTCAAATTATGCCAAGCCTTGTGGCTTACAAAGCACGGAGAATGGTACTTAGATGATTTAGATATCGTTGCACTTGGAACTGTGGCCGATGTAGTACCTTTGGTCGGTGAGAATCGCATCATTGTGAAATCTGGCCTTGAGAAGATGAATAGGGAACCTAACTTGGGGATTAAAAAGCTTATTGATGTAGCTGGGCTTCATGAACGAACTATTACATCTGGACATATTGGTTTTACCTTAGCACCTCGCCTTAATGCAGCGGGGCGCGTAACGCATGCAACGCGTGCTGTCGAACTACTTGTGACCAATGGCGAGGATATAGCAGAGGCAATTGCAGAGGAATTAAACGAAACGAATCGTGAACGACAAGAGTTAGAACGAAATATTCATGAGTTGGCTCGTGTTGATGTAGCTAATCAAGGACATAAAGCTGATTATGTAACCATTGTGGCCGGCGAAGAGTGGCATCCCGGTGTCATTGGTATTGTTGCTTCTCGTCTAGTAGAGGAGTTTTACAAGCCAACCTTAGTCATCAGTATTCATGATGGCGTTGGTAAAGGCTCGTGCCGTAGTATAGATGGCTTTAACATATATGATGCATTAAAATCTTGTGAGGATATCTTGCTACAGTTTGGCGGACACTCTGCAGCGGCAGGCTTTAGCATCGATGCAAATCGCATTGATGAGTTACGAGAACGGTTAACCAAGTATTGTAAAGAAGTTGTTACTGCTGAGGAATATATTCCCGTTGTGGCTATTGATGCGGAACTACCTGTTGATGATATCGATGTAGATATCATTGACCGCGTATCAGCCCTTGAACCTTATGGGATGGCCAATAGCACGCCAGTCTTTGCTATTATGGAAGCTACCGTGCAAGATATTATGCTCATGGGCCAATTAAAAAATCACTGTAAGGTAATTTTTGAAACTTCGAATGGCACATTAGATGCTATCGCTTGGAATCGTCCAGACTTATTTAAATCTATCTTCGAGGGAACTGTGGTAAAAGTTGCATTCTCCTTGCAAAAGAATGAATGGCAAGGCATGGTTTCTCCTCAGCTCATGATTCAAGCTATTGAACCGTTGACTGAAGAGCCGATTACGCTTTCTACAGAAGGGCTTAGACAAATGTATGTCATAATAAAACAGTCCATGCGAGGTCGCAGTCAGTCGGTTTATAATGTTGAACAAGATATATTGCGCCGCAAGCCGGCAGATCAAAATAATCGCAGTGCCCTTACATCTATTGATGTATTTAAAGAATTGGGCATTGTTGAAGAATATACAAGTGATGATGGTCAATTAATGCTTAGATGGAATGCCATTGAAGGAAAATTAGATCTTGTCACATCCGTAACATTCCTTACTTATAGTGTATAGGAGGTGACATCATGACAACTGTAAATGAAGAAGGCAAAGCTTTGGTGGAACAAAGTACGTTTGATAAAAGTAAAGCCTTAGCTGACTTTATGGAGTATATCCATACCTATTTAACAGATGATGAGTGTGACCAAGTATTGAAAGCTTTTGAGCTTGCTGATAAGGCTCATGAAGGTCAGTTTAGAGCTTCCGGTGAACCATATATTATGCATCCTCTAGCTGTAGCTGATATTTTGGCACATTTACAAATCGACCATATTACACTCATGGCAGCTCTTATGCATGATGTGGTCGAAGATACATCTTACTCGAAGGAAGACCTAGAGGAGATGTTTGGCTCTGAAGTAGCATTCCTTGTTGATGGGGTAACAAAATTAAACCAATTCCAGTATGAAACAAAAGAAGATCGCCAAATGGAAAACTATCGAAAGATGATTTTAGCCATGGCGAAGGACGTACGTGTCGTAGTTATTAAATTGGGGGACCGCTTACATAATATGCGTACCTTAAAGCATATGCGTAGTGATAAGCAAAAGCGTATTGCGAAGGAAACCCTAGAAATCTTTGCACCTTTGGCACATCGTCTCGGTATCTTCAATGTGAAATGGGAGTTGGAAGATTTATCCTTCCGTTATTTAGAGCCGGAAAAATACTATGATCTAGTTGATCAAATGAAACAAAAACGCCAAGTCCGTGAAGACATCGTTAATGATACGATGAGTCAACTTACAAAGGCTTTAAGCGAAGCTCATATCAAGGCGGATATCAAAGGTCGTCCAAAACACTTCTACAGTATTTATAAGAAGATGAAAAAGGATAATCGTGATTTATCCCAAATTTATGATTTGCTTGCCGTTCGTGTGATCGTTGATAGCATCCCTGATTGTTATGCAGTACTTGGCATTGCACATAGCTTGTGGAAGCCATTGCCTTATCGCTTCAAAGATTATATTTCCATGCCGAAGTCTAATATGTATCAATCCTTGCATACAACCGTTATCGGCACGATGGGGCAGCCTGTAGAGATTCAAATTCGTACATGGGAAATGCATCGTGTATCTGAATACGGTGTGGCTGCTCATTGGCGATATAAAGAAGGAAATAAAAACGGCGATAAAGAATTCGACCAAAAGGTTGCATGGCTGCGCCAGGTTCTTGAATGGCAAGATACGAGTAATCCAACGGAACTCGTTAATGCTCTGAAATTAGACGTTTTCTCTGGCGAGGTATTTGTATTTACGCCAAAGGGCGACGTTGTTAAGTTGCCAATAGGCTCTGTACCGCTCGACTTTGCCTATCGAGTTCATACCGATGTAGGTCATCATTGTGTAGGCGCTAAGGTAAACGGCAAAATTGTACCGCTGGATTATACCTTGCAAAATGGTGATATTGTTGATATTATCACATCCAAAACAGGTCGTCCTAGCCTCGACTGGTTGAATATCGTAGGTTCTTCTGAAAGTAAGAGCAAGATTCGCAACTGGTTTAAGCGCGAAAATAAAGCTGAAAATATTGAAAAAGGTTTAGACTCTCTTGAAAAAGAAGCGAAACGACTGAATCATAATTGGAAAGAATTATGTGCAGACAACCGTTTACAACATGTAACGAAACAACTTAAAGCCGGTACAGAAGAGGAAATGTTTGCAGCCTGTGGCTATGGCGGCATTCCTGTAAGCACTGTTCTTTTGCGTTTAATTGAACTTTATAAAAAGTCTAAAGAGGTAGAGGAATCTAAGCGCAGCACAGAGCAAATTATCGAGAAATTAAAATCTCAAGGACAAAAGAAAACTAAAAATGGCACTGGTGTTCTCGTAAAAGGTGAAGCTGGTGTGATGGTGCGTATGGCAAAATGCTGTAATCCTGTACCTGGTGATGATATTATAGGTTACATAACCCGTGGTCGTGGCGTTTCTATTCATCGCTGTGATTGTACTAGCATGGGCCATTCTCCTGAAGACTTAGAGCGGATGATAGAAGTCTCTTGGGACGGTTCTTCTGGCGAATCTTTCCACGTAGGCATTGATATTCAAGCTTATGATCGAGCTGGTATTCTCATGGAAGTTATGGCGGTGCTTTCAGAATTGAAAATCACCATTACTAACATCAATGCTAAGGTTCAAGAAGATACAAAAAATGTAAGCATCAATTTGGTGGTTGATATCCGGGATATTTCGCAACTAGATTTCGTAATGACTAAATTGCGTCGTATTCGTGAAGTGTATACTGTTCAACGTAGTAAAGGAGGGGCTTAATGAGCGAACAACAATTAGTGCTTATGCGCATGCCTTTAGGTCCACTAGGAACAAATTGCTATGTTATCGGTGATAAAGCGATAGGTGAAGCTTTCATTATCGATCCTGCAACAGCTGAAGTACTAGATGCGCTAAAAAAACATGACTTAAAGCCGAAGGCGATTGTACTGACACATGGTCATGGAGATCATATTGGTGGCATTCAAGAGATTGTAAACATCTATCATGTGCCTGTATATATTCATAAGGGCGATGTACCGTATTTATCTGATCCTGAACTTAATCTTAGTGCTTATAGCAATCCAACGCCAATTAAGGTAAAAGCGGAAATCATCGAGGTTAAACAAGGTGATCATATTACATGTGGTGATATCGATCTTGAGGTGCTTGAAACACCAGGTCATACGCCAGGAGGGGTGTGTTATTACATGGAAGGTCTTGTATTTGTAGGGGATACTCTATTCAGAGATTCCGTAGGCCGTACAGATTTTCCAAATGGTTCTTATGAGATCCTGATATCATCGATTAAGACTCAGCTATATAGATTGCCTGATAATACAATGGTTTATCCTGGTCATGGACCGGAAACAAATATAGGGTATGAAAAACAATACAACCCATTCGTTGGTCAGTAGGTTTAAACGAATTATTTTTTACAGTCGAGGGGAAATTTATTATGAACACAACATTAGAAAAATTAAAAGAACGCATTAAAGACAAAAAGTACAAATTGACAACTCAACGTCAAACAATCTTACAAGCATTCATTGATGCTGATGAAAATCACTTGAGTGCTGAAGATGTATATGTTCTTGTAAAAGAAGTAGCACCTGATATCGGGTTAGCAACAATTTACAGAACTCTTGATCTCTTCACAGAACTTGATTTGTTAAAACGTCTTGATTTTGGTGATGGCCGTAATCGCTATGAATTAAATGACGAAGAGTTCGCTCATTTCCATCATCATTTGATTTGCGTAAAATGTGGTAAAGTATCCGAGTTTGAAGACGACATGCTTGAAACATTGGAGTCTATTATCGCTAAGAAATTAAACTTCCGTACCATTGATCATCAATTGAAAGTATATGGTTACTGTAGTGATTGCCAAAATCATATGACTGAAGCAGAATTAGAAAAGCTTGAGCGTATGTCCCATCATGGTTAATGGATATCTATATACGGGTCCATTACCACTTGGCTCCGTAGTAGCTCATAACTGTGGCGCGGCGGGACTCTTTTCTGATAAGATAAATCCAGAGGTTATCCTTGAAGCACATGAAGTGGAAGGGCTCTACACATTAACTGTTACCATTGGTGATTCGGTTCAGATTTTTGAAGGCCCTGTTTCCTCTATGGGGCGTCGCCAAATTGGACAAGCCTTGTTGCGCTATTTGCGTGAATATCAAGGCTTACCTGCTGAGGCTCCGTGGGGAACCATGGTAGGTGTGCGCCCTACAAAGCTACTACATAAATATATAGATACATATGGCTCTGTCCACGCAGCAACTCGTCACATTAGGGACGAGTTTTCTGTGTCTATGGAAAAGCTTGCTACTTTGGGGGCCATTGGCGAGTATCAACGTCCATTTCTATCTGATACAGATGATAAAAAGGTAAGCCTCTATTGTGGTATTCCTTTCTGTGACACGCGTTGCGTATATTGCTCGTTTCCATATGGTCTTTATCAGGATTATGCTGGTAAAAGTCAATTTCTAAGTGCTTTAAACCGTGATATAGAAGATATGAAATCTATCGTTGCTTCCTATGGCCTAACAGTCGATACTCTCTATATGGGCGGTGGTACTCCGACAGTGCTAAAGGATGAAGACTTTCACCAGGTTCTAAAACAGTTGTCTCTACTCGTACCAGAAGGTCATGAATTTACTGTAGAGGCAGGACGACCTGATTCTGTTAATCCTACAAAGCTACGTTCCATGCTTGCGCTAGGTGTGAATCGTATTAGCATTAACCCGCAAACAATGCAAGATGATATTTTGCGTCGTATTGGACGCGGCCATAGTGTACGGGATATTGATGAACTTTTACAATATGTAAAAAACAATACATCATTAGCCGTAAATATGGATTTTATTGCAGGCTTGCCTAATCAAACGATGTTAAACATGATAGAGAATATGGATTATGTATGTCAAAATCTGCCGGAAAATGTTACAATTCATACGTTAGCATTAAAACGTGGTAGCCCGTTGTACGATTTACATATGGAAGATGATATTCCTGAAGAACATCTTGTGGCGGAAATGGTACAATATGGTAAAGAGCGTCTTGAAGCGGCTGGTTATGTGCCATATTATTTATATCGCCAACAATATATGAGAGGGCAGTTAGAGAATATTGGCTATACCTTGCCTGGCAAAGCGTGTGAATATAATATCCAGATTATGGAAGAACGGCAGAGTATTCTATCTATGGGGCCTGGCAGTTCATCCAAGTGGATGCGCGCCCCTGAATATCGTCAACTTAAACAGCATATGCCAAAAGACGTAGATGTTTATCACGAAACGATAGATGCACTTTTAGAGAAACGACATAGAATTTGTGAAAGATTTTGGGAGGTTGTGTAATGGCTATAAGAAAACCAAGAGGTACACAAGACTTTTTGCCAGAACAGATGATACATTGGCATTATATTGAACAACGTATGCGCGAAATTTGTAAAGTATATGGGTTCAATGAAATTCGCACACCTGCCTTTGAAGAAACTAAATTATTCTTACGCGGTATCGGTGAGACTACAGATGTAGTACAAAAAGAGATGTACACCTTTACCACTGGTGATGACGGTGGTTCTAGCTTTACCTTACGCCCTGAAAATACGGCGTCTGCTGTGCGCGCATACTTAGAAAATAAAGTATATGGTAAAGAAGGTCTCACAAAATGGTATTACATGGGCCCTATGTTCCGTCATGATAAACCGCAAGCGGGTCGTTATCGTCAATTCCACCAATTTGGTGCAGAGGTACTAGGTTCGCAATCTCCAGTGGTAGATAGTGAAGTTATCTGCATGGTTGTACAGTTATTAAAAGACTTTGGTCTTAAAGATCTCAATGTAGAGGTGAACTCCGTAGGTTGTCCAACATGTCGCCCTGTATACCGCGAAAAATTAATCGCCTTCTTTGAACCAAAAAAGGAACAATTATGTAGCGATTGCCAAGAACGGTTGTACAAAAATCCTTTGCGTATACTGGATTGTAAAAATGAAACATGTAAATCCTTGTCCGTAGGTGCTCCTGAAATTCACGAACATTTATGTGAAGAGTGTCATGATCATTTTGAAGAATTGAAAACCTATTTAACTGCAGCTAATGTGCAATATACTTTAAATCCTCGTCTCGTACGTGGCCTTGATTACTATACAAAGACAGCCTTTGAGGTACAATATACTCCTTTAGGTGCTCAAAGTGCTGTAGCTGGTGGTGGCCGTTACGATGGTCTCGTAGAAGAACTCGATGGACCTCATACTCCAGCTATCGGTTTTGCTATGGGCATGGAGCGTTTACTATTAGCTCTTGAAAAACAAAACTTATTGCCTGAGCCAACTGTAGAACCATCTGTATTCGTAGTCGCTCTTGGTGATGCGGCTAAGGTAGAGGCTTTCAAAATTTGCCAAGCCTTACATGATGAATATATTACCGTTGAAATGGACGGGCAGGGCAAGAGTATGAAGGCACAATTAAAATATGCTAACAAAATTAATGCAAAATATGTTATCATATTGGGTGATGATGAATTGGCTCGTGGGGAAGCCATAATCCGATTCATGGAAACTAGTGAACAAGAAACTGTACCACTTAATACAGTTTCTGAACGTATAACTTCTTTGGTGAAAGGATGACAATTAGAATGGAAACAATGCAAGGCTTACACCGTACGCACGGTTGTGGCACCATCTCTGAACAAGAGGTAGGTAAAGAGGTCGTATTATGTGGATGGGTTGAACGCCGTCGTGACCATGGTGGTTTGATTTTCTTGGATTTACGCGATCGTTCTGGTGTAGTACAAGTAGTGGCATCCCCAGATCATAACGTAGAATCGTTCCACAAAGCAGAGGATGTTCGTAATGAATATGTGCTTTGTGTACGTGGTAAGATTACAAAACGTGATGAGGCTGCTATTAATCCAAACCTTCCTACAGGTGCATACGAAATGTTCTGTGAAGAGTTGCGCGTATTGAACTCTGCTAAAACTCCTCCTTTCTATATCCAAGATGATATCGATGTAGATGAAAATATTCGCTTGAAATATCGTTACCTTGACTTGCGCCGCCCTGAAATG
>ERZ772942.987-NODE-987-length-11993-cov-3.644580_pt1 | contig 11993 bp, 10 predicted proteins | sample MGYA00511135_ERZ772942 | MGnify/ENA primary metagenome ERZ772942 (study PRJEB29015, sample SAMEA2738099) | human oral metagenome | biome: human oral; feature: human-associated habitat; material: saliva | place: China | collected 2265 ... | reverse complement strand
ATTCACCTTTTGCGCCCCAATATTTTCCCCGAATTCATAGCGCCTATTACTGGATACCTGGGGTTCTGTCTTCTCGGGTATGCACTTGCCAATACTGAGTTTTCCCGTGCGTGGCGCATCGTTATTTATTTGTTGGGGGTACTGGGCTTAGCGGTGTATATCTTCGGGGGTGCGTACCTTATCGCTCACCGCCCCGATCTCAAATCTGTAGCGCACGGTTACCTTGCATTACCGGCGATCCTCTGGGCAAGCGCGGTCTTGGTGTTCTGCAAGTATTCACGTATTGGTCAAGCATCGGCCACAGTGCAGAATATTCTAAAACGCCTTGCGGCTCTCACTTTTGGAATTTATCTGGTTCACCTTCTTATCATCCAGATTCTAGAGACGATGAACTTCTCCCTAACCAAAGTGCAGTGGGAGGTTCCCTATGCGCTCTTCGTGTGGGCTTTATCCGCCGTGATTGTCTGGATGCTGCGGCTCATTCCTCCGATACGCCGCTGGATTCTTCCTTAACGAGTTTTACTCCAAGAAATCGTCATGAGGTTTATTCAGAATACGTAGATTATGCTAGTGGGTTTCATCCCGGGAAGTACCCTCAACCAGTATTTCCCGTAAAGCCTCGCCCTCACTGAGCGCCTGTGCGGCAGAACGGGCGTGAATCCGCATAGCCGTCACATGCACTATAAAACCGCTGAGCGGACCAGCGTAAAGCGCCACAAGGGCACGCCCCACCAGCGGTAACGGAACAAGGAACGCCGCCGCAATAGCTACAACCGCAGCGACCGCCCAACCTGCCACGTAGGCGCGGTGCCGGTTAATCGCCAACACCATATTTCCCGAAAGGGTTACCAGCGCCAGCATAGCTGACCCAAAAACCAGAATCCCCAGCACAGCCCCGGTAATAACATGGTCATAAACCGCCTGGGTCTCGGGCTTAGGCGGGTAAATCAGGCGAAACAGCAGAGGCCCGATCAGGTACGCCGCTCCAGCCCCCGCAGCGCCAATACCCAGCACCGCCGCTGCAGGCTTGATAAACGCCGCTATCGGTCGGTGCTGCTGCTTCAAAAACGCCGACACGGCCACCCCCTGAAACGCCTGCAGGGGGATCATAATCGGTGAGCGGGTAATAGAAATAGCCAGAATCAGTGCCGCCATGACCAGTTTAGTGTGCTCGTCCTGGTTCGGCTCGCTCTCATTGAGGATATTGGGGAACCCCATCATGAGCACCGCCGCCGCAGCGGAGGAAAGAAAAGACCAGATCAGGTTCAGGCTGAGCTGTTTGACGTCAATGTCGGCCCGCGCAGACCACGCCTTACGCCCGCCCGGGACGAAAAGCGCCAACAGTATCCACAGCATCATGGGGGCGACGGTGGCCACCTCAAGGCCAATAAGCGTGGGCACCGTGAACGCGGCGGCCAGCATCAGCGTAAGACGACCCACCGATTCCAGCCCGCCAATGCTGGCGAACAGGTACCAGCTATCCCGCCCGGCACTGGCGCCGCTCATCATGGCCTGCAGCGCATAAAAAAACACCCCGGCGGCGATAGCGCCCACCGCCCACGGGGTGCTGAGAGGAACCTGCTTAGACGCCCACAAGGGGGCGGTGCACACAACCAGCGCCCCGGCGAGCACACCGAACGCGCCAGCAACATACACCACACGCACCCGGTACACGCCATCACGCCGCGCCGCACCAACTGCGCGCGTCACCTCCGGCTGAATACCCGTAATAATGCCGGTGACCATAAACAGCGCCGCCCAGAACAGCAGAAACTCCTTCAGCTGTTCGCTCCCTAAAGAACGCTGGGCGATCATGGTGGCCCCCAGCGTCGCCACCGCCGCGAGAATGGAAGCCCCCAGCAGCGCAAAAGACTGGTAGCGGGTGACGGTGCCGTCAGGCTCCGCCTCCTTCTCGGTGCTCACGGCACCGCTGGTCGGGGTGTTATCGCTATGCGTCATCACCGGCAGCCCAGCTACTTCACCACGTGAACAGCAAGGTTTTTCACGCCCCGCCACTTTTTCGCCAGCGCAGCCTTCGGCAGCAGAGTCAGCGCGTGCGCACGGGATGAGAACCGGATGCGTGCCGCCTTCGCTGCCTTCTTCCACCCCAGGGCCTCCAGTTCGGCGGCGATCGTGGTGAAATAGGTGCGCTCCTCGTCGAAACGGGTCCCTTCAAGGGCACGCCACGAAGAGTCAGAGCCGCCGTGGCGGCGGTACATGAACGCCAAGGTCTTATCGTAGAACAGGGCGCCGCCGTTCATCGCAATATCGAGCACCAGCGCCATATCCTGCACCACGTTCAGCCCCTGCCGGAACCCGGTCTGGGTGATCGCATCAGCGCGCCAGCCCAGGGAGGGGAAGTAGAACCAGTTGCCGCGCAGCAGCGACAGCGCAAGGTCCTCACCCTGCAGCAGTGTGGAATGGTTCGGCCGGTAGAACGCCTTCGTTTTCTCCACCAGGGTGTTTGAGGCCGCATTGTGCTCGTCAATCACCACCACGCCCGGCTGGAAGACGCTCGCCTGCGGGTGGGCCGCCGCCGCATCAACCAGCCACTGCACATAGTTAGGCAGCATCACGTCGTCAGCGCCCATGACCGTGACCAGCTCGTTCTCCACGAAGGTGAGGCATTTGCGGTAGTTGCCGTTCGCGCCCAGGTTCTTCTCGTTGCGCATATAGGTGATGCGCTCATCATCGAGTGAGGCGAACCAGCCGGGGATCGACTCGTCCGGGTAGCCGTCATCAACCACAATCAGGCGCCAGTCGGGGTTGCTCTGCCCAATCACCGAGCGGACGGCCTGCTTCATGAGTTCAACATCGCCATAGTAGGGGAAAAGAATATCTACGGTCATAGTGGCTCCCAGGTGTGAGTGTGAGGGGAAAGTTAGTTGGAGGATTTGGGGGTGTTCGTTTCGGAGGCCGGGGTGTTCCCGCGTCCTGCGGCACCCTCCGGCTGGCGTTGCAGGGCGCGCATAATCGCCACTTCTTCGGCGATAGTGCGCGCATCATCAGTGAGTTTTGAGATGGCAAGGGTCAGGTGCAGGCTAATGCCCATGAGCATCACAATAGCAATCAAAAACAGCAGGTTCACGGGGGTTTCAATACCCACCAGGGACGAGAACCAGTCCAGCAGCTTGGGGAACAGCGCCAGCACAATCATGACGCCGCCGACGCTAAGCCACAGCGCCGCGTACTTCTCTTTCATGTTCTGGTTGCGCACCTGCATGAGCACCAGGCACACCATGAAAATGACGATGATGAGGAAAAAAATATTTGCAGCCATACGTCTAGTTGCCCTCCACCGAAGTCTTCTTACGGGTCATCGACATGCCGAACGAGAAGAACGAACGCACCAGGTAAATTGCGGATTTAATGGGGCTTGACGAGGGGGTGCCGCCCTGCCGTTCACGCATCTCAACGGGAACCTGTTTCACGGTCAGCCCCGCACGGACAGCCATCACACAGGCGTCAATACAGTCCCCCAGGTATTCGGCGGGCAGGTGCTCACAGTACTGGTTAATGGCGCGGCGGTCGGCGGCACGGAACCCGGAGGTGGCATCCGTGAACTTCTCCCCCGAAATCATGGTGAACATGCGCGCCAGAACAACCATCGCCCATTTACGCGGCCCCGACACCTTATAGTTGGTTGCCTGCGCGAACCGCGACCCAATCGAAATATTGGCGTCTTCCAGACCAGCCAAGACAGTGCGGATACCCTTCGGGTCATGCTGGCCGTCCGCATCCACCTGAATGGCGCGGTCATAATCCATGCGGCGCGCATACTTATACCCGGTGCGCAGCGCCCCGCCAATGCCCATATTGTAGGGCAGGTCAATGACGAACGCCCCGGCGGCGCGGGCAATCTCTGAGGTGTGGTCGGTAGAGCCGTCGTTGACCACCACAAGGTCTACCTCGGGCATCATGCGGAACAGCTCGGTGATAGTGCCACCGATCACTTCTTCCTCATTCCACGCGGGCATAATGATGAGCGTACGCGGCTCGTGCGGCGAACTCTCTTGGGCCATGCAGGGCATTCCTTCCGGGCGTCAAAAACTTGAGACTGAGCGTGTGATTTTTTACATTCTATCAGTCACTTTTTAGCCAATCTAAAAATACAAGATAGACCTGAAAGTTAGATTGTATATCTTTATGCAGGCCGGTTTTCTTAGTTGCATGCCGTAATACGGTACAGGGTTGCGTCCCCTTTTGAATACACCGGTTCCGCTACATTCTTATCTTTCAGGTCCTGCAGGCCGGGGTACTGTGCGCGGTGGTCTCCCCTAATATGCTCATTAATTTCAGTTCCCTTAAAATCCAGGTAATAGTACGCCTTTTCGCTGCGGATTGCCGAGCAGACCGCTGAATCGGGGGTAGCCTCATTAAGGTGCTGATATATTTCTTGAGCATTTGAGGTGGCAGTGTACTGGGGGTGCGTGGCAGTGACCTTATAACCAGTCAAAGCGTACGCGAGCGAACCGCCGGTCCACGGCTGCACAACCACAGTGTCACCGGCTGGAACATACTCGTGCAGGTGGTTGATCACATCACGCTCATCAATCGATATTAGGAGCGCATGATCCTTCGGCAGGTACATTTGTTGCGTGACCTCAATATACCGCTGCATATTGGGGTCCGTCTGCGTATTGAACCCCAAAGGCACCAACAGCACAATCGCCAACAGAGGCGAAATAATGGCGTGACGCTCCCCCACCGGGGTGATGCGCTCGCCCACAAGGCGCACGGCTGCACGTAACCACAGGTAGGCGGCGTGCACACCCATCACCGCTACGGGGGCTGCCAGCGCGGGAACATTCGCGGCCAAACGGAACGGGTCGTGGTACCAGATGCCCAGCACCCAGTCGCGCCCCTCATCCCAAGTCATCCAGCGGCTGGCAACGTAAAAGTACATGGCGTACACCCAGCTGAGCACCAGCCAAATACCCACGCTGCGGCGGCTTATGAGGTAGTAGGCGCCAATAAGCGCGAGCACCGAAACAGTCCACAGCAGCCCGTTATAAATCTGTCCGTTAAACAGTGCCTCACCGATAGCGGTGCTATCACGTGTGGCCGGTTCCCAGCCCCCGGCATCCTTAGGTGGGCGCACCACACCCCACAAAAAGTTCAGAATCACGGGGAATAGGGCCAGCAGCACCAGCTGAACCGCGAATATTAGCGGTTTCAGTTCCCCGCGCCATACGGCGCGCACCTGCAGCACAATGCGCACCAGCACGATCGGCAGCGCGAAGGCGAGCATCCCCATAACAACGTTGGGGTTCGCCAAGGCGATACCTAGCGCCACGAAAAACCCTGCACACAGGGAGGGCACGGTCTCAATACGCCGCACCTGCACCGTGCGCAGCAGCTGGGCGAAAAGCCCCAGACCCACCGGCAGCGCCGAGATGCCCAGACTATTGGGGTACAGCACCCCGAAGTTAATGAGAAGCATCGGGAACGCCGTGTATGAGGCGGCAATAATACCCACGCTCAGAAGAGCTGGGGCGCTCACCCGCACCGTGGAACGCACCAGGTACATGAGCGACAGCGGCCAGATCACGGCCCCCACCAGCACACTCACCAGGTTCGCGGTAGCTGGCACACTCACACCCGTCGCCTGGTAGATAACTGTTGCGACGCCGTGCCACGCCGCGGGGTAGAACGCCGGGGGTTCACCGCCGGAGGTCATGCTGGCAATAGTCAGCGAGGAGGCATCGCCCGTATCCGCTATGTAGCGGATGGCGTTCAGGTGAAAGTTCGCGTCGTAGGTCTGTGAAATATATTCGGGGCGTCCGATGGCGCGGGCAATACTCCAGTACAGCAGCACAAAACCGATAAGAACACCGGCGTAACAGATGAGCATCTCCCGCGAGAACCAGCCGCGAATCACACGGTTCAACGGTTTCTCTGAGGCCCCGCCGTCCGCCGTCTGGCCGCTATCTACCGGGTGAGCGGATGCGGGCGCATCCAACCAGCCGCGGCGCTCCAAAAACCAGCACAGCGCGTACATGATGGCCGCCACAATAACCGCGAACCCCAGGGGAACTAGCAGGGAGAAACGTATCCCCGCTTTAGAGGCCACAATTGCGCTCACACCAAAAATTCCGACGGAGATAGGCGCAGCTAGACCCAGCGCCTCCACGCCGCGTTGCCGTAAGGCTACGGCAACGATAAGACCCGGGATGAGAAGTATCAGAGCACCCACTATCAGCGGAATAGTGAGCGATGCCCAGGTCGTTTCCATTCGGTGTTCTCCTAGCCGTTAAGCCTTACTCTGCGGGTGTCTGCGTTCTGGTGGGAATCAGACGGTTCTCCCTCTCAATAGTAGTGGGAATATATGAAGTCACAATATAGGGGCGCATATTCTGCTGTGCTGCAGGGGCTGAAATCGCCGGTATGGCGCGGTATGAAGGGTATCTGGTGCGTGAAGCTGGGACGGCAAGCTATGATGAAAGACAACTATGTTTTATGACACATAAAACTGCAATATTGGCACGACAGCTGATATAGCACCCCCGTTCCCCCACTAATGGTGCACAAGGTGCGCGGTCACCGCGCACAGCACTGCACCTTGAAAGCGAGACCCCCATGACCTATAACGTTGGAAACTACCTGCTTGACCGCCTCGCTGAACTGGGCGTGAACCACCTTTTTGGTGTGCCCGGCGATTTTAACTTACAGTTCCTCGACGACGTACTCGCCCACCCGGATATTAGCTGGGTGGGTAACGCCAACGAGCTCAACGCCGGGTACGCCGCCGACGGGTACGCCCGCATCAGAGGGGTTGGTGCGCTGCTGACCACCTACGGGGTGGGGGAACTATCCGCTATTAACGCCACCGCCGGTTCATATGCCGAAAACGTGCCCGTCATCCATATTGTGGGTGCGCCCTCGCTCGCCGCCCAAAACGCGCACCTGCGCATGCATCACACCCTCGGCGACGGCGACTTCCAGCATTTTGTGCGCATGGCCGCCGAAGTTTCAGCCGCAACGGCGGTGCTGCAGCCCGCCACCGCCGCCAGCGACATTGACCGGGTGCTGCGTGATGCCGTGCTGCACCACAAGCCGGGGTACATTATGCTTCCCGTGGATGTGGCTGTTGCCGCTGCCGCAAAGCCCGCCGCGCCGCTGAACGTAAACCTGCGCGTCTCCTCCCCCAGTGTCGAGCATGAGTTCCGGGTTGCTGCCACGGAGTTTTTGCGCGGCAAAAAGACCGCCGTGCTGGCGGACATTATGACCGAACGCCTTGGCGCCACCGAAAACCTGCGTGACCTTGTGGAAAGCACCGGGCTGCCCTTCGCCACCATGATCTGGGGCAAGTCCATCCTGGATGAGACCTCCCCGCAGTTCGCCGGCGTCTACATTGGCGGGCTTTCCGCAAGCACCACCCGCGCCACCGTTGAAGAGGCCCAGGCGCTCATCCTGGCGGGTGTGCAGTTCACCGACACCACCTCGGGGTTGTACACCCACCAGATTGACGCGGCCCGCACCATCACCGTTGATGCCGAACAAACCCAGATTGGGCGTAAAATTTTCGCTCCCTTAGCCTTCACGGATGCCCTGCGCATCCTTAAAGAAGCCGCGCTGGATGCCGGGGTGCGCCCAGCCGAGCACACCGTACCAGCGCACGGCACCACCCTGCCCGACTACGGTGAGCCCGAACCTACCGGGGCGCCAGCCTGCGGCGACAGGCCGCTCACCCAGCAGGCGCTGTGGAGCATCATCCCCTCGCACCTGGATTCCCGCAATAATGTGGTGGTTGAGATGGGCACGTCGTTCTTCGGTATGGCGCAGCAGTCATTCCCCGCCCAGACCAGGTTTATTGGTATGCCGCTGTGGGGTTCGATCGGGTACTCGCTGCCAGCTCTGCTCGGGGCGGCCCTGGCGGATGAGCAGGCACGCGGGGTGCTGTTCATTGGTGACGGTTCGGCGCAGCTGACCGTGCAGGAGCTTGGATCCATTTTCAGGCACCGGCTCACCCCGGTGATCTTTCTTATTAATAACGACGGGTACACGATTGAGCGTTCCATCCACGGCCCTAACGCCGCCTATAACGACATCGCCACCTACGATTGGCAGAAAATCCCGGCCGCGTTCGGAGGCACCGACCAGACGGTGCTGGTGCTGCGTGCGGCGACCGTGGATGAGCTGGCCACCGCCTGCGCAACCGCCCGCGAAACCCGGGATAAGGCGGTATTTATTGAGGTAGTCACCGACCGGGATGACATGCCGCAGCTGCTGCGTGATTTCGGGGCCATGGCTGCCGCCATTAACCGCAAAGAGTAACGCACCCTAACCGTAGGGCGTGGGTCTGCCCGCACCGTCAGCGAGCCCCGAACCCAATCGTCTTTTCTGGCGCCCCGTGCGGGCCCGCATCCCGGCGACTCTTGCCTTCAGCGCGCCGCGCAGTATTCACCAGATGCGCCCGCCTCAGGGGGGCGCAATGTTACGTAACATTGCGCCCGGCGCTTCACAAAAAGTAAGTCTTAGAAATATTGGGACATAAAACAGGCGCTGCGCCCACCCGAGATTTACCCTAAAGGTAGATTAAACCGAGTGCAGCCGCAGAGAAAGAACCTACTATGACCGAGGTCGCTTACCGAACTGTAGACACCACCGAGCTCTTTAAGCAGGCGTTCGGGCATCACCCCGCGGGTGTCGCTGTCATTACCGCAACCGATGAGAACGGCGAACCGGCAGGTTTCACCGCCTCCTCCGTCACCTCCATTGCGGCAGAGCCGCCCATTGTGGCGTTCTCTCTCAAGGCAGACAGCGGGTCGGCCGGGAAAATCGCCGCCGCCGACTCGTTCCTCATTCACCTGCTGGATGCCGAAAACGTGCAGATAGCACGTAATTTCGCCACGCACGGCTACCCTCGTTTTGCGGACACCTCCGCCTGGGAGTTCATTGCAACCGGTGAGCCGCTGGTACACGATATCCGCCGGGTACTGCGCGCAACCCCGCTCAGCCGGGTGGAAGCTGGCCCGGCCCTAGTATTCACCGCCCAGGTGGAAGAGTTCGTACGCCACGACCTCACCGGCACCCCGCTCGTGTACCATTCGCGGGAATTCCATGCGCTGGGGGAGCACTCCACCGTCAATTACGCTATCTAAAATACGCCGCCGCGAGGCGTCAAACGTGGCTTTTCGGCCCGAAAGCGGCGCATAGGGCGCTGATGTGCGCTGAAAAGCCACGTTTTGCCACCCATTAAGAGACGCCCGGCACCTGCGGGCAAAAGCACTGGGATTACGAGGCGCACTAGGGTTAAATAGGTAGAACAACATAAAACCACACAGGTCAACACCTGAAGGAGAACCCCGTGACCGCCGACGCCGCCCCCGCAGAGAGCGCCTCCGCCCCGCTGCTGCCTGAATCTTTGGAGTACACACGCCGCCTGATTGCGTTCCCCAGTATCGCCCAAACCTCCAACCTAGACATTATTGACTACATTGAGGCCGAATTTGCCCGCCACGGGCACACCGGGCACCGCAGCTACAGTGAAGACAGCACACGGGCCAACCTTTTCATCACCATCCCCGCAGCCGACGGCACGGTGAACGGGGGCATTATTATTTCGGGGCACACCGACGTGGTACCCGTGGAGGGGCAAATCTGGGACTCTGACCCGTTCACGGTGCGTATTGAGGGAACCCGCGCATATGGGCGGGGCGTGTGCGATATGAAAGGCTACCTGGGGGCGGCACTGTGGCTGCTGCCGCGCATCCGGCAGGATAGACTGCGTGTGCCCCTGCACTTTGCGTTCACCTACGACGAGGAAGTTGGGTGTGTTGGGGCGCCCGCCCTCATTGAGGAGTTCACACACCGCGGCGTTCACCCGCAGTTCTGCGTGGTGGGTGAACCCACCTCGATGCGCGTCATCTCAGCCCACAAGGGTGCGCACCGCGGCAGGGTCAGCATCACCGGGGTCGCCAAACACGCCTCTCTGGCCACGCACGGGGTGAGCGCCGTCAATGCCGCCGGGGAGTTCATTGCGTTCTTCGCACGCCTGGCTGATAGCTGGGAGCAGGAAGGCCCGTTCGATCAGGCGTTCGTGGTGCCGCACGCAACCGGTGGGGTGAATTTCGCGCGCGGCGGCGTGCAGTACAATATCGTGGCCGAACGCGCCGTGCTGGAGTATGATTTCCGCATCTTACCGTCAATGACCACGGAGTCCGTGGTGCAGCGCCTTGAGGACGAGCTTTTTGGGGCGATCCTGCCGAGGATGCACGCCCGCGCGGCCCGCGCCGAGGAACTCTCGGGCGCCGAACCGGGGTCGTTGACGGCACAGGTGCAGGTGCAGCATGAGCTGCTGGCGGCCGTCCCCGGTCTGGGGACCCCGGACGATGCTGAGCTGGTGCGCCTGGCAAATACACTATTGGGCTTAACCGAGGCACCGCAGAAGGTCACCTACGGCACGGAGGCGGGGCTGTTCCAGCGCGCCGGGGTTGAGAGCATCGTGTGCGGCCCCGGCGATATTGCCCAAGCCCACTCACCGAACGAGTGGGTTGAGCTTGAACAGTTACGGGACTGCGAGCGTTTCTTTGAGGCCATCCTGGGCTGGGCCTCACAGTAGGCCCCTCCCCCGCTTGTCTATTCGGCGAGCTATTGTGCATTTCGCGGTTTGTTTAAGCCGCCACGTACACAATGGCTCGCCGAATACATATTGTTCTGTCTACACCCGAGTTGGGTTGAATCTGATAAAGCTACCTTGCGAAAGCACCCAGCTGCGGGATGAACTTCTTCATCTGAGCCACAATATACCGCGCGTCTTCCAAAGCTTCTTCGGCTTCATCTGAAGATACGGGCTCATAGTCTGCATCTGGGTATTCAACCTCATGCCGAGTGCGGCGCAAGCGGGAGAAAATTTTGCTCACCATATCGTGCGGCCCACGCTGGGCACGCAATGCGTCTCCTACAACCACATGTCCGCCACGAGTTGTAGGGCGTAGCCCCTGCACTGCAAGCGCTGCGGTCAAAGCCAATCGGGATGCATCATAGAGCAGGGTGTATGCGCCTTCCGGATCAGTCTCAACGAGTATGTGTGCCGTCGCAAGGTGTTTATCTGCACGGTTTATCAAAGCTTTGGCATGTTCAGGGTTTACCTCGACATGCTCTAGCTCTCCTCTGCCCAGAAGCTCGGTGATTCTCTCACGCCCGGTTGTCCACGAGTTTTTCGTAGGTTTAGCAGGTTTCGGCCTTTCAGGCATCGTTATCTCCTAAATCGCCGAAAAGCGGGGTTATGGGGCGCGAACGCACGGTTTTTACGAAAGGATCATCCGAATTCCAGCCTTCACGAGAGAGCTTTTTGACGTTGATTTCTAATCCAAGGCGCTGCTCAACATCATCAATAGCTTCGTAAAGAGCGTGCCGTGATGGAGTGCCGATCGCGAGCACATCAAGGTCGTGGGGAACTTGCCCAGACTCTCCGCTGCGGCGCTTAGCCCATGAACCGTAGATTGCTGCAGCTTCAAGACGCGGAACCTGTGCTAAAGCCTCACGAAGCGCCGGGACGGGACCGTAGGTAACATACATAAGCTGTTGCAACGCTTGCCCAACTGGGGTATGCACGAGTGCATTGACGAGGCGACTCTTGCCAACTTGACGAGACTCTAATAGCCCCGCGTTCTCAAGTCGGCTCAGTTCCCGCGAGACGGTAGCCTGCGATGCATCCGTAAGAACCGCAATTTCGGAAACCGTGTACTGCCGTTCGGGATGCAGAAAAAGAAGCGCGGTCACCTCACCTTGCAGGTTACTGCGCAACAGGGGCAGCAACGTGGGTGCAGACGTTTTCATAACATGAATTATAACAATCATTTTATGAAAATGTTCCGCAAAAGCGCGGTTTTCCCCTACCCGCTTCTCAATACACCCCACCGCAAGGAGCTGACAGGCACATAGAAATCAAATCCGGCGGCAATCATGGCGAGCGCCATGGGGACTAGGGATCTGCTCGACCAGACGATCCGACGTGCGGTATATGTGGTGCTCACCTGTTTCTCCTG
>ERZ772942.983-NODE-983-length-12054-cov-2.789649_pt1 | contig 12054 bp, 16 predicted proteins | sample MGYA00511135_ERZ772942 | MGnify/ENA primary metagenome ERZ772942 (study PRJEB29015, sample SAMEA2738099) | human oral metagenome | biome: human oral; feature: human-associated habitat; material: saliva | place: China | collected 2265 ... | reverse complement strand
GACCGATGGCGCGACCCGTGAGGCCAACAAACTGAGCACGGACCTTCTCGGCCACCAGCGTGCGCGCCATGCGCAGCGCAAACTGCTGCGCCTCATGGCGCGTGGCGCACTCCACAGCGCTGATCTCGTGATGCTCGTCATCGATCGAAGCCACGATCCATGTGCGCCTATCTGTCCGCTGGACAGTGATGCCAGTCTGCACCGGAACCGTGACGCTGCCGCCGGCCAGATCCAGGCTGAAGCCTGGGCCGGCGGGCGACGGGCTGCGCTCGCTCAGCATCTGCAGCGCTTGATGGAATGCGTCGACAGCGCGCGGGTACGCGATGCGGTTGGCAACGCAGCCCTGTTGCTTGACGATGACCTCAGCCATCAGCGTGCCTCTGGTGACTCGGCGCCGGGCTCATTGGCCTGCGGCTCTTCCTGCTCGCTGCCAGCGTCCTCGACCTCATGCTCTGCCTGGTCGACGACCTGGTCGGCGGGCTCGCCATCCGGCTGGGCCGTGGGCTCCGGGTCATGCGGCTGGTCGACAGTCTCGCCATCCGGGTCAGTGTCGCGCGGCTCATCGGTCAGGCCGCTCTCCTGCCCTGCGTCCTGCGCATCCTCCGCGCCCTCCGGCTGCGGGGCAGTGGCGGGCGCCTCGTCACCATGCGCACCCTGTCCGGCCTGATCATGGTCCGCCGTCTCGGCCACATGATCCGGGTCAGCCTGCCCTGTCGCCTGCTCTGCAGCTGGCTCTTCGGCCTGCGGCTGCTGCGGTTGTTCCTGGTCTGGCAGGTCCGGGCTCGCCCAGATGACGCGCCCCTGGGTGTCCAGGTACTGGATCTGGATGTCCGGCGGCACCAGGCATTCCATGCCCCCCTCGATGCGCATGGCGAGGCTGTTGCCCTCGGCCCCGATGATGACGCCGCGCACCGGGTATCCATCTCCATGGAAGACGATATCGCGGCCGATAGCAGCCGGCGTGCCATGGGCGCGCGCGATCCGCTGCACAGCCTCGACTGCCTCGGGCGCGGGTTTCTGCTCTTCCGGCTCGGCCGGCGTCACAGGCTCCGACAGCGACAGGTCGGCGCTCCAGGCACTGTAGTCGCCGGCCAGCACAGCAGCGCGGCGGGCTGCCAGCTCATCCTCGTCGGATGCGGCGTCGCCCTGCTCGCGCTCGGCGCCCGTATCTGGCGTGGTCTCTGCGGGAATGGGCTCCGATGGCACGACCGGCGTGTCGACCTCGGGCGCGCTGGCGGTGGTGTTGGTGGTGTCGTTCGTGGATTCGCTCATGATTGCTCCAGGTGTAGGTAGTTCAGGGTGAAAAATCGGGCGGCAGGTTGCCGGCGGGGTCAGCTGCCCAGCTGGATCGCCCACGCGAAGATTCTGGCGACAGCCCAGATCAGGACGGCCAGAAACGTCATGTAGCCCGCCACAGCCAGCGCGGCCAGCAGCCAGCGGCCGACGCGCACACGAAACGAGGCGCGCGCCACAGGGCGTGGGGGCGGCATGCGGATGGGGTTGCGCACGGGTGTGGCCGGGTAGCCGAAGATGATCCGTGTGGGTCTGGGAGGTTGCATGGATGGTCGTCAGGGTTGATGGTGTGAGGGGTCATTGCATGCCGGCCGAGAGCGCAGCCCACACGAGCAGCGCCAGCAGTAGCAGCAGGAAGAGCCAGGCGAGCAGCCAGAGCCAGCCCTGGTTTTCTCGCCAATCGGCGGCCTCGCGGCGGATGCTGGCCGCGATGCGCCTGCGGATGCGCCGGCGTGCGTGCGCAAGCCGGGCGGTGTACCGGGCCACACCAGGCCGCCCGGACGGGGTGTCTGCCTGCAGGCAGTGCAGCTCATGCCCGGTCGTCGTCGGCCAGCCGCGCACGGTAGCTCTCCCAATCGAAGATCACGGCGCGAGCGCACTCACGTGCCCGGTCGAAGGCACGCTCGCCGATGCAGGCCCGCACACCGTGAATGTTCTCGTTGGCGATCAGGATGGTCGGCGCGCAGCGCTCGTAGCGCTGCATCAGCATGTCACCCAGCAGGATCTGCTCGGTCTCCGTGCCCCAGCGCCCGCCCACCTCGTCGATGACCAGCAGCTCCAGTCGCACCAGCGCGTCCGTCACCTCCTGTGTCGAGTGCTCGGCATCCGGTCGCCAGCTGTCGCGGATCTTGCCAAACATCCAGCTGGTGTTGATGTGCATGGCTGGCCGACACTGCGCTACCAGAGCCTGCACCGCAGCACAGGCCAGATGCGTCTTGCCCGTGCCCATGCCCCCGATCAGGATCAGGTTGTCAGGCTGCTCTCCGGCCAGGAGGCGCTCGGTGAACGTCTGCACGGCCTTGAGCGCCTTGCGCTGCCCCTCGTTCGTGCATTCGTAGTCGCCAAAGCCCTTGCCCACATAACGCAGCGGCACGGCGTCATGACCCACCATGCGCCGGAGACGTGCCCGCAGCAGCACCTCGCGGTTGCGCAGCTCAGCCGCCCGCGCGTCCTCCTCCGCCTGACGCAGGCACTCCTTGCACAGCGTCCACAACGCCTTGCCTGTACCGAACGGAAACATGACCCGACGGCTCATGTACGGTCCGTGCCGCTCGCACTCGGCCGCCCGGAAGTCCTCAGAAAATTCGTCCATCTTCCTGCACTCCTTCGCTGTAACTCGCAGGCGTCGGCATCACGCTCCTGCCCCGTCCGACACGGCCGGGCGACCCGCTTGCCTGCGCCTGCTTCATCCACGCATCAACGATGAACCCTTGGTGCCCGCGCTCGACCATGAACGCCAGCGCCTCGGGCATCGTTGCCCCTGCCTTGCCGGCCTCCCGGCGCACGCCGGCCAGCGCTCGGGCCGTGACCGGGGCGCTGCGCGCCTTGCGAAGCGCGCAGAAGTCCCTCCACAGATCGTCCGGCACGTCCGGCGGCTGCTCGGTCATCACCCCGCGCCAGGCGGCCGGGTCTGTCGTGCGCCGGGGGCGCGACCGGGACGCCTCCGGCGGGTCAGCCATGCCGGCGGTCTGCATGCCAGGCGCGGGCTGGGCATCCGGCTCGGCACCAGCCGCGGACTCAGCCTGTAATGCCCGCTCTGCCGTCCTGGCACGGGGGGTAAGGGGGGTAAGGTTTTTCCTTTTGGTTATTGGTTTCTGGTTATTGGTTGGTTGAACAGGCGTTGAACGACTGTTCGGCGCCGGTTGAACATCTGTTGAACGGTCGTTGAACGGCTGCTCATCGTCCGTTGAACCAGTGTTCAGTGCATGCCCGTCATCCATCGGCCGCTCATTCGGCAGCTCGACATCGTCTGCCTGCTGGGCTCTTGCCCTGCGCGCCGCCGCCGAGGCCATGCCGGCCTGCTGCGCCCGCTCGCCTTTCTGGCGGTATGCCGCCAGGTCGCGCTCGCAGCGCTCGTTCACCCAGCCCTCGGGCGTTTCGGTGAAGTAATCGGCCAGGATCTGGTCAATCGCGGTCTTCTGACGCTTCGTGCGCGCCATCGTCTGCCGGTAGACGCGCTGACGGTCAAGCGAGATCGGCTCCTCGCGCGCGTAGTACAGGTCGATCAGCATCCGGTACGCGCAGTGCTCGTCCCACGACAGCCCGCGCGTCGAGACCGCGTAATCACCCAGGTGGAACTGGTAGTAGTTCATCTCACCCCTCGAAGGTCTCGCGGGCAAATACAGGGTGGCGCCAGTCGCGGTTCTTGAGCGCCTGCAGCGTCTCGCGGTCGCAGGCCTCGGCCAGCACGTACTCCTGGCGCACCCGGTCGCGGTCCGGGCTGGCGAACTCGGACAAGATCTCGCCGCTGGCACGCAGCCGCTTCAGTGCTTCAAGCACCTGGCGCTCGGGGAGCGCCGTGCGCTCGAACAGGCTCAGGCGATGAAACCAGACCGGCCCGCCATCGGGGCTCGTAGCCTGGATGGCTCTGATCTCGTTGCGCACCTGCTCCAGCAGGGCCGGCGTGATCTCATCGGCAGCGTGCGGCTGCCCGGCAGGCGCCGCATCGGGCGCCGTGGTACGGTCGCTCATCTCAAGCGCCCTCCGTGGACTCATCGTTATCGACAGCTTCGGCCAGGGCGTAGATCAGCCCGGCCTTCTCTCCGTTCTTGGGCCAGTGGATGGCCATGGCGATGTCGCCCCGCAGGTGCAGCGCTGCGAGCGCCTGGAGCACTCGCTCCTCGTCCGCGCCCATGTTCCGGGCGAGCGTCTGCGCTTCGAACCAGACGGGCTCGCCATCCGGACTCATGGCCTGGAAGGACTTGGCCTCGGCCAGCACACGCCCCAGCATCGCGGGCGTGATCGCAACCTCGCCCGGGCGTCCCGACTGGTTCCGGCCAGCCTCGCGGGATGCCTCGGTCATGACGTCGCTCCTCCGATCCGGAACAGCCCGCTCTGGCGGGCCGCCTCCATAATGCGCTGGCCAATGGCCCGGGCCATGCGCACGTCGGTGCCCTCGCCCAGCATCCGCATCTGGGTTGTCTCGCTGCCCATCAGCACGTGCTCGTCCGGCACGCCCAGTGCCCGGCGCCACTCGGCCACGGTGGGCCAGCGCCAGCCGCCAGCGTAGGCGTAGATCATGTGGTTCTGGCGCGTGGGAACGTGCGGATGCGGCTCATGAAAGCCCGTGACATCCCGGTCATCGCGCAGCGTCACGACACCGCCGCGCCGCTCCAGGGCGTACTCCACCAGGCGTCGGACGTGGGGCTTGAGAACCCCCCGCTCTTCTACCGGCGTGACCGGCAATGTGATGTCGACGACATTGATGTCGCCGACATCACGTGCAGTCCCGCGCGGGCCGGGCGCAGGCGCAAACCGCACCAGCGGCGTGTAGTGTCCCCGGAGGGTGAAGACGGCGTAGCGCCGCTCGCGCCTCACTGCGCCACCCAGGTTTCGATGCGGGCACAGGTAGGGATGGTCCGACAGCGTGTAATGCCAGCCCAGGCCGCCCTGCAGATGATGGACGGCATCGCTGGGCGTGAATGCGTTCTCGTACTCGCAGACCACCCAGATGGGCCGATAGGACGCCGCCGCCTCGCCCCAGATCCGCAACAGCGTGCTGGCGGGAACGTCGCCCGCTCCATACCGGCCACCGCTCCAAATGCGGGGCAGCGTCATCCAGACCAGGGCGGCCTGGCGCCATTGCGTAGCGTCGGGCGCGACGGCCTCGATGGTGCGGCATTCACCCCCTGTGAAGTTGGCCTGCCACGTTGCGGCAGCCGGGCGCCAGTTGTCGATGGCGCCAGCCGGCTTCCAGCCCGCCTGCACCAGCCCCCTGGTGGCCAGGCCTGCGCCAGCGAAGAGGTCCACGAAGTCAGGCAGCATGATCTTCGGTCGCGCCGCGTGCAACGTCATGCAAGTGCTGGCAGCGCCGCGCCTGCCGCTTAATCTCATCGGCCAGCGCCACGATCTGCGCAAGGCCGTCTGTCTTTGCCCGATCCTTCGATCGCGGTGCCGTGAACCACTCGGGGCGCAAGGTTCTCAGTTGCCGCTCGCGGTGGGCCGGAAGCTCTCCGTGCCAGGTGCGGATAGCGCCTGGCGTGATGCCCATGATGGCCGCCAGATTCGTAACGGATCCTGCGCGCAGGACCGCCTGGTCTTTCGTCATTTCTGAGCCCTCGAAACAGTTTCACCGTGAATTTAGCGGGGCTTTTCTGGTTACCGGCCGACTCAGCGAGACCGCATGAAACCGCCATTTCCGTGCGCTTTTGTGTCTTGGCGGTGCTATCTGGTGTTCGCGTGTGCGGAAATATTGGAAAGCGATGCCGGCTGGCGTGTGGATGAGTATTTGCCCAGAAAACAACGGATAAAAAATTTTCGCCAGTTTGGCGTTTTCGAGACAGTTCCGAGCCGAATCAGGGTTGTGCGCTGGTATGTTTATTGCTCTTGTCGTACACCACGAGCTGCTTCATGAGCTTGCAACACGCTCTTCCGAATACCCGTCGGTCCGGGAGCCCCCCTTCCGAATGGCCCGGAAATTCCGGGCGCATGACCCGCTATTTCAGAGGCGTCAATACGGCCTCTTTTCTCGCCGCCCGATTGGGGGGGGGTAACATAGCCCTTCCCTACGATCAATGCGCGGAAACCCCGGGAACGGGGAGTAGCGTCGTCGCTGAGACCGATGGGTAGCAGCGGACGCACAGCAAAGCCCTCGCATCGACGCCGGCTTTGTTGTGCGCCCGCCTTCAAGCGCAGGCCCTCCTCGCCTGCGCCCCACCGGCCCGCTGAACGCGGGCATTCTTTTGCCGACGCACCCGCGCCATAGTAGTTCGTGACCCTTTCCGGTCACGCCCGGTTCTCCCTTTGATCGGCGCGGTGAAGACTTTCCCTTCAACGCTCGATGAACGGAACGCGCTCATTCAGGCGCTCAGCTGCGGCCCCTATCAGGGCGTGCCTGACGACATCATCGACGCGATTCTCAGCTACTGCATGGCATCGGGCCTGAACCCGTTCTCACGCCCTGTCGAGGCCCGGCGGGTCCTGGACGGGCGGCACGGCGTTGCACGCTGGGCCCTGAGCCCTTGCCAGCCCCTACACGATAAGCCCCCAGGCGTTGGGCCCTGAGTCCTCTGGCGCTTCGCTTCCACTCTTTCGCACCAGGAATGCAGACATGCAAACCATTCTCCGAGCCGAAAGCGACCGGCTCTACTACCCTGGCCCCGGCGGCGTCGGCTTTGAGTCGCGGGCATACGGCACCGAGCGCGCCGCGATGGACGCGCTGCTGACCATCCTGCAGGTCCACACAGGCAGGCCGCTCACCCGGCCGGCTGTGGGCCTGCACATCTACTCTGCCGATCCGGCCATGAACCTGGGCTGTCACTTCCTGATCCTGGCCGTCACGGACCGGGGCGCTTCGGTCTACGCCGCCAGCCTGTCAGATCTCGCGCGCCACAATCTGCTCCCGCCACAGGAGACACCCGCATGCTGAACCGAGTCGACATCATTGGCCATCTTGGCCGGGATCCTGAGACACGCTACACCGCCAGCGGCGACGCGGTGTGCACGCTGTCGGTGGCGACCACCGAGCGCTGGGCCGACCGCGCTACCGGCGAGCGCCAGGAGTCCACCGAGTGGCACCGCGTGGCCCTGTTCGGCAAGCTCGCCGAGACCGCCCAGCGCTACCTGCAGCGTGGCGGCCTGGTCTACGTGAGCGGCCGCATCCGCACCCGCCAGTTCACGGATGGCGAGGGGGTTGTCCGGTTCAGCACCAGCATCCACGCCGACGTGCTGCGCATGCTGGGCGGCCGCCCCCACGATGAGGCACCGGCTCCGGAGCACGTACCTGATGGCCAGAGCACGCCCGGGCGCCGCGCCCGCAAGGCAGCAACCCAGGCCGCCACCGAGCCCGAGCAGCTTCTCGATGACGACCAGGACATTCCCTTCTGAGCGCCGCGTCAACGCGAAGCGCCTGATTTCGAGTCAGGCGCATATATGTCGGCCTGCTCAGCAGGCCATCTGGACTCGGGCGCGCTTGCGCACGATATCCATGACGGCATGGTCGAACTCGGGTCGACTGATCATGACGCGCCGCCCCATTTTGACGATGGCGCCGGCCGCCAGCAGTGCCGGGGTGTTGGCGCGGATGAACCAGCGGATGGAATCGGTCGAGCCGAATAGCCGTCGCCCGTCCTTGGTGTCGTAGAACTCCTGCAGACTCATCAGTCTGGCCAACGGGGTCGATCCACTACCATCATGTCCTGCGCCCAGGGAGGCAGCCTTTGCAGCGTTGACCTTATCGGCGTCTGCGCGCTCCTCGCGCGTATCCGGCTCGACGGCCGTGGCATGAGGCTGCCCATCGCCCTCGTCCCGCAGGGTGTCCGGTTCATAGTCTGTCTGCATGCTTCTTTCTCTCGTGTGGTTGATTAGTTGTTGTTGGTTTCCTTTGTGCGTCGGGTGACTAAGCCGCGCAGCAAGGATGTTTACCGACCATTACGAAAGAAACAAACGTGGCAGAAAATGAAACGTGTTGAACATTTTCTGCCACCGCGACACGCCAGCATTCACATGAAGGTAATGCGACGACGCCCCTGGCGGGCAGCTGCGGCGCGCTCGTCGAGCAGGTAGCGAATGGCGCTGTCGGGGCTGGTGCGGACCACATAGGCCATGTCGAAGACGATCGCCACCAGCTCGCAAAACGGAGCAGACACCCGACCGACGGTGAGCCCGGCGCCTTCGGCGATGCGCGCCAGCTCGCGCATCAGCACCAGCAATCGCTCGCGCTCGGCAGGATCGGCTGGGCGGCCGCGCTGGCGTTGAGGCGCTTCCACGGACAGCGCCTTGGCGCGAGCAGCCAGCTCGGTCAGGACACCAGGCACCTGCATGGCCTTCACAGCTTCGGCTACTGGCGACCCGGTCGGCTCGCTGGCGTACTGGCTGATGAGCGCGGCCCAGGCTGGAGCGTCTGCCTGCACCAGGTCATCCAGCCCTGCGAGCAGGCGGTGCAAAACGCGAGCCTGCTGGGCCTTCTGCCGGCTTGGCGCGGGCTTGGGTGGCCCGATGGGCAAGCCATATGCCATGGTCGCTGCCAGCGTCTGGCCGACGGCAGCTTCGTCGCCGCTCAGCAGCCGGCGCAGGCGCGCCAGCTGCGCCCCGGAGGGCGCGAACAGGCTGGGGGTTCGCTGGTTCTGGCGGGAGGGGGTTGGTGGCTGGTCTGTTGCAGCGGCTTTCATGACAAGGGATACTGCTGGTGCGGCGCCGGCCGGGCGAGGGCTGGCGCCGCGAATACCGCCGCAGGAACGTGCGCTCAGGCCGGGCCGTTGCCGAAGACCTGGCGCAGCATCTGCGCGCGACTGTCGATGCAAAGGTGCGCATACCTCTTGGTCATGGCGAGAGTCTTGTGATTCATCGACTCTGCGATGGCCAAGAGGGGCACCCCTTTCTGGGCAAGCCAGGAAGCGTGGGTATGTCTGAGCGTGTGGAAGACGACGCCCTCGATGCCAGCGTCTGCCAGGCGCTCACGAGCCCAGGCGCGCGCCTCCGTCACAGACCAGGTTCCCATGGCGCCTCCCATCATGACTGCGCGGCGGCGGCCAGGGCGCCGCCGCGGAGCTTGGCCAGCTCAAAGGCCACGTCGTCTTGCAGCAGGATCACGAAGGGTTCGTCGTTCTTGGTGCGCTCGACAAACGCTTGTTTCTTGGTGAGATCCAGATCCCCCCAGCGCAACCCCATCAGCGTGCCCTTCCGTGCGCCTGTCGTAACGGCGAGCTTGATCAGCACATGCAGCATATTCCAGCGTGACGCGCGAGCTGCCTGCAGGAGACGCCGGTACTCGTCCTCCGTCAGGAACCGGATGCGCCCGCCGCCAACCGGCAGCACCTCAGTCTCTTTGACAGGGTTCACCCAGTTGCGAGGCATGAGGCGCCGCTTCTGGGCCCAGGTGAGCACTCCTTGAAGAACGGTCCGGTAACGGTTGATGGATGCCGGCGCCAGCGGCTTACCTGACGATGTGATGCGCTTGTTTTCTGCGCGGGCGCCGCCTCGATTGATCACGCCGCCACGCCTGGCGAGCGCATCGAGAGCGTCCTGCACATCGTCTCCGTCGATCTCGGTGGCGATCTTGTGGCCGAGCTGGCCGACAAAAAACGCCAAACAGGTGGCCTGGTTGGCAGAGCGGCCCTTGTAGCAAGACATGTAAACGTCTGCAAGGTCCTGAAACGTGAATGGCTGCCCCCTGGTCAAGGGGAGAGGGTGGGTCAAAACTTGGTCCATTTTCGCTCCGAATGCTCGAAAAGAGCATATCCCTAAGGGAAATGCGAGTTCGTGGGCTAAGTCGTTGACGCACAAAGGAATGGCGCCTCCGGCACGAATCGAACGTGCGACCCTCCCCTTAGGAGGGGGATGCTCTATCCACTGAGCTACGGAGGCGTGGTGCCCGATTGTACCGGATGTGTCGGTGGGGTGTCGGGAACGGCGGGCGAAGGCTTGGTAGCCGTTGACAGGCTATCCACGGGCACCATGCGGTTGTGCTCCAGCACGTCCAGGGGCAGCTGGCGGATGGCATCGTGCAGGGCGGTGGCATCGATAGCGCTGGCCTGGGCGGTGAGGCGCACGCCGTTGGCCAGCACGTAGCTGATCTCGATGCGGTTGGAGTCCTTCCAGCGCAGTTCCGAGACGCTGCGGGCGCCTTCACGGTAGCTGCGTTCGATGGTGGCGGTCGTCTCGCTTTCCTTGTGACCCTGGGCACCGGTGGCAGCGGACTGGGCCAGCAAGGCACCAGCGCTGGCCGGGTCGATGAGACGCAGATCCAGTTCGGTGCTGCCCTGGCGGCCGTAGATGCCATGGGCCATGACGGCGCGGGACGACACGCCACCCCAGGGTTCGATCTGCAGGGACTGCAGCTTCAGCCCCAGGATCTCACTGGGGAACCAGTCGGAGAGCTGGGCCGGCGTGAGCGGTACACGCTCCTGTCCGCCGGCGACGGTGGCCGCCAAGGCGGTGACGGCATCACGTGCGGCCTGTGCGGCAGCCAGGGAGTCGTTGCGGGCACTGGCGCTGCCGGCCTCACGTGCCGCCTCGTCCAGATTGCGATCGGCCTGCTGGATTTTCTCGATGGGCACGAGCACGCGGTCGTCACCCTGGCGCAAGGCAGGCCCTTCGGCGCCGACGATGGCGGGTACGGCCTCCGGCGGCACCATGCTTTCCCAGACCCGGTCAGCCAGGGGGCGCAGCAGCATGTTGGTCAGCAGGAAGAGCACGACGACGATGCCGCTGAGGATGCGTCCGCCGCGAGGCGACACTTTCAGCAGGGCGTGCATGCCCCCCAGCAGCAGGTAGACCGACCAGCCGCCGCCCAGCACCATCAGCAGGGGAAAGAGCGACATCAGCAGCGGCTGGAGTGCGGCTGCCACCAGGAGGCCGGCCATGGCGTAGCCAACGACGGCAAAGGCCTTGCGCAGATGGCGGGTTCCACCGAACCGGGGCGCGCACAGCTGCGTGACCAGTGCCAGAAGGGTGAACTGCACGAAGAAGGCCAGGCTACCACCGCCCAGCAGCACCAGCAGTTTGGTCAGTCCCTGCGGATGATGCAGCACGGGCGCATCGTCGTAGAGGTGCTGACCGAAAACCAGGCTGAGCCAGACCAGTAACACCAGAGGCAACAGCCAGCCCACGTACAGACGGCGCAGCGGGACATCTTCCCGGTCGATCTGCTGCCACTCGGACAGGGGCGACGTGAACAGCCGAAACAGGCGTCGAGGCAGTTTCAGGGTCGGAGGACCGGCCGGATCACGTTTCATCTGGTTAGAAGCGTAGGAAAGAACTATTTCCTTGCACGATTTACAACATTAGAACCGTCAGCCGTACAAGCGGTCAACAAATACAATGTGCCAATTCGTCAGTACCGCCCGATGAGGCGCCCTCGCTGACCTTCCTGTTGTCATTCACCAACATCTCGCGCCTTTGGGCCGATGGATTCCATCATGAGCACCCCCAGACAACCTGCCCCCCCTTCCCTGCAACTGCTGGATTCAGCAGGTATTTTCCAGGCCCTGCTGCCCCTGGCATCCACCTCCGGCCTGCTACTGGAGCCCTCGGATGGGACTGCAGGCGGTGAGGCGGCGCAGAGCGCCCCGGGGGGCGGCGGTGGCATTCGCGTCCGGCTGCAATCTGTGCCGGCCACGGCTGACGCCCACTGGTTTCAGCATGTGGCGCCCAGCCATGTGGCGGTGCGTTTCCACCTGCCGCACGCAGCCGAGCTGGTGGTGCTACCCGAGCAGTCCGAAAAGCTGGTGAGCGATGCGGCCGACCTGCTGGTGCAACTGGGACTGGCGCTGACGCTGACGCCGGCCCGCGCGGGTCTGGTGATCGACCGCGTTCGCCATGGTTATTTCAACGAGGGGCTGGCCTTGCTGGGAGAAGGCGTGGCGGCACAGGAGATCGAGGCGGCTGGCACCGCTGCCGGCTATCGCGCGGGCCCGCTGGCGCTGCTGGATGAGGAGGGGCTGGAGGTGACGGACCAGCTCTACCACCAAAGCCTGGGCGAGCACGGCTGTGGATGCGGACATGATCATGGGCACGATCATGGCCACGAGCACGATCATAAGCACGACCACGATCATAAGCACGACCACGATCATAAGCACGACCACGATCATAAGCACGACC
>ERZ772942.982-NODE-982-length-12057-cov-16.173804_pt1 | contig 12057 bp, 9 predicted proteins | sample MGYA00511135_ERZ772942 | MGnify/ENA primary metagenome ERZ772942 (study PRJEB29015, sample SAMEA2738099) | human oral metagenome | biome: human oral; feature: human-associated habitat; material: saliva | place: China | collected 2265 ... | reverse complement strand
ATCTAGTGTAACAAAAAAGCAGTAATTTTTCAACTGCTCTTTCTTATTTATTTAGATTTATACAAGGTATCCCCTTAAAATATACTTGCCTTTTTATTCTATTTAAGAGATAATAAAACTACTAATATAAAAAGGAGAAGTTTATGGGAAATTATAAAGGAAAAAATGTTGATGAAGCGATTGAAAATGGCTTATCTGAACTTAATCTCAAAAAAAGTGAAGTCAAAATCAATATTATTGATCATGGAAATGCCGGAATTTTTGGTTTTTTTGAAAAAGAAGCTGAGGTTGAAATCACACCATTAAGCCCACTGGAATTGAAGGTAAAAAAATTAATTCCATATTTAATCGGTGCTGTTGCAATATTTATGATTCTTATATCAGTTATAATTGGATTATACTCAGATAAGTCAACTACTGTTTCTCACCCTTCATCTACAGAAACTAGTAGCGTTATTGAAAAATCTGTCGAGAAAACTAGTGAATCATCCTCTACATCATCAAGTTCGACGCCTGCTTCCTCTAGTTCAACTAACACCACATCAAGCTCGACCGAAACCTCGTCAACAAGTCCATCCCAATCAGCTGTCATCACAACTGAAAACAATGAGGAATTTAAAGCACTATTGCAAACTGATGACTCAAGCACCATAACAAATTTTATTCAAAAATATAAAGGTCAAGTCATCGAATTTGATGGACACATAGCAGATATTGCACACTATAAAAATTACAAAACAAAATTCGATATGCTTATTTATGGCGGAAATTACTTAGGAGCAGAACAAGCACCTTCGGGACCAAACTTTAAATTTGTAAATATAACAACAGTTTCTAACGCCGCTTTCAACTCTTTTAATGGCGAAAATATTTCTAAAGGCCAAAATGTACATATAAAGGCACAAATTGGAAACTATAACTCCACTCAAGATTTAGTCTACCTATCTCCAATTGAGGTTTCGCCTCGATAATATAACGAATTATTTCAAATAATTTATTCAAAAAACTGAAGTCAGATTCTCTTCTGACTTCAGTTTTTTATTATTTAGCATAATCTACTGCACGAAGCTCGCGAATCACGGTTACCTTGATATTTCCTGGGTAATCGAGATTGTTTTCAATTTTCTCACGAACTTTGTGAGCCAAGATTGTGACTTTGTCGTCCTTGATTTGTCCTGGATTGACCATGATGCGGATTTCACGTCCTGCTTGAAGGGCAAAGCTAGTTTGTACCCCTTCAAAGCCATTCGCAATTTCTTCCAAATCATGAAGACGCTTGATGTAGCTTTCAAGAGACTCACTACGAGCACCTGGACGGGCTGCACTCAAAGCATCTGCCGCAGCAACGATCACTGCAATGACACTTTCTGCTTCGACATCACCGTGGTGGCTAGCAATCGTATTCACCACAACTGGATGTTCCTTGTACTTACGAGCCAATTCCATACCGATTTCAACGTGGCTACCCTCAACCTCGCGGTCAATAGCTTTTCCGATATCATGAAGGAATCCAGCACGACGGGCAAGAGCCGCATTTTCACCAAGTTCACTGGCCATAATACCAGCCAATTTAGCAACCTCAATCGAATGACGCAAGACATTTTGTCCATAAGAGGTACGGAACTGCAAACGTCCCATAATCTTCATCAAGTCTGGATGGAGGTTCGGCGCACCGATCTCATAGGCAGCGGCCTCACCGTATTCACGGATCTTATTGTCAATCTCTTGACGGTTTTTCTCAACCAACTCTTCGATACGAGCTGGGTGGATACGACCATCTTTGAGCAACATTTCCATAGTCATACGGGCAATCTCACGACGAATCGGATCAAATCCTGACAAGGTCACCACTTCTGGTGTATCGTCGATAATCACATCGACCCCTGTCAAACTTTCAAAGGTACGAATGTTACGACCTTCACGACCAATAATGCGTCCCTTCATAGTATCGTCTGGCAGATGAACTGTTGAGTTTGTTGACTCCGCTACATATTCACCAGCGATACGTTGCATAGCTTGAACCAGGATGTCCTTGGCCATTTTATCAGAACGTTCCTTGACCTCTTGCTCAGCTTCGCGAATACGGCTAGCAATCTCCTTGGTCAAGTTTTCCTCTGTCTGTGCCAAGATAATATCTCGTGCTTCTGCCTGAGACAGAGCACCAATACGCTCTAGCTCTGCTTCTTTTTGTCTTTCGACTTCCTCTAATTGCTCTTCACGCGCATCAAGGTTTTTCGCTCTATCAGAAATACTTTGTTCTTTTTGTTCAAGTGTTTGTTCTTTACTCGTCAAATTGTCGTCCTTACGGTCGAGGCTAGTAGCTCTCTCTGTCAAACGACTTTCGATTTGTTTGAGTTCTTGACGTTCTGATTTGAATTCAGCGTCCACTTCTTCACGGTATTTTCTGGCTTCTTCTTTGGCCTCCAATAGTGCTTCTTTTTTAAGAGACTTGCTTTCACGTTTAGCTTCATTAACAAGTAAATCCGCTTCACGCTCAGCTTGTCCACGTAAATTAGTTGCTTCTTGTTCAGCATTTAAAAGCATCAACTCTGCAGCTTCCTGAGATGATTTCATCTTAGCTGAGATGCTGACATATCCAATGACTAAACCAATGATGACGGCAAAAACAGCAATCGCAAGCGACATGATTTCCATGTTTTTACCTCATTTTATTGTTATTCCGAATGACATACATTCTTTTACATTCTACCATAAAAAAGTGATTTTCACAAACCTAAAATAGAATATGTTTTGAGGAATTTAGTGTGAATTTTAGGATTACACTTCTTCGGATCCCTTCAAACTTTTGAACACATCATCAATAAATATATCTGCTAATCTCTTCTTGAAAGAATCATTATTTAATAGAGCACCAAATAAATCTTGACTCTGAGAGTACCCTTCTATAAGAGCATTGTCAATCTCTTCTTCAAAAGCAAAAACGAAGTCTTCTCTAGAGTTGACACGAGCAGATTGCTTTAGTCTTGGATTCTTTTTCATCAATTCACGAATGGATACCGCTCCACTTAGACCGACTTGGTGATCAATATCCAAATCCAACTGTTCGTTAATTTCATCTAAGATTTCAGATAAACGCTTCTCCTGATCAGTCGTAACACCTCCAGTACTTGGCTTGGTAAGTATTAACTCTGGATGATATTCCAATTCAGAAGCTGACCTGAAAGAACCTGTTTGCTTATGTTTCATATAGTCCACTACGATCTTATCTGCAATTGTAAAATCATCTCCTCCAATGCGAACATCAATCATCTTGACAAGACTTTGCAGATAATTATAACGTTCGTGTAGAACTTCATTTTGATAAGCAGTTGCCTGAATCAAGAAAGTATACATTCTAAGAAAACCTCGAATAACCTTTCGAATAGAAAGTTGTTCTTTCTCATCAAACCGTCTAACTCTATCATAACCTTGATTTAACAGAGAAACCATCTTTTGCTTTTCTCTGCTGTTTCTCTTTTCTTGGTGTAAGAATTGATTAAACTCATGAACAACATCACTGTCCAAGATACCATACTCATCAATTTTCCGATCCAAGGTCAAGACATCACTAGGTGTGACTGTATCTGCTAAAATAGTCTCACGGTAGTAGGGAGAAAAAGCTGAGCGAATATCGTCATAAGTATTTTTAAAATCAAGGATAAAGGTCTTCTTGTTGTAGCCTCTATAGATACGATTCAAACGAGACAATGTTTGCACCGCAGCAACACTTCGCAACTTTTTATCTACATACATAGCAACCAGTTTTGGTTGATCAAACCCTGTCTGATACTTATTTGCCACAATCAGGATTTGGTAGTCTTCCGTATCAAAATGATCTTTCAAATAATCTTCCTTGACCTGATTCATTTGCGACTCAGTATATTCACTACCTTGGTAATCAACCTTACCAGAAAAGGCAATCAGGGTTCCAATACTGGTGATACTGTGGTCTTTGAAGTACTTTTGAAAGGCCAATTGATACTTAACTGCTGCCTCACGACCCGAAGTCACAATCATAGCCTTACCTTGACCACCCAATTCAGCCATAATATCATGACTGATAAAGTGATCCATGATAATTTCAATCTTTTGATTGATATTTTCATCAGATAATTCTACAAACTTTGCAATCTTACGCTTGGCAAGAGTCGTTTTTAGCTCAGGATCTTCTTCGACTACTTTATTGAGCTTGTAATAGGTCTTATAAGTCGTATAGTTATCTAAAACATCTAGAATAAAACCTTCCTCGATAGCTTGCTTCATACTATAAACATCAAAAGGAGCTTTAGAACCATCTGCTTGTGTTGTACCAAATAGCTGTAGAGTTGTCGCCTTTGGAGTTGCGGTGAAGGCAATGATTGAGACATTGTCCTGCTTACCTGTCCGAGCAATCTCCTGCTCGATAGCATCCGCAACACTTACTTCTTGAATCTCATCGATAGTTCCATCTTCTGTATCTGTTTCTGTCAAGACTTGACTAACCGAACTCATATAGGATCCTGTCGTTGAACTGTGGGCTTCATCAATCAGGATGGCAAATTTCTTTTTCGCAGTGTTCCCTACAGACATCCAGTTGGATTGGTTGATCTGGGCAAACTTATGAATCGTCGTAGCTATGATTTTTGTATTTCCTGCAATCGCATCCGCTAAATCACTGGAGATTTCTTTGTCGCCCATTACCTTGACCACTCCAGGCTTGTGGGAGATTTCCTTGACCGCTTCTTGTAACTGACGGTCAACTACGATACGGTCTGTAACGATTAATACAGTATCCACGATGTTTTGATTCTTATCATCATGAAGAGAAACTAAACTATGAGCCAACCAGGCAATGGTATTGGTTTTACCTGAACCAGCCGAATGCTGAATCAGATAATTACTGTCAGTATGGTTGACTTTCATGTCCTCTAGGAGACGGCTAACTGCTCTTCGCTGATGGTATCTCGGGAAAATCAGGGTCTTCTTTTTATGCTTATCCATCTCAAAAAAGATAAAACTCTCTATTAACTGGAGAATACTATCCTTGGTCAAGACATCAAGCCACAAATAGTCTGTATCGGCACCATCAGGGTTGTGAGGGTTGCCACTTCCCATCTCAATACCTTCCCCTTTCCCCACATTAAAAGGTAGAAAATAGGTTTCTTGTCCTTTCAATTGCGTCGTCATATAGACTTCTAGGGTATCCACCGCAAAGGAAGCCAAGACTCCCTGTTCAAAACGGAAAAGACGGTTCTTAGGATTGCGCCTCTTGAGCTGCTTAATGGCATCCTGAACAGACTGACCACTGGGATTAAACTTAAGTTCGATAGCAAATAGTGCTAATCCATTGATAAAGATAACAAGATCAATGCGGTCGCTCTCCTCATAAACCACTTCTTCCATAACAGACAGACAATTGGCTTGGTATTGCTGAACAGCTTTTTCATTAAAACTAGTAGCAGGTTTACGATAAAGAAGACGAAGTTGTTTATTTTCAATAAAAACTCCTTCTTTCAAGGCGAATAAAAAGCCACCCTTGACGATTTCTTTATTAATCAGATTGACGATTGTCTCCTTGCTAAGCTTTTTAAGGAGATAGTCCATGGTCTTCTCTTGGGTCTCCATCAGAAAATCCCACAGGAGTTCCACATCCATGGCTAATCTAGGATCGTAGCAAGTAGCGTCCCGCTGAATATAGTCATTCTTATCTCTCAAATCTTTGATAATCCACTGCTGGAAATCATAGCGCTCCTTCAAGCCCAAATTTGCCATAGTTTCTCACTTTCTAATACTAACTAAAATTTTTATCTTCCTTATGCTTAAATATCATCATTTTCCGTCATCTTTCTTCTTTCTTTCTCAGAATCTATAGTAATTTTCAATATTTTTCTAAACGCCTTTATTAAATCACATAGCGATAATACAAAAAACGTTAATAATCCAATAAATATAGAAATAGTTACACGTAAAATATCATTAGTGCTACTTGGTTCTTGAGCAAGAAAAAAAGAAGGAAAAATTGTTAATATAAAGGATAATAACGATAGATCAAATAGTCTTTCTATTATCAATAAATCTACATTAAGACTTTTTAATTTTTTTATAAATCGATTTGTTGCAAAAAATGATGTTATTCCAAATGCAGCAACTAATACACCTGATATAAAAATCAAAACATTTTGGATAGATGATACGAATTCAACATAATTATGGATAACACATAATTGAAGTTGGGAACGAAAAGCGTAGAAAGATACTATTAAAGAGATTATTAAAAATAAATATCCCTTGTATTTTCTAATCTTTGAAAGCAACTAAATATCCTTCCTTCTCTTTGTATGCTTTTTCCAGTTTATCGTAAATAATATCATTATCAATATCTTCTATGTAATATTTTTCATAATAGTTCAACTTATGATTTACTAAATCTATTATCTCAGAATCACCATAGACAGACATAGTTCTTATCTTTACATTTTGATTATCTTTATAAGAACAAAATTCGTCTATTGCACGTCTCAGTCTATTTTTATTTAAATCAGTCCCCTTAATTCTCAATTCCATACTTTTTGCTGACATTTCCTTAGCAAATTCAACACCACTATTAATATCTTTTACTTGTTCTGAGAATAATGATAAATTTTCTGGAATAGCGATTGAAAAAACAACATCATGAACATGTCGCATCTTATCTAGATTTTTAGTGGCATCCTTATCCTTTATGATAACAAATTCAAATTCTTTATAATCAATTCCGACCTTTAAAGCTATAAATTTTCTTAATTCTTCTATTGTAGTTTGCGATTTCCCTCTTTTCTGAAGCAAAATGCTATTTTTAAAATCATACAAAAATTGAGCATCATTAGCTATTCCTTCGGTATCTTCTTTTTCCACAATATCTCTATTTTGAGTCTGAATATCATCAATTTGAATATCTTGTTCCAAATTAACCTTTGCAATAGTAAATACTATATACGTATCTGTTTTACGAATATCATTGCGTAAATAATATGATAGATTTCCAATGGATTCCGTAACCAATGATACTGCTGGATTAAGACCTGCAAAAAATGCATTAATCTTTGATACTGCATTTGTTTTAGAAACAGCTTTATAAAAAAGACACTTGAATTCACGTTCCACAAGCATTTACACCCTCCTCTTCCCTGTTACATAATCATAAATAAGAGTTTGTCGTTGTTTATTAATATTTTCAATTTGTTGGTTCTTGATTTGAATTAATTTATCAATTTGAACCGTTTTTTGGTCTAAGAAATCAGTGATTTTTTTCTGTTCATAAATAGATGGAAGAGGCACCTCAATTCCATTAAAAATAGCCGCAGTTAGTTGATTAACTGTACTAGTTGTAAAGAATGTTCGATAAAAATTAAAGCTAACATTCATTAAATAAAAAGCAAACTTAGCAAATAAACTTTTATTGGCTCTAAAAACCATCATAAATGCACCAAAAGTAGCTTTTATATCTGTATCAATAATCGCGTTTTTACCAATCAATACTGGACTACCATTCCTAGCCGTTATAAGAATATCATTTTTTCTAAGTACAATAGATTCTGCTACTTTTGTTTTTACATACACATTATTATTAAAATCTAAAATACCGTTCTGAATATTCCCAGATCTAAGAACTAGAATCCCTTCATCCTTATCTACTATATCGCTCGGCGAATATGTCAACCCTTGCTTCACATCACCTAAATACTTAAACTTAATCACTCCCCACCCTTCAGGCACCTGTCCAATCCAGTTGATTCCTGAATCCTTCATAGGAACTGTTTTATCCAGCCCTTTTGTGACGGTTTTATAAATCAGGCTAGCTCGGTAGTCTTTGAGTTTTTGAATCTGCTCCTCCAGTAGACTTTTTACCTTATCTAGCTGGGCAGTTTTCTTATCAAGAAAATCAGCAATTTTTTGTTGTTCAACAAGACTTGTTGGAAAAGCAATTCTCATATTTTTTATATATTCCCAACTTGCTCTAGGCATTTTACTACCATAAGTTGAAGTATTAACTTCTTCAATAAAACTATCACTTTGAATAGCATAGTATAAAAAATTCATATCTAATTCTGAAGATTGAAATACAAGAAATTCTGAGCTAGCCGTTGAAGTGAATGTGGCTCGCCAATATTTTCTTAAATATGGTCTTAACTTCCCAAATAAAACATCTCCAATTTCGACTACAATATTTTCACTCTTATCAACTTGTATACCAGTTTTAATAAATTTCCCAGTTTGACTTTCTATATTTTCTAATCCTATATAAGGTACAGAAGAGTCTGTTATTCTTTTTTCACTTCTAGTAGTTACTAAATATCTTATTTTAGACATCTCCCACTCTTCTGGTATCTGTCCAATCCAGTCGATACCACTCTCTTTCATCCTAGTCATGTTTGAGTTCCTCCAAGAGAGTCTGTAATTCTGCTTCCAAGTCATAAAACTCAGCTAAGAGCTTTTCTGCACTTTCTGGTTCTTGGTATTGATAGAAATAGCGGGTAAAAGGAATCTCTGCTCCATAGCCTTTTTCCTCATCAAACCAGTAGTGGGCGTCAGGTACATGAGGATAGACCTCACGCGCAAAGTAGGTTTCCACATCCTCTGTCAGCTTAACGATTTCACTGTCCTTGGTGGTCTTATCATAGACAATCCCATCGGCAATCTCATTTGCCTTGTCTTTCCTCTTGGTTCGGATAACTTCTGCTGTCTTGTCCATTTCACTCATAGCTAAGGCTAGCGCATTGACATTGGCAGGCGTAAGCTTAAACTCTCCCAGCAAGTCCTTGATGACTTGGGCAAAGTTCTCAAAGTTAGGATAGGTCTTATCAGAGCTTCCCTTAGCAAGAGCTGTCAGGATAGCTTCTTGCTTGATCTTACCAGCTACAAAGTCCTGTAATTTTTTCTCATCCTTGGCTGAACGTGGTTCCATCTCTAGCAATTCTTGGTACTTGTATTCATCAAATAGTTTAGCTAGGAAAGGAACGCTTTTCGCTTTCTCAATTGTTTCTTCGCTTATCTGGCCACGACGTTGCAGAGGTTGCATAACTGTAAACTCTTGATAGAGAAACTCTTGATTGTCAAAGATTTTTACATGGTCATTTTCTTGAAAATCATCGTACCAGCGAAGGATCTGACGGATATTATCTTGGGACAACTCACGGCGTTTTTGACCTAGAGATTTACGTAGAGGAACAAACTCCTCCGTCGCATCGATAAACTGAACCTTGTTCTGGCGCTCAGGAGATTTTTTTTTATTATAAATCCAGATATAAATCCCAATTCCTGTGTTATAGAAAAATTGACCTGGAAGGGCGACTATAGCTTCCAGCAAATCATTCTCAAGGATATAACGGCGAATCTGACTTTCTCCCGATGACGTCCCACCTGAAAAGAGGGGAGACCCATTTGAAATGATGGTTGCACGGCCATTTTCTTCTAATTTTGCAAGAGCATGAAGATGGAAGAGTAGTTGAGCATCTCCAGTTCCTGGAGTCGCAACAAAACGACCTTGACGACCTTCTGTTTTATCAAAGAGTTGATGATCTTTCTTAACTGCATCCTCAACCCCATCATCCGCATCCTTACCACCCCAAGCTTGACCGAAGGGAGGGTTAGCGATGACAAAGCTCATCTTAGTATCTGGGAAAGGATCTGGATCTTTTAAGGTATCCACCTTCACAAAATAGTCAGAGTCTTCCTGACGAATTAGCATATCTGCACGACCAATCCCAAAGGTTTCAGGCAAAACTTCCTGACCAAAGAGTCGGACAGTGGCTCCTGTATTCAACTGACGGATATAGCTTTTAGCTGTAGCCAGCATTCCCCCAGTTCCAGCGGCCATGTCTAGTATTTTCAACTCTTTTTTATCAACAAAAAGTTCTTCGTCTGCCTCAATCAAGAGAAAGTTGACCATCAGAGCAATAACTTCACGAGGGGTATAGTGAGACCCCGCTTCCTCATTTTCAGAAAATCGGCGGATGATATCCTCAAACATGTATCCCATACGCATAGAGTCAACTGAACTTGGAGACAAATCAATTTGAGAGAACTTTTTAATAACCGTGAAAAGGCGACCACTCTGGGCCAGAGTACGGACTTGCTCTTTAAATTTTAGGTTTTCAATGATGTCCTTGACACGACAAGAATAGCCATCCAGATAGGCTAGAAAATTCTCCTCGATTGCATTTGGATCGTTTTGAAGATTTTCCAACGTAAAAGGACTAACATTGTAGTAACGATAGCCTGAAAGTTTCTCCAACACTTTCTCAGGTGTATTGGGATTTGCTTTGTATTGTGCTACCACCTGATCCTTGGTTGGCAGTAAGGCAGCTTCTAAACGAGTCAGGACAAACATTGGAATAATGACATCGCGATACTTATCTGCTCGATAAGCCCCTCTAAGAGTGTTAGCGATAGACCAAACTGTATTGACATCATTAGAAATTTGGATGTCATTTGCTTGGAATAGTGGTAATTTTTCTTTGAAATTAGACATTTACTTCCCCTGTTTTTATTATTAACAATTCTCTTCATTATACCACAAAATACGAGTTATAAAGCGTATTCAAGGGTAAAGATCGAAGTTCATATACTAAATTTCTTTACTGAGTTTTTGTCTTTTGTACTAGGGCTTCTGTCATTTTCCAAAAAACTTTATCTTAAACTTACTAATAAAAATTTAAAAATAAAAAGCCTACTTCGCAGTAGACTTAGTAATGATCTTTAAAGGACAAGAAAGCCACGCTATCTCCATCCATCATATAAATCAAGCGATTTTCTGCGTCGATACGACGTGACCAGGATCCTTGGTAGTCATACTTGAGTGGTTCTGGTTTTCCTATTCCTGTAAATGAATCACGTTGAATATCCTTGATTATCTTGTTGATTCTTTTTAGTGTTTTCTTATCCTGAGTTTGCCAGTAGCAATAATTTGCCCACGCATCTTCTGTAAACTTGAGTAGCATTTCTTACTCCTCAATAAAATGGACCTGAGTACTTCCAGCACGAACTTGAGCCATTCCTCGCAAAACCTTGTCTGATAACTCCTTATTTTGGGCGATTCTCAGAGTTTCTTGAATACTATCCCACTCGCTCTTTGAAAGGACTACAATGTCCTCGTCTGGATTTTTATTGACCACCGTCAAAGGCTCAAATTCATCATTTACCTTCTTCATGTAGTCTTTTAAATGATTTCGGAATGTTGAGTAAAGAACTGCTTCCATAACCATACCTCGTTTTACCTCTTTTCCACTATTATACACAAAAAGAAAGAAATTGTCAGGAACTTGTACAAGATTTTCTTTTCTATCTATTTATTCGTAAAAAATCTCAAAAAGCCTACTTTTCAGTAGACTTAGTTTGTCTCTATTCTAATCGGCACTCTTCCAAAATTCTGCTCTGCTAAACTTGGATTTCCTAGTTGGTAAATCTGATCTACCTTTTGGGTCATAGCATCCCAAGGTTCTTTGCCAATTCGGCTGACTAGATGGACCTGTCCTTTCAGAGACTTAAGGTGTTGTCTGCCTTTTTCGGTAAAGCCAAGAACATGAATGGCTTCTGGCAAGTCATTTTCTCTAGCCTGCACCAAAATATAAGTCAAAAGGCGTCTGACACGCGCCTTGGTATAACGCTTGGTCGCAACCGCCTCAACCAATTCTTCCACAGACTGGGCTGTTTTAATAGCTTCCTTAATGCGCGCAGCCATTTCTTGATTGACCTGATAGATAGTGGTTAGGTCGGAATTTGACAAGATTTGATAGCGCAGCAGAGAAAAATAGTCTTCCCAGCTCACCTTACTGGTCTGCTCAAAGAGGGTAACAGAAGGCATAAAGCGTTCTAAGAAATTTTGGTCTGACTGATGCTGACGGAGAGCTGTCGCCGAGGCAAAGTCCACATTCTTATCCACAGAATGGTAACCAGCCCCCTGACGTTGAATTGGATGCAGTTTGATATTTCGCCCTGCTACCGCTTTGGCATAGGCAAGAGCAAGGACATGGTTGGGTGTATTTCCTGAAAAATCAAGACCTGCAAATTCCTTCCACATGGCTTGGGTTTTCTGGGGAT
>ERZ772942.979-NODE-979-length-12101-cov-3.354475_pt1 | contig 12101 bp, 10 predicted proteins | sample MGYA00511135_ERZ772942 | MGnify/ENA primary metagenome ERZ772942 (study PRJEB29015, sample SAMEA2738099) | human oral metagenome | biome: human oral; feature: human-associated habitat; material: saliva | place: China | collected 2265 ... | reverse complement strand
TTCGAACCCCCGACCGTTCGCTTAGAAGGCGAATGCTCTATCCTGCTGAGCTACTAGAACAGTACAAAAGTTATTATAACAATATGTATAATAACTGTCAATACTTGAAAAATAAATTATACTTTTATAAATTGTACTTTTTATAGACAACAATTATAAAATAAATGAACTTGTTTTAATTTGTTTGTGATAATATCTTTTGCGGAATTCTAATAATTGACTCAATACGATATCAACCATTTCACCATAAGTCATTGAAATTTCCGTTGTTTTGTATTCCAATTCATCTTCAGATATAACATTACCATTATCGTCTACATATTCTACTGTATCATTTTCATTACGATACGATAATAAAAATTTATGTTGAAATTCTGGATAATACGTAAATGAGGCATATATTGTATTCTTTTCTCTAAAACTTGATGCACAAGCTAACACTTCTGAGGTAAATTCCTTTAAATAATCATGCAATTCTTCAATTTCACGTTGGTTCATCTCACTCACTCCTTTACAACATTATACTAAATACATTAACTATTTCAACAGAAACTTTCATTATGACAAAAACTATACTACAATAATAAAAAGGAGGTATTTTATGAACGTTTATTTAACAATTTCTCATACTACAAATTGTTCTCCCTTGCTTATTTCAATTCCTCATTCAGGTACTGAAATTCCTGAATCGATTCAAAATCGAATCAATCAGCAAGCAAAAAGAATTCATACCGATTGGCAATTAGATTTATTCGTAAAAGATTTTCCATTTACAACAATTACTTCAAATTTATCTAGATATATTGTAGATGTTAATCGTTCAAAATATAGTTCTAAAAATGCTACATTTCCAATCATTCCCAAATATGACGAATTTGGAAGTCCTTTATTTAAACAATATCCTTCAAAATCCATTCAACAACAATGGATAAAGGAATATTATACTCCTTATTACGATGCAATATTGGAACAAATTTCCTTAAAAGAAGCAAATTATTCAAAGGTTTGTTTACTAGATTTACATAGCTATGATGATGAATACTTTGAGACCGATAAAATTATTATTAGTACTAGAGAACGTTCAACAATATCAAAAGAATCTTTAAATTATATTTTAAATTGTTTTGAAAAAAACGCTTTATCAACTCAGCTAGATAAGCCTTTTAAGGGTGGAAATATTATTCATGAAGTATCCAAGCAACCCAATATAGAAGCGATTCAAATAGAAATACCTTATTCACTCTATCTTCATAACAATACATTGGATCCACAAAAATCAAAAAGCTTACAAAAAAAATTACTACAAATCTTTTTCCAAATTGAAGAATATTATAAAAAATAGACGACCGAAGTCGTCTATTTTGCTTTTTCATTAAAAATCAAATAAGGATAATTGATTCTCATCTGGTAAGTCGTCTAATACTTTATTCTCAGTCATATAATCAATTAAAGTTTTAGAAACTTTTCCACGTGTTGCTAAATCTTTTTTAGAAATAAATGGTTGTTCTTGTCTTGCTTCAACAATTTTATTGGCTACGTTTAGTCCTAATCCTGGAATCGATCTAAATGGAGCAATTAAACTATCTCCTTCAATCACAAAATTCACTGCGTCAGACTTTTCAATATCAACCATTTTAAAATTAAATCCACGTTCACACATTTCATTGGCTAATTCAAGTACGGTTAATAAGTTTACTTCTTTAGTACTTGCATCATTTCCTTTATCACGGATTTCCTTCATTCTTTGTTTAATCATTTCTTTTCCTTGTGACATTGCCACAATATCAAAGTCTTGAGCACGAACTGAGAAATAAGCACAGTAATATAATAAAGGTTTATGAACTTTAAACCACGCTACACGTAAAGCCATTAATACATAAGCTGCAGCATGGGCTTTCGGGAACATGTACTTAATCTTCAAGCACGATTCGATATACCATTCTGGGACATTATTTTCTCGCATCATTGCTTGATAGTCTTCCGGTATTCCCTTCCCTTTACGTACCCCTTCCATAATTTTGAAAGCAGCACCGTTTTCAACACCTTTATGAATTAAGTACACCATAATATCATCACGACATCCAATTACTTCAGAAAGTGGGATACCATGTAGTCGAATTAATTCTTCTGCATTTCCAAGATATACGTCTGTACCATGAGATAGTCCTGAAATTTGTAGTAACTCTGTAAATGTAGTTGGCTTTGTTTGTTCTAACATTCCACGTACAAATTTTGTACCGAACTCAGGAATTCCAAGTGTCCCCGTATTAGAATCAATTTGTTCTGGCGTAACGCCTAATACTTCTGTTCCACCGAAGATTTTCATCACTTCTGGATCATCAGGTGGAATATCCTTCGGTTCAATTCCTGACAAATCTTGTAGCATTCTAATCACGGTCGGATCATCGTGTCCAAGTATGTCGAGTTTTAACACATTATCATGGATGGAATGGAAATCAAAGTGAGTTGTTTTCCACTCTGCATTTTGGTCATCTGCTGGGAATTGGATTGGAGTAAAGTCGTAAACATCCATATAATCTGGAATTACAATAATTCCCCCTGGGTGTTGTCCAGTACTTCTTTTTACTCCTGTACATCCTTTTGCTAAACGATCAATTTCCGCTTGTCTAAATTCTAATCCTAAATCTCGTTCATATCCTTTTACATATCCAAAGGCTGTTTTATCTGCAACAGTACCAATGGTTCCTGCACGATACACATAGTCTTCTCCGAATAATACTTTCGTATAGTTATGCGCTTGTGGCTGATATTCCCCTGAGAAGTTTAAATCTATATCGGGTACTTTATCCCCATAGAATCCTAAAAACGTTTCAAATGGAATATCATGTCCATCTTTTGCAAGGCGTGTTCCACATTTAGGACAATCTTTTTCAGGTAAGTCAAAACCAGAACCAACAGAACCATCATCAAAAAATTCTGAATAACAACAATTTGGACAACGATAGTGAGGTGCTAATGGATTTACTTCCGTAATCCCAGTTAATGTCGCTACTAATGAGGAACCAACGGATCCACGAGAACCTACTAAATATCCATCTTCATTACTTTTATGCACTAATTTTTGAGAAATTAAGTAAATAACCGAGAATCCATTTCCGATAATACTCTTTAATTCTTTATCGATTCGTTTCTCAACGATTTCTGGTAATTCTTCTCCATACCATTCATGAGCTTTGTCATAACTTAATTTTGTAATTTCATCTTCTGCACCTTCAATTTTAGGCGTATATAAGTCATCTTTAATTGGAATAATCACTTCTAACTGATCATTAACCCAATGAGTATTTGTCACAACGACTTCAAAAGCTTTTTCTTCTCCTAAAAAGGCAAATTCATCTAGCATTTCATTCGTCGTTCTAAAATGAACATCTGGATAATTTAATTTTTGTCCATTATTCACAGATGTTAATAAAATTTCTCGATAGATTTTATCTTCCGGATTTAAGTAGTGAACATTCCCTGTTGCGACAACTGGAATATCTAGTTCTTCTCCTAATTTTACGAGATTTTTAATAATTTCTTCTAAATGGTGTTCATTTCGAATGAGTTCTTTGTCAATTAATGGGCGATAGACTGCTTTTGGCATAATTTCAATATAATCATAAAACTTAGCCTTTTCTTTAGCTTCTTCATAGCCTTTTTGCATCATTGCTTCAAAGACTTCCCCTTCGCTACATCCAGATCCAATTAAAAATGAATCTCTATTTTCAATTAACATACTTCGTAAAATTCTAGGAACTCTGTAAAAATATTGTACATTGGAAGCAGAAACTACTTTAAAGAGTTCTTTCAATCCTGCTTGATGTTTTGCAAAAATCGTAGCATGGAATGGACGACCATTTTTGAACACTTCTTCTGGGTGTAAGTTCGTATTCAATTGGTCATGATATATTAGTCCATGATCATTGGCAGCTTCTTTTAAGAAAATATGACATAAATGTCCAGTTGTTTCTGAGTCAAATACCGCACGGTGATGTTGTTCTAAGGCAACATTATAACGTTTGGCTAATGTATTTAAACGGTGAGATTTTAATTGTGGATGTAGTAATCTGGATAACTCTAATGTATCAATGACCGGTTGAGTTGTTTTCTCCAAACCTTCTTTTTCATATCCAGTATTTAAAAATCCCATATCAAAACTGGCATTATGTGCAACTAAAATCGTATCTTTTGTAAATGCAGCAAATTCTTTTAATACTTGAGCTTGTGATTTAGAACCACGAACCATATCATCTGTAATGCCTGTTAATTGAATCGTTGTTGCAGATAATGGATGTCCTGGGTCAATAAATTCTTCAAACTTATCAATGACATTTCCTTTATGCATTTTAACAGCTGCTAATTCAATAATAGAATCATAAATGGCTGATAAACCTGTTGTTTCCACGTCAAACACTACATAAGTCGCATCTTCTAATAAAATATGTTCTGGATTATAAGCAACATTCACTTGGTCATCGACAATATTTCCTTCTAATCCGTATAAGATTTTAATATTATTTCCTTTTCCTGCTCCATGAGCTTCTGGATACGATTGTAAATTTGCGTGGTCTGTAATGGCTACAGCAGGATGTCCCCATTTTGCTGCTTGTTTCACTAAATCACTCGCAGAATTCGTTGCATCCATGACCGACATATTTGTGTGTAAATGTAATTCAATACGTTTTTGGTCTTCAGGCGCACGATCGATTCGACCAATATGCTCAACTTTATTCATATCTCGAACAATCATATTTAATTCTTGAGAAAATTTATTAATCTCAATATTTCCATATGCTTTTACCCATGTTCCTTTTTTTAAGGCAGCTAAACGTTCTTCATCTTCAGGTGTTGAGGGGAATAAAGTTGCCCCAATCGATGAAGTGTAGTCCGTCATTTTAATATTGGCAAAGGACTTTCCACTTGCTTTTCTTGTACGAATTTCAATATCAAAAATTTGCGCTTCGACTAATACATTTCGCTCTTCTTCATAAATATCTGCAATCTCTCTTGTTTCTAAATTACTACGAATCGCTTTTCCATATAAAATAGATGAATCTGCATGAACTGCTGCAGGTTTAGACGCTGCTGTTTCTTGAACTTCTTTTTGTTGAACAGCTTTTTCTTGATACTCTTGTTCAATCGTTTCATGTTTGATCCTTAACTCTTCTTCTAATTGAGTACCCAATTCGTCATTGACAATAATATCCACACCCATTTTTGGAAATCCAAAATTCTCAAAATATTGTTGAATCTTTTTAATGTAATTTTCATTGACATGAGATTTGGTAATTTCATTTGGACAATGAAACTGTATTTTTTTCTGATTCCAAGTAGGGATTTGTCCTGATAGTAATTGAACTACAAGAGGTGATTCTTGTTGTAATTGGAAGAGAACCATTTCCCAATATGCTTGAATTTGGTCTTGGGTAATTTGAGACTCTTCTCTCGTTTTGACTACTAATCTTACCTGAGCAATTTTTTCATAAGTCTGTTTCAATTGTTCATAGAAACGTTTGAATTTCTCGTAATGTATCACATGATTCGTCTCAATATTAAAACACCATTCCGGAATACTTTTCGTAATATCAATTTTTGTTAATGAGGCTTGATCAAAATCTGGTTGTAAAAACTCATCCGTATCTAGCTGCAATTGATTCATTAACGTTAAAAATAATTGTTGTTGATGTTCTGACACTTGATCACTCCTCTCTAAAACTGAAAAAATAAGTGTGGTTTTCTATTAAATTGCTATAGAAAACCATCACTTACCTCCTGTTACTTGTTAAAATAATTTACTAATATCATTCCATGTCACTAAAATCATTAAAATGATTAAAAATACTGCCCCGGCAATTGTAATATAAGATTCATATTCCTCTTTTAGAGGTTTCTTACGAATCCCTTCGATAATATTTAATACTAATTTCCCTCCATCTAAAGCTGGAATTGGTAATAAATTCATAATCCCAATATTGGCACTAATTAATCCTAAAAAATTCAAAACTGAAACAACGCCACTTTGAGCAACTTGAGAAGTTAGTGAGAATATTGCTACTGGTCCACCTAAACGATTAATAGAAAATCCTTTTGTAAAGAAGGATGCAATGCTTAAGAAGACTGAGCTAATAACAAACCAAGTTTGAGTAAACCCATAAAGTATTTTAGACAATACATCTGTTTTCTTCGCAGATTCAATTCCTAAAACACCGACTTTAGATCCATCTGATAAATCGTACGGTTTAGGAGTCACCACAATGGTTTGTTGATTTCCATTTCGTTCAATCACAAGTTTTGTTTCAAGGCCAGCACGTGGAGAAATTTGTTTACTAATATCTCCCCATTTTTGTACTGCTTGTCCTTCAATTTCAATAATTTTATCGCCAACTTGTAATCCGGCTACTTGAGCTGCAGATTCACTTGCAAAGTTTCCAACTACTGCTTCATTAGAAGGAACTCCTCCTGCTAAAAAAGCCACGATAATAAATGTAATAATCGATAAAATAAAATTATTCATCGGTCCCGCAAAATTTGTTAACATACGGTCTTTTAAACTAGCAGAATTAAATTGACGTTCAATTGGAGCAACGGTTACCTCAGTTCCATCTTCTTCAATAATAGTTGCTGTTTTAGAAACCTTTAGGATGTCTAATTTTTCTTTTTGAGGTTTATATCCTTTTACTACCATCTTTTTTTCTAAATCACAAGATTCAATTTGGAAAGGAATACCTTGTTCTAATTCAGTTGATGGATCAAATGAAATTTGCTGAACAATTCCATCTTCTAATCGAAGTGTCACCATCATACCCGGTTTAATCTCTTGATCACTTTCTTCATGCCCCGCCATACGAACATATCCACCAACGGGTAGTAATCGTAATGTATAAACCGTCTCACCTTTACGAACTTGGAATACTTTTGGTCCCATTCCAATCGCAAATTCTTTTACTAAAATACCTGCACGTTTTGCAAAATAAAAGTGTCCAAATTCATGAATAATGACAATAACACCAAATACAAATAAAAATGCAATAATTGTTTTAATCATATGTCCTCCTTAATGAGTACCAATAAATTTCAATACAATTTGAAACATAAACATTGCAAAAAATGTTGAATCAAATCGGTCTAATACTCCTCCATGACCCGGAAAGATATTTCCAGAATCTTTTACATTAAATCTACGTTTATAAGCAGATTCTACTAAATCTCCTAATTGTCCAAAAACTGATAAGGCAATCATTAAAATCGTCATTTCGATAAAATGAAATCCTAATGGATTGAATAATTTTAAAGCAATCGTTCCTAACCCAATTGCTCCAATCACTCCACCAATGGATCCTTCAATCGTTTTATTCGGACTAATAGCAGGAGCTAATTTATGCTTTCCAAAACTTCTTCCTGTAAAATAAGCAAACGTATCTGTCCCCCAAATAATACAAAAGACAAAAACGACCATTCCAAAACCATATTCACGTACAAATAAAATTCCGGAAAATCCACCGCCTACATATAAAGCAATGAGAGATAAGAAACTGACATCTTCAATGGACAGCGTCTCACTTTTATAAACGGTTAACGACATTAATAACATCACACATAGGAAGAAAATATAAAAGAAATCCACACCTACGGGTAATTCAATAATCGGTGCTCGTGCAAAAATAATCGATAGTGTAGCTATAAGCGTTAAGATTCCTTCAATCGAAACAATCGATAATTTCTTCATCTGAAAAAATTCAAAAATAGCTACGAATGATAAAAATGCAATAACGATTTTTAACAAATGCCCTCCAATGACTAATGCAGGTACAAACAACATCAAGGCAACAATGGCAGTGATGATTCGTGTCTTCATGAAATTAATCCTCCATATCGTCTCTGACGTTTCTGGTACGTTAAAATTGCTTCTTCTAAATCTTCTTTACTAAAATCTGGCCAAAAAATATCTGTAAAATAATATTCGCTATACGCTAATTGCCATAAAAGAAAATTACTTAACCGTTGTTCTCCACTTGTACGGATCATTAAATCTGGCTCTGATAAATCTCCTAAAAAATTCGTTTGTAAATGGTTCGCAAATACTTCTTCATTAATAGATTCCGCATCATAGTCACCATTAGAAACATCTAAAGCAATTTCTTTTACCGCTTGAAGAATTTCTGCTCTAGAACCATAATTTAAAGCAAAACATAGCGTCATTCCTGTATTGTCTTTTGTATCCTCAACAGCTTTTTCAACGACTCGTCTTGTTGCTTCAGGCAATTGATCGGTAAATCCAATTAAACGAATACGCATATTTCTCTCCTGCAATTCAGGCATAAATGAACTAAAAAAGTCACCAGGAAGTTTCATTAAAAAGCTCACTTCTTCGGTTGGTCTCTTCCAATTTTCTGTACTAAACGCATACATGGTCATAGCCTTTACTCCTAATTCATCAGCAGCAATAGCTATCCTTTTAACCGTACTCATTCCCTCTTTATGACCAGCAATTCGAGGTAAATTTCTACTTTTCGCCCAACGTCCATTACCATCCATAATAACAGCAATATGTTGAGGAATATTTGTTTTATCTAATTCAATAGTTTTCGTTTCTTTTTTCTTTTTCCAAAAAAGCATCATTTCAATTCCTTTACTTATGAAATACTCTCTCATTGTATCAGAAAAAGACCTTATTGGGTAGTTTATTCCCTCCTTTTAAACCATTCTTAGTCTTTCTATAATAAACTCTTGAAAGAAGCTTTCTACCATGGTCTTCTTAGGAAAAAAATGATATAATGCTAAAGGAAAAGAAGCAAATAGGAGGTAGAAAAATTAAAATGATTACAATGAAAGATATTGTCTTAGAAGGTCATCCTGCCTTGAGAAAGCGAGCGGAAAAAATTAGTTTTCCATTATCAGATGACTTGCAGCATTTGGCTAAAGAAATGCTTGAATTTCTACATAATAGCCAAGATGAAGAAATTGCTGCAAAATATGAATTACGTGCTGGAGTTGGTTTAGCTGCTCCACAATTAGGAAAAGAAATTCAAATGATTGCTCTTTTAATTCCTGGTTATGAAGATGAACCTGCCCTACTTGATGAAGTATGGATTAATCCTCGTATTTTAAGAGAATCTGTTAAAAAAACTTGCTTAAAAGAAGGCGAAGGATGTTTATCCGTTAATCGAGAAGTTCCTGGAGTGGTATTAAGACCACAGCGAATTACAGTGAAATATTTCACACCAGAAGGTGAAGAAAAAGTTAAAACATTGACAGACTATGAAGCCATTGTGGTTCAACATGAAATTGACCACTTAAACGGAGTCATGTTCTATGATCATATTAACCAAACTCAACCACTTTATATTCCAGAAGGAGCTGTCGTAATTGGATAAGAAAATTGCAGTGATATTTGATTTAGATGATACCCTTTATTCTAAAAATGAAGTATTTTTTAAAACGTTTTGTCGATTTGCAACACCTAATATTGATGCCAAAATGCTCTACCATTTTTATCAAGTAAGAAGTAACGAAGCCTTTGAACAATTTACAGCAGGAAATATGACTTTAAAAGAATCTCATAATGACAGAGTTTTTAAAACTTTTAAAGATGTAGGAATTGACCTTTCTCCTGAACAAATCCAAGATTTTCATAAAGCTTATCAAGATACTTTAAATGCAATTACTCTTTCTGAGGAATGGATTGAGGTATTTCAACAATGCAATAAAGAATCATATCAAATCGCTATTTTGACGAATGGTCCAACCGACCATCAGAAAAATAAACTGTACCAATTAAACTTATCCAACTGGATTTCTGAAGATTTTTGGTTTATCTCTGAATCCATTCAAGCTAAAAAACCAAGTATCCAAGCTTTTCATCATGTCGAGTCAAAAATTTCTGCTGATGAATATTTTATGGTCGGAGACGATATCCATTCAGATATTAAAGGAGCTATTCAAGCAAATTGGCATCCGATTCAATTTACAAAATATCATCAAATGGATGCAGGAAATCTCTCTTGTGATGTAGCTAAAGAACCGAAGGATGTATTTCCTATCATCCAACAAAAACTACACAGATAATTGTACTTAAAGTGTACTTTTGTGTTAAAATAATTTTTGAAAATAAATTGAACAAATAAGGAGTTATAAAATGATTTTTAAAATTACTTACCAACCATCAAAAAATGAAGCACCACGTCGTGAAAATACTTTATCTCTATATGTAGAAGCTCAAGATAAAGTGGAAGCTCGTCGCCTAGTTGACGAAAATACTGAATATAATGTTGAATTCATTCAAGAATTAGATGAAAAACATTTAGCATATGAACAAAAAAATCCTGATTTCAAAGTTACGGTGTTTAACTAATGAAACCAACAATCAAAAATAATGAAACGGGCGTATTCGCTTTTGGTGGTTTAGGTGAAATCGGAAAGAATACCTATGGCGTCCAATTCCAGGATGAATTAATTATTTTAGATGCTGGAATTAAGTTCCCTGAAGATGATTTATTAGGAATTGACTATGTTATTCCTGACTATAGCTATATTATTCAAAACCAAAGTAAAGTAAAAGGTCTCTTCATCTCTCATGGACACGAAGACCATATTGGTGGTATTCCTTTCTTAATTAAACAAGTGAATATTCCAATTTATGCGACTAAATTGGCAATGTCACTTATTCGAAACAAACTTGAAGAACATGGCTTACTTCGAGATGCTATCTTACATGAAATAGATGAAGATTCGGTTATTAAATTTAGAAAAACTCAAGTAAGTTTTTACCGCACTACTCACTCTATTCCAGATGCATTCGGTATTGTCATTAAAACTCCTCCTGGAAATATTGTATTTACGGGAGACTATAAATTCGACTTCACACCAGTAGGTCAACCAGCTAATTTACACAAAATGGCTCAAATTGGTGAAGAAGGTGTCCTAGTTCTTTTAGGGGATAGTACGAACTCAGAAGTTCCAGGATTCACGAAATCAGAACAAGTTGTTGGACAATCCATTAAAGAAATTATCCAACGTGTGGAAGGTCGTATTATTTTCGCTACTTTTGCATCAAATGTTTCTCGTTTAAAACAAGTAACAGATGTTGCAGTAGCAACTGGACGTAAAATTGCTGTCTTTGGACGCAGTATGGAAGCTAGCTTTGCTACTTCTCGTGAATTAGGATATATTTCTGCGCCAGATGATACATTTATCGATGGTCGTGATATTAACCAATATCCTGCTGAAGAAGTGATTATTTTATGTACAGGATCGCAAGGTGAACCAATGGCAGCCTTAAGTCGTATTGCCAATGGAAATCACCGTCAAATTTCTGTACAACCTGGAGATACGGTCATCTTCTCAAGCTCTCCTATTCCAGGAAATACAGCTGCAGTAAATCGTGTGATTAACTTACTATCTGAAGCTGGAGCTGAAGTTATTCATGGTAAATTAAATAATATTCACACTTCAGGACACGGTTCTCAAGAAGAACAAAAACTAATGTTACGATTAATGAAACCGAAGTATTTCATGCCCGTTCACGGTGAATACAGAATGCAAAAAATCCAAGCTAACTTAGCAAGTCAAGTTGGAATTCCTAAAGAAAATTCATTCATTTTAAGTAATGGAGATATTTTAGCAGTAACTAGTGACTCTGCTCGTCGTGCTGGACATTTCTATGCTGGAGATGTTTATGTAGACGGAAATGGTATTGGAGATATCGGAAATATCGTTTTACGTGACCGTAAAACTTTATCTCAAGACGGTTTAGTGATTGTCGTTGCAACTGTTGATTATGATGAACGTGAATTAGTAACAGGACCTGAAATTTTATCTCGCGGATTTATTTATATGCGTGAATCCGGTGAATTATTAAACCAAGCTCAACAAGTGTTAAAAGAAGAATTACAAGCCTTCATTAATGAAGCTGATGAGCCTTTAAATGAGAGATCATTACGTAATCTTATTATCGATACATTAAATCCTTATTTATATAAACAAACCGCTCGCCGCCCAATGATTTTACCAGTCTTAATGGGTGTTAGCGCAGAAGATGTTGAGGAATCATGACCACCCGTCTAACGGGTGGTTTGAACCGGGGCTATAAGCCCAGATTA
>ERZ772942.971-NODE-971-length-12161-cov-5.016769_pt1 | contig 12161 bp, 10 predicted proteins | sample MGYA00511135_ERZ772942 | MGnify/ENA primary metagenome ERZ772942 (study PRJEB29015, sample SAMEA2738099) | human oral metagenome | biome: human oral; feature: human-associated habitat; material: saliva | place: China | collected 2265 ... | reverse complement strand
TAGCTTGTCAGTCCTTCTTAACGCTAACTATGCTGATGGGATTGATACTAGCTGGATTTGGGATGCCAACTTTGAAAGCATTCTCGAGATGGATATCCCTGAGATTAATGCTGGTGGTGTTCGCCATTCTGAAATTGCCCGCCGCCTTCGTGTGACTGGCTATCCAGAGGATAAGATTACGCAAGCAGAAAAACTTGAAGATATTATGGCCTTGATTGAAAAACAAGATTGTGACCATGCCTATATCTTAGCGACCTATACTGCCATGCTTGAATTCCGTGATATTCTTGCTCAACGTCATGCTGTCGGAAAGGAGATGAACTAATGACCTATACTTCACTCAAATCTCCAGAAAATCGTGACTACACCTATGACCTAAATGTTGCCCACCTTTATGGTAATCTACTCAATACCTACGGTGACAACGGAAATGTCCTTATGATCAAATATGTGGGTGAAAAACTTGGTGCTAAGATGACCTTCGACATTGTTTCAGTTGGTGATGACTTCGACAAGGACCACTACGACATGGTCTTCTTTGGAGGTGGTCAAGACTACGAACAATCTATCGTTGCCAAAGATCTCCCATCTAAACGTGATGCCATTGGTCAATTCATCCAAGATAATAAAGTAATCCTAGCTATCTGTGGTGGTTTCCAACTTCTTGGACAATATTACATCCAGGCTAACGGTGTCCGTATTGATGGTATCGGCGTCATGGGTCACTACACCCTTAATCAAGAAAATAACCGTTACATTGGTGATATCAAAATCCATAACGAAGAGTTTGATGAAACTTACTATGGTTTTGAAAATCACCAAGGGCGTACCTTCCTTTCTGATGATGAAAAACCACTTGGCAAAGTGGTCTACGGTAATGGTAATAACAAGGAAGATGGTACTGAGGGTGTCCACTATAAAAATGTTTATGGTAGCTACTTCCATGGACCAATTCTTTCTCGTAACGCCAACCTAGCCTACCGTTTGGTCACTACTGCCCTTCGCAACAAATATGGCCAAGACATTAAATTGCCAAGTTACAATGACATTCTTTCAAGCGAAGTCGCTGAAGAATACGCAGATACTAAATCAAAAGCAGAATTTGAAAAATAATTCTATGACATAGGAAAATAGCGAACCCCTAAGGGTTTCGCTATTTTTTCATATCTATTTCCAAAGTCGTCTTTTCTTCAATCTGTCTTCAATTTTTCGATTATCAATCCTTAGAATGGCAATCATATCAAACAAGAGCCAAGTTCGTTTGGGATAAACAATGTATTTTGGAGACCATATTGGAGAGAACTTCTCCTTATAACGTTGGAGCCCACTAAAAGAGTAAAAACGCTGCGCAAAGACATAGACCAAATTGGCAACCTTCTCTTCCAAAAAACTATCTTCTTCAGTACCCACATTTGCGAGTGGAGCCATTCCCATATCAAAGTACTGCTTTCCTTCTGCTTGGAAGTACTGGAAGAGTTTGACAAAGAGGTAATCCATGATGCCTTCAGGAGCCTTTTCAAAATCATAACGCATAAGGTCAATCGTCGCCACCCGTTTGTTTTTGGTTGGCATGATGTTGGCAAAGGCTACAATTTCTCCCTCCTCACTCTCAACAATAGCAATCGGTGCCTGCTGCAGATAGGCTTCATCAAAGAAACCAAGAGAGAAGCCCTTCTCCTTACGACCGTTAAGCCAAATATCTGAGACAGCCTTCATTTCTTGCATCTGAGTCTCTGAAAATGGAGGGTCAAGTAACTTAAACTGGAAACCTGCTTTTTCAACACGATTGGTTGGCTTACGGAACTTCTTACCATGTTTACCATCAACAGAAAATGACGTCAAATCAACCATGGCATTTTCCCCAAATTTCATAAAATCAAAGCCATAATCATGAAGCATCAGGGTAATACTCTCATCTGCCTCATAAAACAAGGCTTGTAAATTCCAATCCGATAAGGTCTTCAAGAAAGATTCCCAAGCTACTCGGTAATAGTTTTCATTACCTATTGGATTTCCCATAACCACACACTTGTTACTGGTTTGTGCAAATTGGAAAACTACCTGGTCTTGTCCATCGACACGATACCAAAAGAGGCGTTTATCATGTAAATAAGCCAAGGCACTTTCTGATGCACCTCCATATTTCTCAAGGAGAGCTGTGAAGCGCTCATCATCCATGCTTTGACCAAAAGGCCTGCGGGGTGCCAAAATTCTCAAGACTCCCCAAACAATAGTTGCAATGATAACTGATGCCAGTAAAATATCAAACCAAATATGAACAAAATGTCCAAGAACATCCCGATTCTTAGGTGGCAATAAATGAGACCAAAAACCGCTGCCACCCAGAACAAGAAGAACCAGAATAGTAAAGGCTAGGAAAAGGAAATCCTTGGTTTTGTCTTCCCAACTATAAACAAAGTAACGATGATACAACCTCTTTCTGATGATCAACATAAGCACCAAAGAGAGTAAAATTAGGAAAGACATGGCCCATGAAATACCATTGAGATTGACATAAATTAAGGCCAAGACAAAGGTTATCAAGGAGGCAACAAAAGCACCCTTAACCCGACGTCTAATGAGACGAGCCATGAAAATAAATAGGGTTCCAAATAGGATACTTGGGAATTGCCAAATCAACTGCTCCTGAATAGGATCAAAACGGCTAATAAAGTAGACATTAGCCAAGCGTTCAGGGATTAAGGCAGACAAAATCAAGAAAATCCCTAAAAAACGTAGCAAATAGACGAGAAAACGGTGGAGACTTCCACCAAATACTCGTGAAGAAAGTTTGAAGTATTTCTCATTGATACGTCCTCCCATGTGTTTGAAAAAGAAGACAACACCAAGCAAGAAGGGAATAACGTAGTAGGTTAAACGAAAGAGCAAGAGCAGACTAACCGCAAGAGCATTGCTAACCCCCATAGAGGTCAGACCGGTAATCACAATCAAATCGAAACTACCAATCCCACCCGGAATCATAGAGAAGATACCAATAATAACCGCTAGGAAATAAAGTGGAACCAGATTATAAAGTGGAACATGTAAGCCCATTAAATAAGCCACACTGACAAAGCTCCCCAGGGCCGTTCCCCATTCAGCTGTCGAAGCTAAAAGAAGACTTAGCCTCGTTTTCAATGGTACTTGACCAAAATAGGCTAATTTTTCACGACTAGAAACAAAGAAAATAAAAGGCAGATAAAGGAAAATACCCAATAAGAGTAACCAATATTTTCTTAAGTCTGGACTTAGAGGGAAGAACCAAAAGACAGCGAATACCAAACCACTTAAAAGGGATAGGCCCGACATAAAGTAAGGCAATAAACGAGAAAGTGCCTTAACACCTGTCTTTTCCTGCCCATCCTCAGAATAAAAGGAATATCGCAGACCCACATCGACCAAACCAGCAAAACCAGCTAAATTATTAATAGTATTAACAGCCCAACTTGTTTCTAAGATATAGGATTTGGAATAATCCGTTTCTAGCTCCTTATTCAGTATGATGTCATAAAAGAGCATAGGGGAGACAGCGACTAGTCCTATGATAGCCATCAAAACAAGATGCCAAATAGACAAACCCGACAGGGCTGACTCAAGTGACTCTAAAGTGATGGTCCGTTTGAGGCGAACCAATTCTATGACGACAAGAACCGTAATCGAGATAAAGAAGATAGATTTAACGGCCGCTTTTAAAGGTTGAAGTCTCTCTAAAAGACGCTTCATGCCACCACCTCTTTTCGACTAATTCTCACAAGCTCACGAATCATTTGATTGAAAATCTTATATTTACGTTGAGCTAGACGATGCCCTTCACGACGTTGAACATAGAGCTTATGAATTGGAAAGAGCTCTGAAATCTCTCTAGAATGCCTGATACTGATAACATCCCTTTGCCCCATAACTACCCAAACAGGATAGGCAGCCTGATGTAGACGTTCCCTATCTAGTGGCAAGTCATGAAGCATAAGCCCCGTTACCTGGGCCATGATATCCATTTTAGATGAAAATGGTGATAAGGCTTTTAAGCAAAGATATTGTATATAGACCGCAAATCTTGAGCGTCTCGTCAACCCATTAAAGGTCATATTTCCCGCATTAAGCAAGAGCCCTGCAATCCGGTCAGGATAACGACTAGCATAAACCATAGCCAAATTAGCACCGTCACTATGACCGACAAATAAGGCCTTCTTGATATTCAAATATTGCAAAATTTCCTCCAAATCGGCAGCCATCTGTTCAAAGGTCATCTTAACACTCTGACGACTGGACCTGCCGTGATTACGACTATCAATGAAAATTAAACGATAGTCTCGATACAGAATTCCTTGCTTACCAAAGTAATTCCCTGACAAATTATTGCCATGCAAAAAAACAATTGGAAAGCCTTTACCGAGATCACGATAATAGATGATTTGACCATCTTTCACTTTGAATTCCATAATATTACCTACCTTTTCACTAACGCATTCTTATACGATAATTAGTCTTATAAGGCATTAGGGCTGATGAGTTGGACTTATCACATTCCAAAACCATCTTACCCCTTCACTCCATTATAACACTTCCACTAGGGAAGAGTCAGAATATTTGTGCATTTTCTGCAAAAAGAAAAAGCCTTTTCAGGCTTCTCCTCTTATTGTTCGAAAGTTTGTTGAGCGATGAGTTTGTTATAGTTTTCTTCATCTTCTTGGTTATCACGGACAACCTTAGATACTGTAAATGAAGATGAAATCAAGCCAACACATCCCATGAGGTAGTAACCCTTAACCATCAAAGGCTCTTTAAGGGTATAGAGGCCTACCAACATCAAGATTACGAAGAAGGCAAATGATCCCCATGCCATCATATTGAAAGATGTTGTGTTACGATACACTTTTTTCTTTACTTTGTTCATAAAGTTAGTCTCCTTTTATATACTAAGACCATTATACCAACAATGTAAGCCTTTCACAACTCAAAACATGAAAAGGTTCTCATCATCCCTTAACCTTCCATTTGTTCTGATAAGTCACTCCACTCTTCCATTAGAGCCTCTTGAGAAACTGTTAAGTCATCCAGCTCTTTCTGTAAGTCAGACAATTCTGCCACGTCATTTGTTTCAAGCATGGCAGCAGAGATTTCCTCCAATCGTTCTTCAATCGTCTCTAGCTCATTTTCGATTTGCTCAATACGTCGGCTTAGTTTACGGATTTCTTTTTGACTAGCTTTTTGAGCCTGATAATCACTAGCACCCGCTGAAGCTACTTGGACTTCCTCTGATACTTGATTTTCCTCTGCTTCAAGACGTGCTAACTCTTCAAGCTCCGCCTTCTTTTCAAGGTAGTAATCATAATCTCCAAGATAAATGGTTGCCCCATCCTCAGAAATTTCCATCACTTTGGTTGCCACACGGTTGATAAAGTAACGGTCGTGGCTGACAAAGAGAAGTGTTCCATCAAAGTCAATAAGAGCATTTTCCAGGACTTCCTTGCTATCAATGTCCAAGTGGTTGGTTGGTTCATCCAGGATTAGGAAGTTATTATTTTCCATTGACAATTTGGCTAGGAGTAAGCGAGCTTTCTCACCACCAGAAAGCATGGAAACAGACTTTTTGACATCATCACCTGAGAAGAGGAAGGCTCCCAGACGATTACGAATCTCAACTTCAGGAGTTGTCGCAAAATCATTCCACAACTCATCAAGTACAGTGTTTGATGGTGTCAAGGCTGATTGGGTTTGGTCATAATAACCCACTTCAACATTAGCACCGTAAGTTGATGTTCCCTTGATAAATGGCAATTTACCTACTACCGACTTAATAAAGGTCGTTTTCCCGATTCCATTTGGACCCACAATGGCAATGGCATCCATTTTTTTAACATCCAGAGAAATAGGCTCCGAGAGAATCTCATCATCGTAACCAATAGCAGCATCTCTAACTGTCAAGACCACATTCCCAGATACCTTGTCCGCATGGAAAGTCATATTGGCTGACTTCTGGCCTTCTGTTGGCTTATCTAGGCGTTCCATTTTCTCCAGCTGTTTGCGACGAGCCTGAGCGCGCTTGGTTGTAGAGGCACGGACAATATTACGATTAACAAAGTCCTCCAACTTAGCAATTTCCTTTTGTTGTTTTTCGAAGTTCTTTGCTTCAGTGGCCAACTTTTCAGCCTTAAGGTCCATGAATTTTGAATAGTTTCCGACATAACGATCTAAACTATGTTTGGTCAAATCTAGGGTTACTGTCGCCACCTTATCCAAAAAATAACGGTCGTGACTGACAATGATTAGAGCTCCCTGATAATTGACCAAGTAATTTTCCAACCAGGCAATGGTCTCGATATCCAAGTGGTTGGTCGGTTCGTCCAGTACCAAGAGCTCAGGCTTCTCAAGCAGCATTTTCGCCAAAGCCAGGCGCGTGTTTTGCCCTCCAGAAAGATCTGAAATGGGCATCTCCCACATGCTTTCATCAAACTTAAAACCATTGAGAATAGCTCTGATATCAGATTCATAGGTAAATCCACCTCGCTGTCTGAAATCCTCAGAAAGGCGATCGTAGTCAGTCATTAACTTGTCCAAGTCTGACCCAGTTAACTCAGCCATCTTCATTTCCATGTCACGAAGGCGTTTTTCGTCTGCACGAAGACCTGCAAAAACATTTAACATTTCCGCATAGATGGTATTGCTAGACTCAAAGCGACTATCCTGAGCTAAGTAAGACAAATTCAAATCACGTTTTGTGTTGATTTCACCACTTGTCGGCGCTTCCTCTCCAACCAAAATTTTCAATAGGGTTGATTTCCCAGCACCGTTACGTCCAACAAGGGCAATACGATCACGTTCATCTACCTGAATATTAATATTATCAAAGAGCACATCCCCTGAGAAAGAGCGCTCAATCTTGTTTCCTTGTAAAATAATCATAACGCTTCAATTATACCAAAAAAGCCAAGCTCCTGCTTAGGCTTTCTGACTTTCTTTCAAAATGCTTGCTACCTTAGTATTAATCAAATCGATAGCAACAGTATTTGTGACACCTTCAGGAATCACCACATCTGCGTAGCGTTTCGTAGGTTCGATAAACTGGTGATACATAGGTTTAACCACACTGATATATTGCTCAATGATACTATCCAAGCTACGTCCACGCTCTTCCATATCACGCTTGATACGACGAATAATACGAATGTCATCATCAGTATCTACAAAGAGCTTGATATCCATCAAATCACGCAAGCGTTTATCCTCAAGTACCAAAATCCCTTCAACAATGAAGACATCCTGTGGTTCCTGACGATAAGTCTTTTCACTACGAGTATGTTGGGTGTAGTCATAAATCGGAATATCCACTGGACGCCCAGCAATCAGCTCATTGATGTGTTCAATCATAAGATCTGTATCGAAGGCAAAGGGATGGTCGTAGTTAGTTGATACACGCTCTTCAAAAGTCAAATGTGACTGATCCTTATAATAAGAATCATGCTCAATCATGGCAATTTTCTCATCTGGAAAATTTGATAGAATGGCACGAGAAACACTGGTCTTACCTCCACCAGAGCCACCCGTAACCCCAATAATAATCGGTTTTTTAGGCATGGTAAATTCCTATCTAATATAGTCTTTCTTATCTATTCTACACTAAATCATGATATAATAAAAGCAAATCCATATAGAAAATGAGACTTTTATGTTTAAAAACTTTCCTGAACAATGGCAAGACCTCCTTAAAGAAAAAGGAATCACTACAGAGACCGCCATTCAAAAAGAACTCTTTGCACCAATCACTGAAGGAGACAATATCCTAGGTATCAGTCCTACAGGAACAGGTAAGACTCTAGCCTACCTTCTCCCATTGCTCCTCTCACTCAAGCCCAAAAAATCTCAGCAATTGCTTATCCTAGCACCCAATTCAGAGCTTGCTGGACAGATTTTTGATGTGACCAAACAATGGGCTGAGCCTCTAGGACTCACTGCCCAACTCTTCCTTTCTGGCTCTAGTCAAAAGAGACAAATTGAACGCCTGAAGAAAGGACCGGAAATTCTCATCGGAACACCTGGCCGTGTCTTTGAGCTGATTAAACTCAAAAAGATCAAGATGATGAATGTCAACACCATCGTCCTAGATGAATTTGATGAGCTTCTCAGTGATAGCCAATACCACTTTGTGACAAAAATCAGCCACCATGTTCCTCGTGACCATCAAATGATTTATATTTCGGCAACCAACAAAATTGATGATCAAAATCTTGTCGAAAATACCATCGTTTATGACCTATCTGATCAAGAACTTGACACCATCAAACATTATTATATCAGTGTTGATAAACGTAACCGTGTCGAACTTCTCCGTAAGTTCTCCAATATCCCTGACTTCCGTGGCCTTGTCTTTTTTAACAGTCTATCTGACCTTGGGGCTACTGAAGAACGCCTCCAATTTAACGGGGCTTCAGCGGTATCATTGGCTAGTGACATCAACGTCAAATTCCGTAAGGTTATCTTGGAAAAATTCAAGAATCATGAGATTTCACTCTTACTAGGTACTGACCTCTTGGCACGCGGCATCGATATTGAAAATCTAGAGGTAGTCATCAACTTCGATATTCCTCGAGATCGCGAAGCCTATACTCACCGTGCAGGACGTACTGGTCGTATGGGAAATGAAGGCAGCGTCATTAGCTTTGTAACCCATCCAGAAGACCTCAAAAAACTTAAAAAATTCGCCAAAGTTTCAGAACTGGTTCTTAAAAATCAAGAACTTCACGAAAAATAAGGCACGACAAAAGCACTTCAGTTTACTCTGAAGTGCTTTTAACATATACAGATTAGGCTTTTTTACCAAAGTCCTCAATCATTTGTTCCATTTCCTCACGACTTGGAGTTGTCAACATATAGAGGAAGTCACCTTGCAACTCTGCAAAGGCTGCAGGCATGATTTTCTTAACTTTAAGTTGTTCACGATACTTATCAAAAAGTTCTTCTTCTGAGTAAGCATAGTGAGAGCTTGCACGACGTGAAGTCGCCAAACAGTAAAGTGGCTCAAACTGAGAAGCTGGGAATGGTTCGCCAGCAACGATATCCGCATACCCCTTGTACAAATCGAAAGAGTGAGCATAGTTATACACGTCGATTGTGAAACCACCTGCTGGACGGTTGTTATATTCAATAGCAATATAATCGTCACCATCACGGAAGAACTCAATATGGAAGAAACGTTCCTTCATACCAAATTCTTTGACAATTGCCTCACCATACTTACGTAACTTAGGATCCATATCCTTAAGAACGTAGTAAGAATTATCCATCTTGTAAATCATCAAGTCAAGTGGAGTGTGGGCATAATCGAAAGTTGTTGAGAAGACAATATTACCATCATGATCAATCAAACCATCGAAAGTACAGATTTCACTTGAAGTTACAAATTTTTCAAAGAAATAAACTGTTTCATGATCCCACTCAGCCTTAAAGTGATTGATATCATCTTCTGTTTCAAGTTTGAAGGTTGCAGCTGCACCAACCCCATTATCTGGCTTAGCAATCATTGGAAGGCCGATTTCTTTCACAGCTTTATCCACATCTTCGTCAGTTTTAATGACAGCACCTGGCACGACTGGAACACCAGCTTTTTGGAAGAGTTTCTTCATTTCAGACTTGAATTTAGTCTTCTTAAGGTCTTCTGGCTTAGCACCAAAAACATTAAACTGTTCACGAAGAGCAGCATCCAATTCCAACCAGTATTCGTTATGAGATTCGATTCGGTCAATTGGTCCGTGTTTATAGAAAAGAAAGGCTACCGCACGTTTAACTTCATCCAAGTTTTCCAGATTGTCTACACGGAAGTACTCAGTCAAAGCCTCTTTCAAAGGTTGATCCAATTGTTCATAAGGCTCTTGACCAATACCAAGAACAGTGATGCCCTTATTAGCAAGTTCAACTGTAAACTGTTGGAAGTTTTGTGGATAGTATGGTGAAATAACAAGATAATTCATTAGTAATTCCTCTTTTATAGTTATTTAGATGGGATGGACAAAGAAATTATAGGTTCATATTGTCAAGGAAATAAGGCATTTGTTTACGCCACCATTCCCAATCGTGAGCGACATCATGACCCCACTCAGAGAACCAAGCTGGAATATTCTTTTGTTCAAAGGCTTCCTTGAGTTTATAGTAAGATGGAAGACCATCTTGTTCCCAAGCACCAAGACCTGTACATACGATGATCTCAGCTTGACGGTAGCGGTCGATAAACCAACCATCATTTTGGTTCCAGATATAATCTGATGGGGAATTTTGGTAAATAGCTTCGTCCCCTCCAAACTCACCCACAAAGAAACGAGCATCGTAGACACCACTAAGGGCTACTACTTTATTGAAAACATCAGGGTGTTGCAAGAAGAAATTAAGCGCATGATAAGCACCCATTGAACATCCTGTTGTCATCATTGGATCAAACCAACCAGTTTTGTGTTTGATAAATGGAATAGCTTCTTCAATAACATAACGTTCATAAGCGCGATGCATTTCAGCACGATCATGTGGGTTTTTCCAATCACAAAGCCAGCTTTCACTATCCACACTTGAAAGCGTAAAGAATTGTACGCGTCCTTCTTCGATAAAACGTGCACAAGCATCAATCATACCAAAGTCATAGTATTCGTTATGGCTACCACCTGATGAGGCAAAAACCACAACAGGTATACCAGCGTGCCCGTAACGGTTAACATACATTTCACGGTTAAGTTGACCACTCCAGTGGCTAAGATGTTCGATATTCATATTTATATTCCTTTTCCTAAATTAAATTAATTTGCGTTAATAAAGACTAGTCCCATTTTTCAGCGAAAAAGCGAAGACAGTCTGGTAAATTCTCGGCCCAAGCTTCTTCATTGTGTTCAGCACCAGATTGAATGTGAATCTTGATATTTTCCAAATCAACCCCACGAGCAATCAAATCATGATAATAGCTCAATGAAGAGTCTATATAAGCCTGCTTAATATTACCAGCCATCAAGGTCTTGTCAGTATCATCAGCTTCCTCAGTCCCTACATAAATGTAGACACGTTGATCTGCATCCAATTTTTGACGCGACATGTAACGATCAAAGGCATCTTGATGCAACCAGTTAGCTGAAGAAAATACCCCAAGACAACCAATCTGCTCCTTATAATCAAGCCCCATAAACTGAGTGATATTACCACCAAGAGATGATCCAATCATAGCTGTATGCTGACGGTCTGAGAGGGTACGGTACTCCTTGTCAATAAAGGGTTTAACCACATCCATGACAAACTCCGCATACTCTACTCCCTTGCCTCCGAACTGAACACCAGGGATATTAGATTCTTGGTACTTCCACGCAGAATACTCATTCATACGGCCAGGACCATCATTATCGATGGCCACAACAATCATTCGCGAAATATCAGGATTACGCTTGATTGTTGGGATAATCTTCCAAGAATAGCCAGAAAATGACTCCTTACTATAAAGAACATTCTGGCCATCATGGAAATACACGACAGGGTAAGAACGATCTGTATCCGTTTCATAGTTCTTAGGTAGAAGAACACGCACACGACGAAGTTGACCAGTGTATGGTACCTCTAACTCATGCGTCTTCATAACCAAGTAAAAATAAGATTTATTCATTGTCAGAAAACTCTCTATATTCGAAATTTAGTTCTATTATACCATATTTTAAAAGAAAAAGAGCCCCTATAATGGGGACTCTTTACACTTTTTTAATGATTGAATAGCTAAACTCTTAGTAGTTTGCGATATCAAATACTGTTGATTTCACACGAGTCATAGCTTCGATAGAGTATTTCACACCTTGAGTTCCGGCACCAGATCCTTTAACACCAAGGAATGGGAAGTTGTCTGTACCACGTTGTGTTTTGTTGTTGATGTGAACTGTACCAACTTCAAGTTGTTCAGCAATTGCAAATGCACGTGGGTAGTCTTGTGTGAAGACAGCACCTTGAAGTCCAAATTCAGATTCGTTAGAAATCTTGATTGCTTCTTCAACTGAAGATACACGGATGAATGGCAATACTGGACCAAATGGTTCTTCCCAGGCAAGACGCATATCAGTTGTTACATGGTCAAAGACTGCTGGGTAGATAAGGTTACCTTCACGTTTCAATTCAGTTTTAGCAGTAGCACCTTGTTCAACTGCATCATC
>ERZ772942.969-NODE-969-length-12179-cov-5.819284_pt1 | contig 12179 bp, 8 predicted proteins | sample MGYA00511135_ERZ772942 | MGnify/ENA primary metagenome ERZ772942 (study PRJEB29015, sample SAMEA2738099) | human oral metagenome | biome: human oral; feature: human-associated habitat; material: saliva | place: China | collected 2265 ... | reverse complement strand
CCCCGACTTCGGTAGAGCCGGTGAAACTGATTTTGCGCACAATCGGGTTCGTAGCGAATTCATGGCTGATTTCCGAAGCGCTACCACTGACAACAGGCAACAAATCCTGAGGTACACCCGCTTCATAAGCCAGTACGGCCAACGCATATGCACTCAAAGGCGTGAGCGATGCAGGTTTGACAATCATCGCGCAGCCCACCGCCAAAGCTGGCGCAGCCTTGCGCGCAATCATCGCAGACGGGAAGTTCCACGGCGTAATCGCAGCGGTAACGCCGACAGGCTGTTTCAATACAACTAGTTTTTGCGACGCTTTCACTCTCGTCAACACATCGCCGTCAATCCGCCGCGCCTCTTCGGCAAACCAGCGCACAAACGAAGCCGCATAATCAATCTCGCCACGCGCCTCAGTCAGACTTTTACCCTGCTCCATCGTCATGATCCGAGCCAGTTCTTCTTTGTTTTCTTTAATCAAAAAATACCAACGCCACAACACATCGGCGCGTTCCAACGCAGTTTTTGCTGCCCATAATTTTTGTGCTGCTTCCGCCTTTTGAATCAAAAGCTTCAGGCCGTCTGAATCAGTCTTACGGACAAATGCCAAAGCCTCACCTGTTGCAGGGTTATCAACTCTAATGGCATCTGGAATCGAAGAAAAGGAAATATCGGGATGACTGAGCAAACGGGCAAAATCTTTCATGAGAAACGACCTTTCTAAAACCGAGGATATACGTTCATTATCATATTCATACCATGAAAGCGCAACTAAATCACAAAATAAGACAACAGCAAAGGTCGTCTGAATATCTTACAGACGGCCTTTTTTATTCGGTTTTATCTAATCTACACACTTATTGCAATTTAGGTGAGCGAAGATAAGAATATATATTGATTAACAGAAGTAACGTATATAGAACAAATATAATGATTAATCCATAATTACCTGCTTTTATTGTACTGAAGACAATGATAAAAAACAGATCTAATTCTACTAAGTGATAGATAAAATATACCAATAAAGCAAAGACAATTGTGTCAAGTATTTTTCTATTAAGCAAATAAAGCAAAATAGAAATATTATTTAAAATAAAAAATAACTTAATGACGATTTCACTTCCCTCTATCTCACCCTGAAGTTCAGACAGCTTATACATATCTCCATATACAATATAATCTGCAATATAGAAATTTTGTTTAAGAAGGAAATAAGACAATATACATAGTAATAAAAAAATTATATATCCAACAAATTTATCAAATTTCATATCGTAAATATAATACCCTTTCCCTTTGATCTATCAGATATCATCTCTTCCATAACAAAGCTTTTTTATAGGCAGCCCAAATTCCATCTAATTATCTAGAACAGATAAAATAAATGAAAACAAGGCCGTCTGAAAGGTAATCAACCTTGTTGACTTTCCCTTCAGACGGCCTTTACTCCGCCTTACTCAAACAAAACGTCTATACCTTCTTCTCCAACCTCCAAGCTCGCTCGCTCCGGCATATGGCCCGCCGTCTGCTGCCATTGTAAAAAGCTTTGGGCTATCGCCGGCATCACCTGACGGTTCAGCAGATGGTCTATGTTGCGCGCACCGCTGTCGCCGGTCGTACAGGAATCGGCCAGCAGCCCCGCAAAATTCTCACTGTAGCTGAGGCGCGTTTGATGGGCTTCATATAGCCGGTCTGCTATTTTATCCAACTTCAATCTGACGATTTGGGCCAATGCTTCTTTTTCCAACGGACGGTAAGGAACGACCTGCATACGTGCCAACAATGCGGCCTGGAAGTGGTCTGTCAGTATCGGTCGGATGGCTTCCGCCAGTTCTTCCAAGCTGTATTCGGGTGCTTCTTCGGCTTCGGCAAGGCCGTCTGAAACTTCGGTGTGCTCAGGGGAGGTTTCCGGCATTTGTGCAGAAAGTTCTACTTCGGTATCGGCGATCTGTTCTTGTCCGTTTGCTTCTTGGTTTTCTTCTGCTGCGGCTTCTTCTGCCTCTTCTGGCTCTTGTGGTTTCAGCAACTGGGTCAGTTCGTTTGCGCCCAAGTTAGAAGTCATCAGGATAACGGTGTTTTTGAAGTCGATTTCCCGGCCTTCGCCGTCACGCATCATGCCTTTGTCGAAGACTTGGTAGAAGAGGTTGAGGATGTCTTTATGGGCTTTTTCGACTTCGTCCAGCAATACGACGCTGTATGGTTTTTGACGTACGGCTTCGGTCAATACACCGCCTTCGCCGTAGCCGACATAGCCCGGAGGCGAGCCTTTAAGTTGGGAAACGGTGTGTGCTTCGCGGTATTCGGACAGGTTGATGGTAATCAGTGATTTTTCGCCGCCGAAGAGTGCGTCTGCCAATGCTAGGGCAGTTTCTGTTTTGCCGACACCGGATGGGCCGCTCAACAGGAATACGCCCAACGGGGAGTCGTTGGTTTTCAGGCCGGCTTTGGCGGCCCTTAAACTTTGCGCAATCGCATGGATGGCTTCGCTTTGTCCGACTACGCGTTGCTCAAGCAGGCTTTCAAGCTGCAGCAGGTTGGCCAGTTCGTCTTTGAGTACGCTGCCTGCGGGCACGCCTGTCCAGTCGGCGATAATGTCGGCAATCACGGTTTCATCGACGCTGGTAAAAATTAGCGGTTTGCCTGCGACGACGGCATCCAGCTGTTGCTGTTTCTCGGTCAGGCTTTTTTGTGCAGCTTCCCGCTCTTCGGAAGTCAATTCTGTATTTTTGGCGGCTTCCATTAAGGATTGGATTTCGTCCGCCAATTGTTTTTCTTCCTGATAGCGGCGGTTCATTTCTTCGCGTTGTTCGTTCAGCTGGGCAATTTCCTGCTCAACTTGTCGGATGTTTTCTTCTTGCGACGCGTTCAGACGGCCCAGTTGTTTGTCGGCATCCAATGCTTCCAATTCCCGTTGCAGCGAAGAGGCCTGTGCCTCCATCAAGCCGAAGATATGGGGAACGGTATCCAAGCTCATGCGGACGCGGGCGGCGGCCGTATCCAACAAGTCTACGGCTTTGTCGGGCAGCTGGCGGCCGGTGATGTATTTTCTGGAGAGTTGCACGGCCGCGATGACTGCGGAATCCTGAATATGGACTTTATGGTAGGCGGCATAACGCTGTTTCAAGCCGCGCAGCATGGTAAAGGCGGATTCGTCATCGGGCTCTTCTACTTTGACCATTTGGAAACGGCGCTCCAATGCGGCATCTTTTTCAAAATATTGTTTGTATTCGCTCCAGGTTGTGGCGGCAATGGTGCGCAATTCTCCTCGTGCCAAGGCCGGTTTTAAGAGGTTGGCGGCATCTGCGCCACCGGCGCTGTTGCCGGCACCGATTAAGGTATGTGCTTCGTCAATGAACAATAAGATGGGTTCTTCAGAATTTTGAACGGCTTCAATCACGTTACGCAGGCGTTGTTCGAATTCGCCTTTGACGCCCGCACCTGCCTGCAGCAGGCCTAAATCCAAGACCAATACCTGTGTGTTTTCTAATATTTTAGGCACTTCGCCTGAGGCGATTTTCAAGGCCAGGCCTTCTACCAGTGCGGTTTTGCCGACACCCGGCTCGCCGACCAAAATCGGATTGTTTTTACGGCGGCGCGATAAAATATCCATCATTTGGCGGATTTCTGTTTCGCGGCCAAATACGGGGTCGATACCGCCTTGGGCCGCTTTTTCAGTCAGGTTGACGGTAAAGCGCGCCAATGCATCGTTTTGTCCGATTGCTTTAACCGGTTGTGATTTGGATCCAGCCTGAGTACCGTCCTGGCCTTCTTCGGCAGGAGTTTGGGCAAACGTATTGTTGGTGCCTTCGATTGAGACTTCATCCAACCATGTTTTCAGACGGCCTATTTGGGTTTCCGTCAGACTCAACAGCGGCCATGCATCCTGCGTCATCAGACGGTAAGGGGATTTCAACAATGCCTGATACAGATAAGCGGAACGGATTTCCGATGCGCCTTCGTCACTTGCCAGCAGCCATGCATCTGACAATAGGCTGACCAGTGATTTGGACAGTGAAGGATTACCGCGGACATTGCGCGGCAGTTTGTCCATCGTGTCCAGCAAAGGGTTCCAGATGTTTTCCGAATCAATTTCGTAACGTCTCAATAAGGCGCCGACATCGCCATCCCCTAATTCCAATAGTTTGATAAACAAATGGTCAACCGTAATTTCGGCATGACCCCGTGTTTGACATAAACCGGCGGCGGCTTCCATTGCCTGTTGGCAATGCGTATTCAGACGACGTAATAATAAGGCTTGATCATGTGCAGACATTTGATATCCCTGATGTAAAAATGTGTTATAAAAAAGTGCTACCTTTATCAGGCAGCACTTTATGTGGATGATTAAGCGCGGCTTTCGTTCCAGCTGTCAGAATGAATGATGTTGCCGTCTTTATAAGTCCAAGTGATTTTTTCGTAGCGCAATTCAACGCGTTCCAAGTGGTTGTAACGCTCGCGTGCAGGGTCTTTGATGTTGTGCATTACAGGACCTACTGCGACAACTTTAACGTTGTCCAGTTTGGTATTGAAGTACTCTTTCTCTTGACCGGATGCATCAATTTGATACCACTTGATTTCTACTTCTTTTAAAGTTTGGCCGGTAGTCACGGCTTTGTACAAGTATGGAGAAGACGCATCGTATTCTTTGTACAATACGATAGGTTCATGAACGCGGGTACCTGTCAGTTTGCCGGTGTTGGCATCTGTAGGAATGCGGACATTGTGTTCGAACTCAACGATCTCAACACTGTCTTCACGGCCGTTAACGTCAACGGAACCTTTAATAGCGGAACCGCCATCGTCTTTCAGCCACATATAAGCAGGAATTGCCATATTTTTACTCCTTAGTTTTATTAAAAACGCTTTAAGTTTTAAGGCTTAAAGCAACTTGTGCTACATTGAATTACTGTGTTGCCGAGGGAATAAGGATAATCTCAACCCTGCGGTTCTTAGCCTTACCGTCTTCTGTCTGATTGTCTGCAATCGGTTTGGTATCGCCAAAACCTTTGACTTCAAACCTGCCCTCCGGAACATTAGAGGAAATCACCAACCAGTCTTTGACGGATTGGGCCCGTTTTTCTGACAACTGCTGATTAGAAACAGGATTGCCAACATTATCGGTATGGCCTTCAACTAAAATGCGGGTATCAGGATGTGATTCAATTGCCTTCAATACGCCAATCAATGCTTTATTGGCATTATTTTTTAATTCAAACTGGCCGGTTTCAAAGAGTGCCAAACTGTCCAGAGTAAGAACCACCGGCTCCGGCTTTTTGACAAGCTCGGGCGCTTTAGGAACTTCGGCAGGGATTAAGGCTTTTAATTTGGGGATATAAGCCTGTGCACGATACAGTCCTAAACCCAAATATGCAGGAACACCGTGATCACGGTATCCTTCAAGCAATTTCAAGTCCTGCTTCAACAGCCCTATTTTTTTATCCTGTTCGGCTTTATCCGTTTCCATACGGAAGTCCGCTATATGCGTACCGATTTGTTCCAACAAACGGCTGTTGTTGACAGTTGAAAACGACGCAGCCAGAAAAAAACCGGCAACACCAATGAATAATACCTTAAAAATCATATCTGAAATATGATTTCTATGATAAACGGCATATTTATCCAGATATTCGGATAGGATGTATCTTACCGAATCATGTTGAACGCTTTTTGCCGACGGAATAAGACCATCTGTATTTTTCACCAGATAAGCGGCCCATTCAGATGTATTTTGAAAATTTCCGCAATCGGCAAGGCTTAAACTGCATATGTCCACATACTCCCATCCGCTATCTGTATTTTTTAAGAATTTTTCTTCTAAAAAATTCAGTGCCTCCATCAGATAAATATATTGATGGCTATACTGGGCATTGCTGTCATGCAGGAATTTAAGGGACAGGGCGTTTTTCAGATTCTTTAAGAATTCGTTTATCTGCAGACGGTTGTGTTCTTTCTTATTGATGATAGAAAAAACAGAATGGCTGTTTTTTCTATCAAACAAAAAAGACACCGGCGTTTGAATCAACCAGTGCACCGGGATAGTCAAACCCGTGCTCTTCTGCAGAAAAAGTATATTACGCAGCCATGTGCGCAAAGTGGTCGCAATATCAGTATTTTCCGCCGGGGAAAGCCACAGCTCCAAGCTCACAGAAACATACTTATGGGCTGTATTTTCAAGCAAATTGGAAACGACAGGATGCAGATTTTCCGAACCAGACATATTGATATAGACGGTTTCATTTACCCTCTCTACCAACTTTCTCGGCACAGAAGAGTCATGCAGACGAATGGTATAGCAACCCAAATCTCCGTTGGAATCCAATTCTTCTGCGATTTTCTTCCAAAAATCCGTATTGATTTGTTCACGTTTTTTCTTTAGATAAAAACGCCAATAATAGAAGGCCACTACAACGGACAATGCCCAAGCACAGCCTTTAATTATCCAACCTGTCTGCCAATATACTGCGAATACATACAGCAAAACGAGCTCAAAAACAGCCAGGATCGCCAGAACCAAAATTTTCCGATAAGTCATTATATAAACACTTGAAATTACAATGCTTGTATTTGCTCAACCAAACCATCCAGATAATATCTAAATGCAAAGTATGCAACCGTTGCCACAACAATGCTTCCTACAAGCAGCCAGGCAGGACGGAGGCTGAATGCTTTTTTCAGCGGCGTTCCCTTTTGATCTATATAAAACAACTTACCGTCTTCCGATACGGCATTGCTTGGAAAGGCAGGTGTGATTTTTTTCAACTGTTCCTGTGCTGTGTGCAATGCATCTTCATCCAGAACATATCGGCCCCTGAAGCCCAAATTAATCACACTCAGATAGGTTTCCGCCACCAAGGGGCTGGCATCCTTGTGGTTTTTACACAAAGATTCGATTCGGTCACACAGGATATCCCCTGCATTATATGATTGGAAAAAACAAACCTGCATAGGGTTTCTTTCCCATACTTCCCTGTCGTTACCTTTCAGCGTGCGCAGTGCGACCTCATCCAAAAGGGCGCATTGGGCATAGGAAACTTCTTCAATATCCGCCTCTTTCCATCCAAGCTCGGCTAATTTGGTCTTTAAATCCTGAATCAGATTTTTGCAATGAGCATACCATGATTCGGAATGGTCAGGTGTAAAGCCGGCAGATAATGCGGATACCGCCAAAGCAGTATCTCTCAAAACGGTTCTAATTAAGGGTTGGTTATTCATATTAAATACTCACTACTGCAAATAAGCTTAAATGTAAATCAGAAATAGAGGCCGGAACATAAATGCTGCATACTTGGGACTGCATCATCCTATCAAACGCGACATGCCGTTTATCCAACCTAAAATACACATTGTCCATTCTAAAAGGCAGGCCCGGCGGAGTTTGATGGAGGTAATGTAAAGGTACGCCGACCACTGCCGTATTAATTACCCGCTCCACATCATCGGGCGCACCGATTTTGCTGACCAAAGGCAGCTGTTTTTGCAATTCCAAGAAGTCGACGGAGTCGGAATGGGCGGAAAGATAAAACTCTGCATCAGCATTGATTCGGTCATCAAATATCTGGGCGCGCCAATGCGTCGATTTCAGATGCTCCAGTGACAATTCGATCACAGGGGAAGGAATAACCTCATCCAGCAAATCACGGATCTTTTGTTCCAAACGGTTGAATGTTCCAAACAAATCAAAGTGATCATATGAGTCTATTTCTTTAACGGACTCGTTGGCTCTAAAGGTATACAGCATCCCCAGCAGGCGTACCAAAAGTTTATAAAACTCTTCCGGATGTTTCTGCGGGTAGTCATTCAGGTGCTTCAATTCCGGATAAATGGTATTTAAGCCATGCAGAAACCAAAACAACATCGAGTCGGAAACTGAAAAATCAACGACACTTTCGCTCCGAGAGCGGCGGCGGGCGGACAAATTCTCTATACGGGATAATACCATCAAAGTAATGCGGTTAAGACAAGAGAATAAAGTTTCCGACCCTGTTATGGATAACAATGGCGGGATATAGTTTTTAGCCCAAACAAAAGCACCCGTCTCATCTTTCTCTATTGCACCGATAGGACAGGTAATATAGTCGTCATTTTGTTCAAAATCGAAACGAATAGTGAGATTCAATCCCTCCACCGCAAACTCTGTTTCTTCGGTAGAGAAAATATCCTCCACCTTCTCAAAGCTCTTAACAAAGCGCTTGGGCGTATCTTTGGTTTCATCCTCATCTACCAAGTTTGAAACATGTGCCTGATAGACGGGCAGTGCCAACAATACAACATTTCGTTGCTGTAAAGGCAGACCTTCAATATTGCGCACATTGACGTGGCGTCCGCCGGCCTGCAAATCAATTAAGGTCCCATCCGGCAAGCATGCCTGAAGTGTATCTAATTTGATTTTTCCAACTTCTAATGCCTGACGGTCAAATTCACATTGAAAACAGCCCCATCTAAAATCCCCCATCATTCTCATTAACAGGGCATGCATATGATTATTGAATTTGTCTTGTTGTTGAAAATGTTGAGGCGATAGGAGTACCCCCTCTTCCCATAACGGCTTGTGAAATTTCACTGAAAAACCTTTTTCCGGTAAATTTGAATACGATAGACAAGATATCTGTCTAACATTTATACTAACCAATCAGGATATTTCCTGACCCCATACCTTGCATTTTATTTGAAAAAATGACATAAGTGTCATTTAATCTATCAAAAAAGGATAAATTTCATCGTGAGCAAAAGTTTTCAAAACGAAGTTCCGCCTTCCCGTATCAATATTAAATTGGACTTACATACCGGCGGCGCACAAAAAAAGGTTGAGTTACCGCTTAAGCTTTTAGTAACCGGCGATTACAGCAACGGCCAAGATAAACGCGATCTTGCCGAAAAAGAAAAAGTCAATATTAACAAAAACAACTTTGATTCAGTATTATCCGATTTCAATCCTAAAGCCAATCTGACCGTCAAAAACACACTCTCTCCTGCCGGCGGCGAAATGAATGTGAATTTGGATTTCAAATCCATGCGCGACTTCCATCCTGAGCAAATTGCCCAGAATGTGCCGGAATTGCGTGCCTTGCTGGCTATGCGCAACCTGCTTCGCGATTTGAAATCCAACTTGTTGGACGACTCTGCTTTCCGTCGAGAATTGGAAGCCATTCTGCGTGACGAAAACCTGTCTGCCGAACTGCGCGACCGTCTTGAAAAAATCGCACCTATCAATAATAAGTAACATCAAAGGCCGTCTGAAATACCCGTAAGGATTCAAATATGCAAAAAAGCCAAAAGGCCCAAGCCCAAACTACAGTTATCGAACAAGAAAGCACAAACAGTGTTTATGAAGATCTGTGTAAAAAAATCAATCTGAACGCCATTGACTCCGTCATCGATATCGAGCAATTCCAAAGTGCTGAGAAAATGTCGGAAGCCTCTGCCGACGAACGTATCGCCGCAGCCGTCAGCGTCTTCATGAAAATGATCCAAGACTCTTCCCAAAAAGTGGAACGCCTGGACAAAAGCCTGCTCGATTACCACATTGCCCGTATCGACGAACAACTCAGCCGTCAACTGGATGAAATCCTCCATAACGAAGAATTTCAAAAAATCGAATCCGCATGGCGCGGTTTGAAATTCTTGGTCGACCGAACCGACTTCCGTCACAATGTCAAAATTGAAATTCTTGATGTTTCCAAAGAAGATTTGATTCAAGACTTTGAAGATGCGCCTGAAATCGTGCAAAGCGGACTGTACCGCCACACTTACAGCAACGAATACGACACCCCGGGCGGCGAACCTATCGGCGCCGTGATTTCAAACTACGAATTTGACCGCAGCCCTCAAGATATGGCTTTGCTGCGCAATATCTCGCGTGTTTCTGCTTCTGCACATATGCCATTTATCGGCTCGGTCGGTGCATCTTTCTTCGGCAAAGAAAGCATGGAAGAAGTGGCCGCCATCCAAGATTTGGCCAACTACATGGACCGTGCCGAATACATCAAATGGAAAAGCTTCCGCGAAACAGACGATGCACGCTATATCGGCTTGACCCTTCCCCGCTTCCTCGCCCGTCTGCCGTACGGCAGCGATACCGTGCCTGTCCGCAGCTTCAATTACGAAGAACAGGTAAAAGGTACGGAACATAACCGCTATCTGTGGGCAAATGCATCATTCGCCTTTGCCGCCAATATGGTGCGCAGCTTCATCAATAACGGTTGGTGCGTCCAAATTCGCGGCCCGCAGGCCGGCGGCTTGATTGAAGATTTGCCTATTCACATGTACGACCTAGGCACCGGCAATCAAATGAAAATCCCGACAGAAGTCCTGATTCCGGAAACCCGCGAATTCGAATTTGCCAACCTAGGCTTTGTTCCGCTGTCTTTCTATAAAAACCGCGATTACGCCTGCTTCTTCTCCGCCAACTCGACTCAGAAACCCGCATTGTATGAGACCAAGGAAGCAACCGCAAACAGCCGCATCAATGCCCGTTTGCCTTACGTCTTCCTGCTCTCCCGCCTGGCGCACTACCTCAAACTGATCCAGCGTGAAAATATCGGTACCACCAAAGACCGCCGCATGCTTGAGTTGGAACTGAATAATTGGATCAATACCCTGGTAACGGAAATGACCGACCCGAGCGACGAGCTGCAGGCAACACATCCGTTAAGAGAGGCAAAAGTATTGGTGGAAGATATCGAGGACAACCCGGGCTTCTTCAAAGTACGCCTGTTTGCTCGCCCACACTTCCAAATCGAAGGCTTGGATGTCAACTTGTCATTGGTATCTCAAATGCCTAAAGAAAAGAAATAAGCAATTTAGCAAACTTGAAAAATCCTCTTTCCAAAAAGGAAAGAGGATTTTTACTCCTACAAGTAATTATTTCTTTGCTCACAGGTAATAAAGAAATTTAGTCAAAATATTCAGTGAAATCTACAATTTTGGAACAACATCTCCCTTAACCTAGACGCCTTGGTATAACAAAAATTTGTAATATTTGTGATTATTTTGAACATGGAATACTCTTCCTAAATACTCTACCTCAAAAGGATAAGGCACATGTATTACAACAATTTGCTATAATACAAAACTTATCTCAACCCTCATCCAAAATTCCATTTTCAGACGGCCTTTGTCTGTTTATAAGGCCGTCTGAAATATTTTTTATCCATCCTCTTCTGCCGAACCATGATTCCATCTGATTTCATTGACGAGCTTTTGTCCAAAGTCGATATTGTCGATATTATTGACGAACAGGTTCCGCTGAAGAAAGGCGGGGCGAACTATATGGCCTGCTGTCCGTTTCACAAGGAAAAGACGCCGTCGTTTTCGGTCAGCCCGACCAAGCAGTTTTACCATTGCTTCAGTTGCGGGGCTCATGGTTCGGCGATTGGTTTTGTGATGGAACATCAGGGGCTGTCGTTTCCGGAAGCGGTACAGTTTTTGGCTGATCGCGTTGGTATGACGGTGCCTAAAGTTCGTGGTCAAGAAGACAATCCCGAAATCCGTGCCGAACGTAAAAAAAAGCAACAAACTTTGGAAGAAACAACAGCGGCAGCAGCGGATTTTTATGCGCAACAGTTGAAATTCAATCCGGCAGCGAAGGCTTATTTGGACAAACGCGGCTTGAGTGCGGAAGTCATCGCGCATTATGGTTTGGGCTATGCCCCTGACGGCTGGCAACCTTTGGCACAAATGTTCCAACCCTATCCTAATACTGCGTTGGTGGATACGGGCATGGTCATCGACAACGAAGGCAAACATTACGACCGCTTTCGCCATCGGATTATGTTCCCTATCCGTAATCCTCGCGGTCAGGTCATCGGATTTGGCGGCCGCGTATTGGACGACTCCAAACCCAAATACTTGAATTCGCCCGATACACCCTTGTTTGATAAAGGGAAAAACCTTTACGGGCTATATGAAGGGCGTGCTGCCGTAAAAGAGGCCGGACGGATTTTAGTGGTCGAAGGCTACATGGACGTGGTCGCATTGGCGCAGTTCGGCGTCGGCTACGGCGTAGCGGCTTTAGGTACGGCAACCACGGCGGAACACGTCAAAATCCTGATGCGTCAGGCAGACAGTATTTATTTTTGTTTTGATGGCGACAGTGCGGGACGTAAAGCGGCTTGGCGCGCGCTGGAAAATGCATTGCCGCAATTAAAAGATGATAAATCGCTGCATTTTTTATTCTTACCCGAAGAACA
>ERZ772942.966-NODE-966-length-12208-cov-2.304945_pt1 | contig 12208 bp, 8 predicted proteins | sample MGYA00511135_ERZ772942 | MGnify/ENA primary metagenome ERZ772942 (study PRJEB29015, sample SAMEA2738099) | human oral metagenome | biome: human oral; feature: human-associated habitat; material: saliva | place: China | collected 2265 ... | reverse complement strand
AACCTCCCATTCAATATCCTGCAGTTCCTCCCAACTCACATCGGTGTGGCTCGCGCCGGGGCGCAGCTTCGCGGCCATGGCGTCCAGACCCTTGTTCACGGCATCCTGGTGGGAACCGGAGAAGGCGGTAAACACCAGGTCACCGCCGTAGGGGTGGCGTTCCGGCACGCGCAGCTGGTTGCAGTACTCCACCGTGCGGCGGATCTGCTCAATGTCGGAGAAATCGATTTGGGGGTCCACACCCTGGGTCAGCAGGTTCAAGCCCAAGGTGACCAGGCAGACGTTGCCGGTGCGTTCACCATTGCCAAACAGGCAGCCCTCAATGCGGTCCGCGCCCGCCATGTAGCCCAGTTCTGCGGCAGCAACACCTGTGCCACGATCGTTGTGGGGGTGCAGCGACAAAATGATGGAATCCCGGCGGTTCAGGTTGCGGTGCATCCACTCGATGGCATCGGCGTACACGTTCGGCGTGGTCATCTCCACAGTGGAGGGCAGGTTCAGGATAATCGGATTCTCGGGCGTGGGATCCATGACCTCCACCACGGCGTCACACACCTCCTTGGCGTAGGCAACCTCCGTGCCGGTAAAGGACTCGGGGGTGTACTCCCAGCGCCAATTCGTGTTTGGGTACTCGGTGGCACTCTCCTTGATCAGCTGCGCCGCGTCTGTAGCCAGCTTCTTAATGGAGTCCTTGTCTTTGCGGAACACCACGTTGCGCTGCAGGATCGATGTGGAATTGTACAAGTGCACAATCACATTTTTTGCGCCCTCGCAGGCTTCAAAGGTGCGCCGGATCAGATGCTCACGGGCCTGCACCAGTACCTGGATGGTCACGTCGTCGGGAATGAGGTTGTTTTCGATAATGTCCCGTATGAAATCAAAATCAGTCTGGGAGGCAGAGGGGAAACCCACTTCAATCTCCTTGTAGCCCATACGCACCAGCAGTTCAAACATGCGGTGCTTGCGCTCGGAGCTCATCGGATCGATGAGGGCCTGGTTGCCGTCGCGCAGGTCCACCGCACACCACTGCGGTGCGGAATCAACCACCTTGTCTGGCCAGGTACGGTCGGGCAGCTCGATTTTCTCCACCTCAACCTCAAACGGATGGTAGCGCTTCACGGGCATAGAGGAGTTGCGTTGCTTATTCCACGCGGGCTGGCCGTCGGGTCGGGGGCCGGCCGGGGTGGAAATGTCACGTGGGGCGGAGATAAATGCATCAGAGGGGGCCATGGCTTAAAAAATTCCTTTGGGGATTGGTTGGTTACCCAGTTTCCTATGGGCCACGGCTGGCGCGCCTGAACTCCGCGACGGGGTGCCAGCCGTGCTCTAGACCGTTGACCCGCCGCGGCACAGAAGGAGGAGACGTGCGCGCAGCATGTTGTTCAGTCTACAGTATCTTTCCGTGATATGGGCAAAAAGCTAGAAAGCTACCATAGAAATGGGATCAGGCATGGAGATTTTTCGCCCGACCCCACTTCCAACGGGGATAGCGCTTAAGGGATAATGGGGCAGTGTCGCAACAAGCCCCAGATCCCCCGGATTACCCAGCCCTGGATCACACACCCCCGGTTACCGCAGATCGCCCGGTGGGCTTAACTCGAGTGGACTGGCTGTGGGCATTCGGCATTTTCAGCGTTGCCTCACTAGTGCGGCTGGTGATCATGGGCATGATGGCCACCGCCAACGGCTATACACTGCATTCCCTGTTCTACCGTTGGGACGCGGAATACTATGTGAGCATCGCGCGTGACGGTTACTTTGCCATCGCAGAACCCGTGGTGGAGGTGCCTGTTTACGAGCGCTCTCTGGCGTTTTTCCCAGGGTTTCCATACCTGTTGCGCGGACTGCATGCGGTGCTGCACCCGATCACGGGGCTTCACCATGAAACCATTGCGTATGGTGTGAATTTCCTTCTTGGCGTGGTGATGATCGCCGGTGTCATGGCCCTAGTCAACCGCATTCCCAGCATTAACCACTGGGGCGCTAAAAGCCAGCGCGCCCGCATCCTCGCGGCTGTTCTTATTGCTGGTGTGCCCATGGGCATCACCTTCAATATGGCGTATTCGGAATCCCTGTTCGGTGCGCTATCCATTTGGGCTCTGGTGGCCATTATGGACCGCCGCTGGTTGCTCGCTGGGCTTCTTGTTTTTGTCACCGGCCTGACCCGCATTACCGCCGTGGACGTGATGTTGGTGCTGTTCCTGGCCGTGCTCACCACCGACCGGAAAAACTGGCGAGGTTGGCTCGCGACTCTGCTTTCACCACTGGGTTTACTGTGGTATTTGTGGTGGTCCTCCAGCTACCTCACCCACATTGGCGGCTATTTCGGCATGCAGCGCGAGGGCTGGAATTCCGCGTTCGACTGGGGCATAGCCACCTGGAAATTCGCCACCTTCACCATGTTTGCCTCCCGTGAATTAGGCTACTTCCTCTCGGTGGCCGTCATGATCGCCTTTGTATTCATTGTTGCCGGGAGTTTCCGCAAACTACCGTGGCAAATCTGGGTGTTCAGCGCCGCCGTCGCCGCCAACATCCTGCTTTCTGACGGCATTATGCACTCCCGCCCACGCCTACTCATCCCGGCGTATCTACTGCTCCTTCCGCTGGTGTTCTTCTTTGCTCGCCGCTTATCGACGCCCGCGCAGATCACCATTGCCGTCAGCTGGTTACTGTGGGGCGCGTGGTTTGGGGCCTACATGCTGGGCGTCTTCCCCTGGGCGATCTGACGGATAACGATCAGGCCGGTGAGCACGGCGATCTCCGCCGCGAGAATCCAGCATTGCAGCATGAGATCGGGGGCAGTTATATACAACATCGGCAACGTGAAACCGAGAAGAGCCACTGGTCCGAATACGAGGGTCAGCACGCTGCCAATCCCTAGTACAAGAGCTGCGACAATGGTGATCACCCTGCGCCTGGTGCTGCGCGCCGGGGGAGTGCGGCGCACCCACGTGTATATCACGCGGCCGATGGTCAGCAGAGCAAGCACAATGAGCGCGGTTTGGGTATACACAATCACGTCACCCCAGTGGGTGTTGGAGGATTGTTGCTTGGGCGTCACACCCAGGGTTTCCTCCGCGAAGACCAGTGCCGGTGTGACGATGCCATTGTTGTTCATCTGATCACGAAGCCCCATGACGTTGTAGAGCACCACGACGCCCTTGCCGGTTTGCTGATTGAAGCCCATGTAGGATTTGAATCCAGGAACAGTGCCGCCGTGATACACCAGCTGTGTTCCATGGAACTGCTCGTAGAAAAGCCCCGCGCCGTACTCGTAATCATCAGTGGTGGAGACCTTGGGCAAGGTGCTCGGTAGCTGACCGGCTTGGTGTTGGCGAAGCTGCCACGCCCCGTAGTCGGCGAGTTGCCTTCCGGTCCCGGCGAGGTTGCCTTCGCCGATTTCGTAGTCCTGAATAGGCTCCCGCACCGCTAGGTTTCCAGTGAAGAAAGGTGCGTGGCCTGCGGGGACGGTGCTGTTTATCGTGTCTGCGCGGCTAAGAGGAGTCACGCCGGTCGCCGGATCCACGTAGGTTTCTAACAGCGTGCTGTACGATTCCCCAGTGGCGCGTTCCATCAGTTGCTGCACCAATATGTAGCTGATGTTTGAGTAGGAATGCGTGCCGACCGGGTCGACTGATGGTAGGTCTTTTACCCCGTCAATGACACTTTGCAGGTTGCGGGGATAGGGATTGAGTTCTCGGGGCAGTCCTGCCGTGTGGTGTATGAGGTCAGTGACGGTGGCACCATTATTGCCCAGTGCTGTTCCTTGGAATTCGGGATAGTACCTGGTGAGGGGCGCATTGAGATCAATTTTTCCTTGTTCAGCTAACATCATCGCCAGTGCGGACGTGAACGATTTAGAAATGGATCCCCATATGAACAGGGAATCCGGGCCGATGGGGTTGCTGTTTGAATCAACACCGACGTAGTGTTCATCGGTCACTCCGGTGGCATCAAAGGTGACCACCGCAAGACCGGGTGTTTTAAGATCGTCTGCAAGTTTCTGGTAACGGTCATTCTCATGTGATTGAGCATGTGCTGGGCTTGCCATGAAGGCCACAGCAAGAATCACCCCCAGGCAGGGATATGAGTGCTTTCATGCAGTTGAGCGTATCCATGTTGGGGGCGTGTCAACATCAGGGGTTTCCCTGAAAAATACCCTGAAAATTTACGTTAACCCTGAGGCAAGTTTCTCTCCCTCGATGTCAACGTTGGGGAGTAGGCGGCCGAGCCAGCGTGGAATGCTCCAAGCACGGGCGTCGAGAAGGAACATGGTGGCGGGAATGATGGTCATGCGCACAATGAAGGCGTCAAACAAAACCGCCGTTGCCAGGGCAAACCCCATGACTTTGATGAATTGCTGGTCCATGAATATGAACGCGGAGAACACGCTGATCATGATCAACGCGGCCGCAGTGACCACCCGGGCACCATGCTTGAAGCCGTACACCACAGCGGCACCAGCGTTCATGCCGTGGTGGTACCCCTCGCGCATGCGGGTGACCAGGAACACCTGGTAGTCCATGGCCAAGCCGAACACAATACCAATCAATATGATCGGAAGCTGACTGATCAGGGATTGCGGGTCCGCGACCAGTCCGGCGCAGCCCTCCTGCCAGATCAGCACCGTTATGCCGAATGTTGCTGCGACCGACAGTGCAAATCCCAGCGCGGCAATCAGGGGCACCCAGATGGAACGGAACACCACCATGAGCAGTGCAAACGCCAGCGCAACGACAATGGCAACGTAGGGGATCAGTACGCCAGAGAGCCGGTCGGAAAGATCTTGGACTATCGGTGCCATGCCTGTGATGCGGTACGAGGCACCCGTCTGCTCCTTGAAATCCGACTTGTGGTCCCGCAGGTTGTGCAACAAATCCACAGTGCGTTTATCTGTCGCATTATGCGAGGGGACGATCAGCACCTGGGCGGCGTCGCCAGCATCGTTGACCGCGGCAACCTGGGCATTTTTCACGCCATCCATTCCTGCGAAATCGCGGACGGCGGTGGCGAACGCCTCGGGGCGTTGCTGCTCGGGGAGGGACGCGACGTCGACAAGCGCGATCATTGGTGCCTGACGGCCGGGGCCAAAAGCGTCCTCAACCATGGTGTAGGCGGTGCGACCCGGGGAGCCCGGCGCGGCGGCATTACCACCCGTCGGCGTGGCCAAGCGCAGTTGCGCGGCGGGGATGGCCAGTAGCGCCAGTGCGAGAATGCCGGCCACCAGGAAAAATGCCGGGTGCTTGCGGATCATGTGCACCCACCGAGTACCCATCGTCAGAGACTCCTGCTCCGGGTCGGGGGCCTTGACAAAGGGAACGCGGACAGCAAACGCGCGGGTACCCCACAGCCCCAGAATCGCGGGCAGCAGGCCCACAGCCACCAACACAGCAATAGCCACCGTGGCCGCAGCGCCCAACGACTGCGCGGATACGCTCGGAATATTGATGATCACCAGCGACACCAGCGCAATAATCACCGTCAGGCCGGCGAACACTACAGCCGTACCCGCCTTACCCACGGCCAGGCCCGCTAGATGCGCACGTTCGTTTCGAGGAATGCTACGCAGACGCTGGGCCAACTCCTTAGGAGTCAGGTTATGGCCGTCCACGTACTGAACCAGCTCGCTGCGGAAACGCGACAGAATAAACAGCGCATAATCGATGCCCACGGCCAGACCGATCATCACAGCCAGGGTTGTGGTGTTCTGATCAACGCTATCCGTTAAGCCCGACGCCGCGTTAATGCCCAGCGAGCCAAGCAGCACACCCACAATCGCCGTGGCCAGCGGCATTCCCGCCGCCACCAGCGAACCGAAGGTCACCAGCAGCACCACAGCCGCCACGAGAACACCCACCAGCTCGCTCTGCATGCCCGGTTGCTCTGCGCCGTCAAATGCGTTGCCCATGTAGGCGACGTCCAGGCCATCCGCGTTGTCTTTCAGCAGTTTAGTAACGTCCGCCACCTTATTTTTGTCAACATCCTGCGCTTTCTCCGCATCAAACATCACCTGAATAATCCCCGTTGTCTTGTCCGGGCTCAGTGGCGACAGCTCGTCCACGTCCGCGCTGTTGGGGTTGCCCTGCCGCATCGCCGCGTCCGCCGCCACCGGGTTCACGATGCTGTCCTTGCTTTTCAGCGCATCCGAATGCTTCAGCTTATCGACGATCGCGTCAACCTTCACCGCCTGCTCCGGGTCGCTGAGGGTGCCCTCTTTCGCCTTGACCACAATCATGCCGGCTGGGGCTGTGAGTTCATCTTCTGATGTGTTGAAACGCCGACTGATCTCCTCCTGAGCCTCCACTGATTCCGCGCCTGGCATGCTAAACGAATTACTCGGCGGCTTCGCCAACGCTCCCGCCGCCACTGCTGCCGCTGCAAAAAGCAGCAACCACATGGCAATAAACTTCAATCTGTGCGTATACGCGGCGCGACCGAGCCGATACAACAAACGCGACACAATAATCACCTCAAAATTCTGAACAGTATGAACAGTGCTGACATGCAACTGAGCATATCTATGTTGGGGATGTGTCAACATCGGGGTTTTCCCTGAAAACACCCTGAAAAGTACCCTGAGAACCGTCATGTTGACACTCATTAAGCTTGGCAAAAAGGCAGGTCACAGCACATCGGCTGAACAGGGGAAATTTTGGCGGGCAAAAACTCCGCCGGATGGGGGAGGTGATTATGGAGAGGTCGGTCAGGTGGGGGAGGGATGGTTATTACCGCAATTGAGGACACCGCTAACGTGCGCTGTAAAGTATGTATACCTTCAAGCGCGAAAACGCTCGTTTGTGGACCTGAACGTGTACATACTTCGCACGCCAGCCCCCGAAACCTACTCCTTCATGCTCTTCTGGGACAGCACCACGGTGGAGATGATCATGGTGATCAGGGCGAGGGCCATCCAGAGCCAACCGAGGTCAGTGACCTGGAATTTTTCGCCAAGCACGATGTAGCCGAGGCTGAAGGCGACGATGGGTTCGGAAATGGTCATGGCGGGCAGAGAGTTTTTCAGCGCGCCCGCGTTGAAGGAGGATTGTTGCACGGCGGTTCCGAGTGTCGCACCAAGGATCAGAGCGTAGCCTTCCCAGTTAGTGATCAATCCGATCACGCCGTAGTACTGGTAGATTTCCACGGCTGCTTTGGAGAGCACAGCAACGTAGCCGAAGAGTGCACCTGTGACTATGCCGAGGATGAGGGCTTTTTCGCGGTTGGGTCGGATGTGCGCAAAGCGTTCTAAGCCGGCCATGACAACGATGCCAACCGATAGGGCGGGTACCCACCGCTCAAGAGGCGGGTGCGTGAGTCCAGGAAGTGGTCGTCCGAGGATCACCAAAACGGCCACCGCTACGGTGAGTGCCCCGGACCAGAAGGTTTCGGTTTTGCTGATGCGGCGGCCGTCGTAAAGCGCGGAAAGCGGAAGGGTGAACATGAGGGAGAGCACCAGCACTGGCTGCACCACCAGCAGCGTGCCAAAGCCTAGGGCGATGGTTTGCAGGAAGTACCCAAGCAGGGCTGTTCCTGTGCCTGCCCACCAGAGGGGTCGGCTAATGACGGTAAGGATCGGGGCGTTTGTGAACCTGGATCCGTCACCGGGGGCTTGTTCGGCGATGCGGTGCCGCACGACTGTCCCCCAGGCGATGGTGAGCGCGGAGGCGAGTGCGAACAACACAGCAATAAAATTGCTTTGCACTTTCTTAACCGTAGTTGATTCTTGGGTACGATGAACAAACGTAACATTGTTTTACGCTGAAAGGGCGGCTGTCTAGTGGCATTGATCGTACAGAAATATGGGGGATCTTCGCTGGAGAGCGCTGAGCGGATACGTCGAGTTGCTGAACGGATTGTTGCCACTAAAAAGCAGGGGAACGATGTTGTTGTCGTATGTTCTGCGATGGGTGACACCACCGATGAGCTTCTTGATCTTGCCGCGCAGGTGAACCCGGTGCCGCCGGCGCGTGAGATGGATATGCTGCTTACCGCTGGTGAGCGCATTTCCAATGCGCTGGTGGCTATGGCCATTGAGTCGTTTGGGGCCGAGGCGCAGTCGTTTACTGGCTCGCAGGCGGGGGTGCTCACCACGGAACGGCATGGTAACGCCCGGATTGTGGATGTGACGCCGGGCCGTGTTCGGGAGGCGCTGGACAATGGCAAGATTTGCCTCGTAGCCGGATTCCAGGGCGTGAATAAGGACACGCGCGATGTGACAACGTTGGGGCGTGGCGGATCCGATACCACTGCTGTGGCGTTGGCGGCGGCGTTGAAAGCGGATGTGTGCGAGATCTATTCGGATGTGGATGGCGTGTACACCGCCGACCCCCGCATTGTTCCTAATGCTCAGAAGTTGGAGAAGCTTTCCTTTGAGGAGATGCTAGAGCTGGCTGCGGTTGGTTCTAAAATTTTGGTGCTGCGTAGTGTGGAGTATGCGCGCGCTTTTGATGTCCCACTCCGCGTTCGTTCGTCGTACAGTAATGACCCCGGCACGCTCGTTGCTGGATCAATGGAGGATATCCCCGTGGAAGAAGCAGTACTCACCGGTGTAGCAACCGATAATTCCGAGGCGAAAGTCACCGTGCTGGGCTTGCAAGATAGCCCCGGTGAGGCGGCGAAAGTATTCCGCGTGCTGGCGGATAGCGAGATCAACATTGACATGGTGTTGCAGAACATTTCCTCCCTGGAGGACAACTGCACCGACATCACCTTCACATGCCCGCGTGCCGACGGCCCTCGCGCCATGGAGTTGCTGAAAAAGCTGCAGGTAGATGGCGTGTGCAAGAACGTGCTGTACGACGACCAGATTGGCAAGGTTTCCTTGGTCGGTGCCGGTATGCGTTCCCATCCGGGTGTTACCGCCGTCTTCTGTGAGGCGGTACGCGATGCCGGGGTGAATATTGAGCTCATTTCCACGTCGGAAATCCGCATTTCGGTGCTGATCCGTGAAGCTGACATGGCTAAAGCTGCCCGCGCGATTCACGATGCGTTTGATCTGGGCGGCGACACCGAGGCCGTGGTGTACGCCGGAACCGGCCGCTAAATTACCTTATTGCTACTCCCGCCGCATTGTGTGGTGGGAGTAGACTCATTTCGAAATGTTTATGTAGGTCGGTGCAGGAAGGAACTCCCCATGACCACCATTGCCGTTGTCGGTGCCACGGGCCAGGTTGGCCGCGTGATGCGTTCTATTCTTGAAGAGCGCAACTTCCCGTTGGATAACATTCGGTTTTTTGCTTCGGCACGGTCCGCTGGCACGACCCTTCCTTTCGGTGGGAAAGACATTGTGGTGGAGGACTTGGCGCAGGTGACAGAGGAGTCCCTGAAGGGTATTGACATCGCGTTGTTCTCTGCGGGTGGGTCCACGTCCAAGCAGTACGCCCCGATCTTTGCCGCAGCGGGCGCTGTGGTGGTGGATAATTCCTCCGCATGGCGTAAAGACCCTGAGGTGCCGCTGATCGTCTCGGAAGTGAACCCGGGGGAGAAGGACAACCTGGTTAAAGGGATCATCGCTAACCCGAACTGCACGACCATGGCGGCGATGCCGGTGCTGAAGCCGCTTCACGACACCGCTGGTCTCACCCGTCTGCACGTGTCCTCCTACCAGGCGGTATCCGGCTCGGGCATCGCGGGTGTGGATGCGCTGGCCAAGCAAGTTGCTGAGGTGGGGGACCGGAACGTGGAACTCGCCCACGACGGTTCGATTGTTGCACCTGAAGACCTCGGTCCTTATGTCGCTCCCATCGCCTATAATGCATTGCCGCTGGCGGGGAATATCGTCGATGACGGCTCGGGCGAGACGGATGAGGAGCAGAAGCTGCGCAATGAGTCCCGCAAGATCCTGAACATTCCCGATCTTCGGGTAGCTGGCACCTGTGTGCGCGTGCCTGTGTTTACTGGCCATACGTTGACCATTCATGCCGAGTTTGACCGCCCCATCACCCCCGAGCAGGCTAAGGATTTGCTTGCCGACGCCCCCGGTGTGGAGCTCGCCGATGTGCCCACTCCGCTCGCTGCTGCGGGTAAAGATACGTCCTTGGTGGGACGTATCCGTCACGATCAGTCGGTAGACGATAATCGCGGTTTGGTGCTGGTGGTCTCAGGTGACAACCTGCGCAAAGGTGCCGCGTTGAATACTATACAGATCGCCGAGCTGTTGGTGGACTAATTCCCGCCACCACAGAGCCCCACATCCTGTGGGGCTTTTTTGTTTTAGGGGGTGGGGACATTTTCAGGGGTACGTTGTGTGACAGTTGTGCCGTAAGTGACATCCGAGTGTGGAGCAGAGCAGAGATGCGCAGGTATCGAGGGTAATTCAAAGGTAGATGGTTAGCTTTCTACTAACTAAGAAATAATTATGAAAATATTCTTTTTTCTCAGTGGGCGGGTGTAGCGAAACATTCGCAACAGATGCTTAATTGATTTGAGTATTGGTGCGTTGTACTCTCAATTGCGTCTGGACAATGCTGTAAAACCGCCAGGTATTGGAGTTTTCCACTACCGAATGGCGCGCATGTGGAGTGGATTGAGGCCGTCGCGTCACAAATCCACTCTATGAACGCGCTTACCAAAAACTGAGGAAAACATGAGGACTTCTAAGTTTCGATGTGCTGCACTGTTGGCAGCAAGCGCCATTGCCCTTTCCGGCTCACTGGCTCCCTCTGTCGCGTTTGCGCAGAACAAACCATCCGTCACCAGCCCAACCTCTACCACGGTGGATCTTGAGCACGAGGTCTCGCTGACCATTAACAAGTACAAGGGTGAGCTCGGCCAAACGACGGAACCGTTCCCGGGCGTGGGTTTCAAAATTGAAAAAGTATATATTAATAACCCCCTCAATACGGCAGCCGGGTGGAAAGAGGCTTCCCAACTGACCGCGGAGACTGCCCAGATTGATGGCTCCTGGCCTGCGATCACTCCGCAGACCGACACCAGTGGCCAGATCAACATCAGCACCAACAACCTCAACGGTGCGAAGGATTTCAAGGTCGGCGTCTATAAGATCACCGAGCAGCAGCAGACCGGTTACACCGTGGCCAAGCCGTTCCTGGTTACCCTGCCGTTCGTGGATGAAGGTGTGTGGAAGTACGAGCAGACCGTCAAACCAAAGAACCAGGATGTTCAACCCAGCAAGACCGTAGTTGATGAAGGTAAAACCCTGGGTGACGACCTGGAATACACCATCGAAGCTCCCGTACCTGCGGACAAGCTCAGCCGCTTCGCAATCAAAGATGACCTGCCATACTACCTTGGGTTTAATGAAGCCTCCGGCCCTCAGGTAAAACTGATCAACAAAACAGGTGATGTGACTACACTCATCGCAGGCACGGACTTTGTGCTGACTAAACCGGCTAATGGGCAGTCTGGTCAGGTATCCATTGACTTCCAATCGGATGGCCAGCGCCAAGCTCTGGAAAATTATCGTAAAAATGAACCTGGGCTTAAGGTGCAGATAAAGTTCACTGCTAAGCTCCTGTCCGTTCCTGACAACGGCAAAGTGGATAACGATGCCGTGGTGGACCTACCCAACAATGTTTCTGTGACCACCAACAAGGACGGCAACCCTGGTGCATCCTCCCACTTTGGTCAGCTGGTGATCACCAAGAAGGGTGAAGACAACGCACGTCTCACGGACGAGCAGAGGACCATGACAGGTGCGGAATTCCAGCTGTACCGTTGCACCGAAGAAAGTGGCAAGTGGACGGTCAAGGGAAGCCCGATTAACGGATCGAGCGAGCCGACCACGAACAGCAAGACCAACACCTTTGTCACCCCGCGCGGTGCGAATCTGACCACCTCCGTCACCGTGTACGGCGTCCAGCATGAGGGCCGGGTCAACAATGCCGACGTTACTGATGAGCTGTGCGTGGTGGAAACCAAAGCACCGTCTGGTTTTGCTCTGAACCCAGAGCCGCAACCCGTGGTGAATGCTAACCCGAAGGTTGGAAACAACGATTTCAACATGACTGCCGAGGTCATGGACTACAGCGACTCGGCCATCGGTCAGTTGCCAGCCACCGGTGAAAAGGGCGTGTTTGCCCTCATGGCTGCCGGTTTGGCGCTGCTCATCGGCGGTGTGTGGGCGCGTCTGCGCCACAACCGTAAGCAAGCGCACGGTTCCTAAAACTCTGACATCCTAACCGTTCACTCCACTACTATCCGAGGAGGCCGCACATGGTGTGGGTAAGCACGAAACCAGCGAAGCATCGTG
>ERZ772942.956-NODE-956-length-12247-cov-3.659449_pt1 | contig 12247 bp, 9 predicted proteins | sample MGYA00511135_ERZ772942 | MGnify/ENA primary metagenome ERZ772942 (study PRJEB29015, sample SAMEA2738099) | human oral metagenome | biome: human oral; feature: human-associated habitat; material: saliva | place: China | collected 2265 ... | reverse complement strand
ACCTTTTTAATGGAGGAATAGGATTTAAAAATGGTGATATCCTCATTGGAGATCGCGCATTTGAATTCTATAATCATCAGAACCCGGAAAGCTATCTTCAAATTCCATGGGAAGAAATTAAATTGGTTAGGGCTCATGTCATGTTTAAAGGACGTTTTATTAGAGCATACTATATTGATACGAAACAAGCTGGAACATTTCAGTTTATTTCTTCAGATGCTGGACGAACTCTTAAAATGATGAGAGATTTTATTGGAAATGATAAAATCGTTAAAACTGAACCTTTATTTAGTTTGAAAAAAATATTTAAAAAGTAATAAAAAGGCGAATGCTTTAGCATTCGCCTTTTTAGGTTTCATTTGTAAGTAGAAAAGGATAATGATCCATGGAAAGATTCAAATTCACCGTTGGATATGTTACAAATTCTCCATCTTTTTGAGCTTTTATAGGTTCATTAATTTTTATATTGGCTTTTGTACATGAGTATTCTTTTAAATTTTTGGGAAACAGTTTGAAATGAGTTCCATTTGTTAAAATAAACGGAAGAGCTTTTAGAACTGTAAAAAGAGAAACTTTTCTTGCAATTGCAATTTGAAAATGATGACTTCCTTGTGTTGCAGAAGGTACAAAGCGAATCCCACCACCAAAGTAGGCGTGATTAAAAGATCCAAGTAGAAGATTTTTTGTAGAAGTAAAACTTTCTTTGTCATCAAGAGTGATTAGGGCGTCAAACTCTTTGCGTTCTTTAAAAGCCTTAATAATAGGAGTTAAGTAAGAAGCTTTTTTAATCCCTTTAGCTTGCAGAAGTGCTTGCCTTTGTTTTTGGTTTATTTCACAAATAGCAGCATCAATCCCAAATCCCATCGAATTTAAAATGATACCAGTTGTTTGTGAGTTTTCTTCTGAATAAGTAAGAAACTCTAAGTCAATAATATGATTCTTTGAAAGGTTTTCTATAAACTTTCTCGCGTGATGAGTTAAATTCATTTCCCGTGAAAAATCATTCCCAGTTCCGGCCGGTAAATAGCTAAGGGGTACAAAGATGTTCTGTTGTTTTAAATATTGAAGAGCTTCATTGAGAGTGCCATCACCACCAACAATAACGACTATTGTATGCTGATTTCGTTGCTGTAGATGTTTGTCCATTAATTCTGGAAGTTCTCCAGCTTTTTGAGTTTGAAATAACTTGAAGGGAATTCCTTTTTCTGTACATACTTCAACAATATGATTAATTTGTTGCTGGCCTGAAAAACTGCCAGACATCGGATTTCCAAAAATAAATAAATTCATGAAATACTTCCTTTCGATTCTTCACAATTATAGCATAAATGAAAGTTAAAATAGAGTGATTTTTGTAAGAAATAACGTATAATGAAGATGAGGTGAAAGTATGGCTAATGATTTTTTTGAGCGAGTGTTAAATCCTACTTGGAAAAATTTAAGTAGAGAATCAAAAGAAGTAGTAATTCGAAATATACTACGCTTTTTCGTGAATCCAATACTAACAATTGAAGATTTAAAGTTTGTACAATATGATTACGCTGGTATCACAAATGATACGTTTGAAGTAACGATTGATGGCAGAGTTTTTGTTTTTGTACCTGGTCAGAAAGAGGTTGTTCTTGGGTGGGATAGCGGTTTGTCAGGACTTTCAGGTCTTGACTGTAGTGAAGAGAGGCAAGAGCTAAGATATGCGTTTAAACGTTATTTGAACCAACACGTAACAGGATTTATGTTTTTAAATCAAAATGTTCAAGAGAAAGATCTTTCTTCTGAGAAGCTAACTACTCAAATTGTTGAAGATGGCATTAATTTGATGACATCTGAATTAAGAAAAGTTGATATTCCAGCAATGTTAGTTGAAAAGAAGCCTAATTTCGTTGGCTTAAAATTTATTGGTCATTATTCTGTGGTCACTGGACAGATAGATGGGGAAGATATGGTATCAAGTGAAACATTATCTATTTTAGAAGAGGCCATTACTCCAGATAATTCTTTAGAAGCTCTATTTCAAGAATTTCCAAGAGCAGTAAGAGTCGATCAGTACTTCATGCAACAAGATATTCAAAATCCAGATCTTTTTGCGTGTTATGTAGCAGATCCAGTTAGTTATGATGAAGGACGCAAAGAGATAGAAAGATCCGGAATGGGACTGTTAAATGAAGATGAATGGGAATATTGTTGCGGTAGTGGAACGAGACGTTTATTTAAATGGGGAAATCAACTACATAGAACTCTGTTGCAGGATGAGTTTAAGTCTCCTTTATGGCAAGAGAATATGTTTGGTTTAGAAATTGCAAACGCTGAATTCGGACCAGAAATTATAGAAGGTCGTCCATATACCAAAGGGGCGTGGCTTGAAGAAAACTTTAAAGCACCTGTGTTAAATTTATTACCTCTTTCTTCTTACTATTCAGTAAATCTGCCACTTTTTGTTGATCCAAACGGAAAATTAGCAGCAGGATATTATTGTATAAGAAGAGCTATTCGAATAGAAATGTAATAGTAAAAGCAGCTACTCAAGTGGCTGCTTTTAAATTTTTATTAAGGTCAAAAAAAGTCAAATAAAACTATTGACCTTTCCTGACTAAAGGTGTATACTTAATTCATGGTCAAGAGACCACAAAAGGAGGAATGAAGATGAATATTGAAAAAATGACAACAACAATGCAACAAGCATTAGGCCAAGCGCAACAAATTGCGATTGTCCGTAAACATCAAGAAATAGATATTCCTCATTTATGGAAAGTATTTATGGAACCAAATCACTTTGCTAGAAATTTATATAGTGATTTACAAGTGAATGACAAAGAATTTGAGGAATTAATTGATAAAGAATTAGACCGTATTTCTGTAGTGGAAGGGCAAAATGTCCAATACGGTCAAAGTATGAGTCAAAACTTATATCGACTCTTTACAGAAGCTGAAAAGATTAGAGAAAGCTTTAAAGACGATTACTTATCTACAGAGGTAGTTGTACTTGCATTAATGGAACTACAAAATCATCCATTAACACGCTATTTAGTACAACATCATATAACCAAAGAAAATTTGAGAGCTCGTATTGAAGAGCTAAGAGGGGGAGAACGTGTGACTAATCAAAATCAAGAAGAACAATATGAAGCATTATCAAAATATGCGCGTAATTTAAATGAAGCCGTTCAATCTGGTAAACAAGATCCAGTCATTGGACGTGACGAAGAAATTCGAGATGTGATTCGTATTTTATCTCGTAAAACAAAAAATAACCCTGTCTTAATCGGGGAACCTGGTGTTGGTAAAACAGCAATCGTTGAAGGATTAGCGCAACGTATCGTTAAAAAAGACGTACCAGAAAACTTAAAAGATAAATTAATCTACTCATTAGATATGGGTGCTTTAATCGCGGGGGCAAAATACCGTGGTGAATTCGAAGAACGTTTGAAAGCCGTTCTTAAAGAAGTGACAAAATCAGAAGGACGCATCATCTTATTTATCGATGAAATCCACACAATCGTTGGTGCTGGTAAGACAGAAGGCTCAATGGATGCTGGTAACTTACTAAAACCAATGTTGGCTCGTGGTGAACTGCATTGTATTGGTGCTACAACTCTTGACGAATACCGTGAAAATATGGAAAAAGACAAGGCGTTAGAACGTCGTTTCCAAAAGGTACTTGTTCAAGAACCAACTGTTGAAGACACCATTTCAATTCTTCGTGGGTTGAAAGAACGTTTCGAAATCCACCACAGTGTAAATATTCACGACAGTGCGTTAGTGGCTGCTGCGACTTTATCAAACCGTTATATTACTGACAGATTCTTGCCAGATAAAGCGATTGACTTAGTCGACGAAGCCTGTGCTACAATCCGCGTTGAAATGAACTCAATGCCAACAGAACTTGACGCAGTCACTCGTCGTTTGATGCAACTTGAAATCGAAGAACAAGCATTGAAAATGGAAAAAGATGACGCTTCTCAAAAACGTCTTGCTATTCTACAAGAGGAATTAGCAGAACAACGTGAAAAAGCCAATAACCTCAAAATGAAATGGGAAATCGAAAAAGAAGAAGTCAATAAAATCCGTAATAAACGTGAAGAAATCGACCGTGCTAAACGTGAATTAGAACAAGCAGAAGCTGATTACAATCTTGAAAAAGCGGCCGAACTTCGTCACGGACGTATTCCAGCTCTTGAACAAGAATTGAAGGAATTAGAAGAACAAAATAAAGCGAATGCTGAAAGCACGCAACGTCTCGTTCAAGAATCAGTAACTTCTGAAGAAATTGCTCGAGTTGTTGGACGCTTAACGGGTATTCCAGTAACAAAATTAATGGAAGGCGAACGTGAAAAACTTCTTCACTTAGAAGATATTCTTCATGAACGTGTCATCGGTCAAGATGAAGCTGTACAAAAAGTGGCTTCAGCAGTCCTTCGTTCTCGTGCAGGCTTGCAAAATCCTAGCCGTCCAATCGGTAGCTTCTTGTTCCTAGGACCTACAGGGGTAGGTAAGACAGAACTTGCTAAAGCTCTGGCAGAGGATTTATTCGACTCAGAAGACCATATGGTTCGTATCGACATGAGTGAATATATGGAAAAACATTCAGTGTCTCGTTTAGTTGGCGCTCCTCCAGGATATGTAGGATATGAAGAAGGAGGCCAATTAACAGAAGCTGTTCGTCGTAATCCATATACAATCGTTCTTTTAGATGAAATTGAAAAAGCTCATCCAGATGTATTTAATATCTTATTACAAGTATTAGACGATGGACGCTTAACCGATTCTAAAGGACGTGTAGTAGACTTCAAGAATACAGTGATGATTATGACAAGTAATATCGGTTCACAATTCTTGCTTGAAAATCAAGGTGAAACAATCGATGAAGAAACTCGTACAGCAGTAGAGGGTGTCCTAAAAGCAACCTTCAAACCAGAGTTCTTGAACCGTATCGACGAAACAATCTTCTTCACACCACTTTCTAAAGACAATATTCGTGGAATCATTACGAAGATGTTGAAACAATTAGCCAAACGTGTAGAAGATCAAGAAATCGTCCTAAGCTTCACAGATGAATTGAAAGATTGGATTGCAGATAATGCTTATAATCCAGTGTACGGTGCTCGTCCAATTTCTCGTTATATTCAACGTGAAATTGAAACGCCACTTGCTAAAGAAATCATCCGTGCAAGCATCCTTCCAGGCGACCAAGTGAAATGTGATTTAGGAATTGATCATGTGACATTTGAAGTGATTGGAAAGAATGAATAATAAGTAAAAATAAAAACGCAATGGACATTTGTCCATTGCGTTTTTTTGCTTTATTGGTCTTCTTGAATACGACGTTTTCTAATACCCCAGAATTGGAAGTAGTCGGTACGGATGGCACCATTATAGAGTTTGCGTTTCTTGGTCGCTTTTTGGCCATAGTGATCTTCAAATGTTAAGTCGCTCGTTAAAATATATTTACTCCAAGTTGTCAGTGGTGCATAGGTTTCACCCATTTGTTTATAGATGGCTTGAGCTTGTTCTTCAGAAAGAAGACGGTCTCCGTATGGTGGGTTTGCCACAATTATTCCATTTTCTTTCTTAGTACGGAAGTCCTTTAATTGCATTTGCTTGAATTCGATTTGGTCTGCGACACCTGCTTTAATGGCGTTTTGTTTAGCAATTTCAATCATTGAGCCATCAATATCGGCACCAAGAATATCGAGTTGGATATCAGTGCGGATTTCTTTTCTTGCTTCTTCTCTGACTTTGTCAAATACGCCTGGAGTAAAGAATGTCCATTTTCCAGCAGCAAACGAACGATTCAATCCAGGAGCGATATTCTTACCAATCAGAGCCGCCTCAATTGGGATTGTCCCAGAACCACAAGTCGGATCGTAGAATGGTTTATCGGGATACCAACTTGTAAGCATCACAAGAGCCGCAGCCATGTTTTCTTTCAGTGGCGCGCCACCTTTTTCTGTACGGTAGCCACGTTTAAAGAGACTTGTTCCACTTGTATCAATTGTTAAAGTGACAACATCTTTTAAAATCGCCACTTCGATAGGATAGAGGGCACCAGACTCAGGTAAGTGAGTACGACGGTGGTAAGCCTCGCTTAAACGATTAACAATCGCTTTTTTTACGATCGATTGGCAGTTAGGAACACTGTGAAGAGTCGATTTTACAGATTTACCAGAAACTGGGAATTCAGCATCGACGGGAAGAATTTTCTCCCAAGGAATCGCTTTTGTTTTTTCAAAGAGCGAGTCGAAAGTTTTTGCAGTGAACTGTCCCATAATGATTTTGATACGGTCTGCAGTTCGAAGCCAAATATTTGTACGAGCGATATCGTAGTCGTCACCTTCAAAGAAGGCTTTTCCGTTTTCTACTTGAACTTCGTAACCCATGTTGCGTAATTCTTTACCAACGAGAGCTTCAATTCCTGCAGCTGCAGTTGCTACTAATTTATATTTTGTCATAGATTTCTCCTTTATTCGTAAAAAGAGGAGTGGACACAAGTCCTCACTCCTTACCATTCGCTAAAATCCTGAAGTAAACTTCTATAAGCCATGTTCTGTTCCATTTAATAGCAGGATCTATTAAATTTCAGTAATCATCTGTCTACACAAATGTGTCTCTTTTTTCGTTCATTTCCTAGTAAGAGTGCCCCTACCATAAGTTTGGGTTGCTCGCTCGAGGGGTTTACCGCGTTCCACCAATTTCGTTTCCAAAATTGCTTCGTCACTGTGGCACTTTCAAGAATACTAGAGCATAGCATTGCCGTAGCTCGTTTTTCTGCCGTCAACCTAAAGTTGCCTTAGCTTATTGTTTCGCTAAGCACGATCACTACAAGCATCTCAGCCTGTGCGAGCATGGACTTTCCTCAGCAAATTAATGCCGCGATTACTCAAAGTTTACTAAATTTAAAAAAGTTCGTTATATCAGATTTGATATATTAATAGTTATTGTCGCGTACTGGTGTAATTACGCGTGTTTTGTAGAAATCATCATCGTCTTCTGCAACATCTTGAGAAGAAGTAGAGTAGTTGTCTTCTTCTAATTTAGAATCGAAAACATGTTTTTCTAAGTTTGATAAACGTTTCAAGATATCAAAGTTTGTAACTCCTGATGAAGATACATTGCTTGAACGATTTGCTTTTGAAACAGTAGCTTGACGTGAGAGTTCATCTACTTTAGTTAATAAGCGTTCGTTTTCAGCTTGTAAGAAGCTGATTTCTTTTTGGAATGTGTCATAATCACGAATAATTAAATCTAAAAATGCATCGACTTCTTCAATATCAAAACCTCTGAATGAGCGTTTAAATTGTTTTTGTAAAATATCTTTTGTACTTAATGAAATACGTGCCATAATTGCTTTCCCCTTTTTTAATCTGTCAAATAGTCATTAATTAATTTATCTTCTTAATGATACTAAAATCCATGCAAAAATACAAATAGGATAGGGTTATTTTTAGTTATTTTTAATGAAATTTGATATAATTTTTAAAAATAAACTTGTAAAGTAGAGGATTATCATGAATTGGTTAGAAGTATCGGTAAATACACATTCAGAAAGTGTAGAAGTAGTAAGCTCTATTCTGATTGAATTAGGTTCCAAAGGAGTTTCTATTGAAGATCCTCTCGATTATGATCAATTAAATCAAGAACAATTAGAATGGCTTTCAGTAGAAAGAAAGTCTTTATATGAAACAGATGAAGTTTTTGTTAAAGCTTATTTCCAACCAAATCAATGGAATGATGAAATGACACAAACAGTTACGAATAGAGTTCAAGAGTTAAAATCTTTCGGATTAACAATTGGTAAGGGAATTGTGACATTACAAACAGTAGGAGAAGCAGACTGGGCAGAAGCTTGGAAAAAATATTATTTCCCAGTTCGTGTAACAAGATATTTAACAGTTGTCCCTAGTTGGTTAGAGTATCAACAACAACAAGAAGATGAGCTCTTAATTCGATTAGATCCAGGTTTAGCATTCGGAACAGGTACACATCCAACGACTCAATTATCACTAGCAGCTTTAGAACAATATGTTCGTGGTGGAGAGAGTGTACTAGATGTTGGGACAGGCTCTGGTGTATTAAGTATTGCTGCTAAACTATTAGGTGCAAGTACAGTCACAGCTTTTGACATTGATGAAATGGCAACAAGAGTTTCAAAAGAAAACATTTCATTAAACCCAGAAGTTGGAGAAATTGCTGTTTATGAAAATAATTTATTACAAGGTATTCACCAACCTTCTGATTTAATTGTAGCAAATATTTTAGCTGAGATATTATTAATGATGCCAGTTGATGCCTATCGTAATTTAAATGAAAATGGTGTTTTAATTTTATCAGGAATTATTCAGTCAAAAGCAGAGGAAGTACGTTCTGCTTATGAAAATGCAGGATTTACTTTAAAACAACAACTCACAATGGGTGAATGGAATACATTTGTTATGACAAAAGTGAAAGACTAGGTGAAAGAGGATGCAACGTTATTTTATTAATCAAGTCGTTCAATCAGTCGGAGAAAAGATTTCCGTTCTAAAAGATCAAGAGCATCATATGGTAAAAGTGATGCGTATGAATATCGAGGAAAGTTGTGAAGTTGTAGATGAAAATGAACAATTGTATATCGCAAAAATTACTCAACTATCTCCATTCGAGTTAACAATAGAAGAACATAAAGAACAAAATGTAGAATTACCGATTGATGTTACGATTTTTGTTGGACTTTCTAAAGGAGATAAATTAGAAACCATTGTCCAAAAAGCTACGGAATTAGGCGTTCATACAATTGTACCTGTAGAAATGAAACGGAATATGGTGAAATGGACAAAGGATAAATCTCAAAAGAAAATTGAAAGATTACAAAAAATTGCTCAAGAAGCTGCAGAACAATCCCATCGACTACATGTTCCAAAAGTGTTAGATTTAATGACTTTAAAGGAAAGTGTTATCTTAGCCAAGCAATCGACAAAAGCATTAGTTGCATTTGAAGAAGTTGCTAAAGAAGGAGAAGCAGCAGTATTCCTTCAAACTTTGACTTCGTTACAAAAAGGAGATTCGATTGCCTTTTATTTTGGTCCAGAAGGTGGATTTGACCTGCAAGAAATTGAGTATTTAAATAGCCAGGAAGTACATTCTTGTGCCTTAGGTCCAAGAATTTTAAGAGCTGAAACAGCACCCATGTATGCACTTGCTGCAGTGTCCTATCATTTCGAGCTTTTAAAAGGTTAGAAATAGTTGACGGAAGGCTAAGAAAGAGATAGGATAAGTATTATCTAAAGTTAAGAAAGCAGTAACAAATAATAGTTTAATACGGTTACTGTTATGAATTAAGGGGAAAAACGTATATGTCAAAAAATAAAAATTATACGGCTGAAGATGTTGTTTCACTCTGTCGTGAATATATGAATGAAAAGAGTATTCAGTTCATAGAAAAAGCCATTGAATATGCGACCTTCGCTCATAAAGATCAAGTAAGAAAATCTGGCGAAGCATATATTGTTCACCCAATTCAAGTAGCTGGAATTTTGGCAGAATTGCGATTAGATCCAGATACGATTGCAACAGGATTTTTGCATGATGTTGTTGAAGATACAGGATTTACCATCGATGACATTGAATATGTATTTGGTAAAGATGTTGCATTTTTAGTAGATGGTGTTACAAAACTAGGAAAAATTAAATACAAATCTCATGAAGAACAACAAGCGGAAAATCATCGTAAAATGTTATTAGCAATGGCGAATGATTTAAGAGTTATTATGGTAAAACTAGCTGACCGTTTACATAATTTAAGAACTCTAAAATTTCATAAACCAGAAAAACAACGCATGATTGCGAATGAAACATTAGAGATTTATGCACCTTTAGCACATCGACTAGGGATGAATAAAATTAAGTGGGAATTAGAAGATACATCATTAAGATATTTAAACCCACAACAATATTATCGTATTGTTCAATTAATGGATTCAAAACGTGATGAACGTGAAGCATATATTCATGAAACAGTGGTGAATATAGAAGAAGCCACACAAGAATTAGAAATAGAAGCTGTAATATATGGTAGACCAAAACACATTTATTCAATTTATCGAAAAATGAAAGATAAAAAGAAAGAGTTTAATGAAATCTATGATTTATTAGCAATTCGTGTTTTAGTGAATAGTATTCGTGATTGTTACGCAGTTGTTGGAGCAATCCATACGAAATGGAAACCAATGCCTCGTCGTTTCAAAGATTATATTGCAATGCCGAAGGCAAATATGTATCAATCGATTCATACAACAGTTATTGGACCAGGTGGTAAACCGGTAGAAATTCAAATTCGTACATTTGAAATGAATGCTGTTGCTGAATACGGGGTTGCAGCTCACTGGGCTTATAAAGAAGGAAATACGCAAAAAGTATCGAATGATCCTCTTCAAAAACAATTAGATTGGTTTAAAGATTTAATTGAATTACAAGATGATTCAAAAGATGCGAATGACTTTATGAATAGTGTGAAGGAAGATATTTTTGGTGATAAAGTGTATGTCTTTACTCCAAAAGGAGATGTTTCTGAGTTACCATTAGGTTCAGGACCATTAGACTTTGCTTACAATATTCATACTGAAGTTGGAAATAAGACGGTCGGTGCAAAAGTGAATAATAAAATTGTACCATTAAATTATCAGTTAAAAACAGGAGACATTGTAGAAGTATTAACTTCTGCTAATTCATTTGGTCCATCAAGAGACTGGATTAATTTAGTATTTACGACTCGTGCGAAAAATAAAATTCGTCGATTCTTTAAATTACAAAATCGTGAAGAAAGTATTCTTCGTGGACGTGATTTGTTAGAAAAACAAATTGCTGATTTAGAATTTTCACCAAAAGACTTTTTAACGAAGACGCAATTAAAAGAAATTTCCAGTCGATTTAATTTTGCCAATGAAGATGATTTATTTGCAGCGATTGGATTTGGAGAAGTTTCTGTTCAAACAGTTGCGAATCGATTAACGGATAAAGCTCGTCGAGAAATTGAAAAGCAAAAAATGCAAGAAGAAGCTTTTGAACAAACGACTGAAAAAATTCAACGGAAAGATACTCAAAAGATGAGTATTAAGCATGAAAATGGCGTCATTATTGAAGGGGTTAATAACTTATTAATTCGCTTAAGTCGTTGTTGTAATCCAGTACCGGGGGATGAAATTGTTGGATATATTACAAAGGGGCGTGGCATTTCTGTCCATCGTAAGGACTGTCCAAATGTGAAAGTTCAACAAGATCAACAAACACGTCTAATTGATGTGGATTGGGAAGATACGGGTAATTCTAAGCAACAATATGATACAGAATTAGTTGTTGAAGGATACAATCGTAATGGTTTATTGAATGAGGTATTAAATGTCATCAATAGTATTACGAAGTCTTTAAATTCTGTGAATGGTAAAGTGGATTCTAATAAGATGGCTACAATTACGGTCAATATTGGAATTCATAATACGGAACAATTAGAATTTATTGTTAAGAAAATTAATCAAATTCCTGATGTTTATAGTGTTCGTCGTGTAATTTCATAATCGGATGCGAGAAAGAGGGAAGAGTTATGAGAGTTGTTTTACAGCGTGTTGCTCATGCTAGTGTTACGGTTGATGGGGAAATCATTGGAAAGATTCAACGTGGTTTTCTTTTATTAGTGGGTGTAACGCATGATGATGCAATGGAAGATATGGAATATCTTGTTCGTAAGATTGTCCAGATGAGAATTTTTGAAGATGAAGAGGGGAAATTGAATCGTAGTATTCAAGATATTGGCGGTGAGATTTTATCGGTTTCGCAGTTTACTTTATATGCGGATACGAAGAAGGGGAATCGTCCTTCGTTTTCAAAGGTAGCTCCTGGGGATGTTGCGCTTGAGATGTTTGAGCAGTTTAATGGTTTGTTAAGAGATACTGGGATTCCTGTTGAGACGGGGCAGTTTGGTGCGGATATGAAAGTAGAGTTACTAAATGACGGACCAGTGACAATTCTGTTGGATTCCAAAAACCGTTAATGGGGCGTAAGAGAAAAAGAGAACTGGAAAGAATTTCTTGTTGTAGTAGCAATGGACGGCAGCAGACTCGCAAAAATGCGAGTCTCATGCCTAAAAATTGAGCCTAAGGTCTCAATTTTTCCAGTAATAGAAGCCAATGTGGCTTCTATTACTCATTCTACTACGAGAATTCTTTCGGCTCTTTGTCAAATAGGGTTGATGAAACAATTTTAGTGAAGGAATTAAGCAGCG